>Ga0123352_10014278_pt1 | contig 12644 bp, 6 predicted proteins | sample TergutLab28metaG_FD_89700 | JGI IMG/M metagenome (GOLD analysis project Ga0123352, IMG submission 89700) | Labiotermes labralis P1 segment gut microbial communities from Petit-Saut dam, French Guiana - Lab288 P1 | ecosystem: Host-associated > Arthropoda: Insects > Digestive system > Gut ... | reverse complement strand
CGAGGTGTGCGCATCAGCGGTAGTAATGCTGGATACACCATGTTCTGAGGTAGTGTGAAGAGTACTGGCTACCCACTGCATTCGCCAGTTTCCCCTTCACTTCCCCTCCCGTGCGTCACCGTGTGCCATCACATTTCAACTGGACTCTACTGCTTTGTACCGGAAGTTACAAAAATATGTTCACAATATCCCGTTTAAATCCCAATGTCCTCCTCATTTACTATCCGTCTATAATAAACATTCCATCTAACACTAGTTCGCCCCAGCTGTCGTCTTCTCGTCAAACACTCCTACTAAAATATCATAATTTTCTTCTCTCATGCATTCTACATGACCCGTCGAACCAATCCTCTTTGATTTATCGTTACGTCGCTTGATAACCTTTACTTCTAAAGACAGTCCATACTGCTGGTAAGAATATATACCAGACGCCCCGCCATCACATTCACCGTCCTTCGGGTTAAGACAGACGGATCCGACCGGATATTCGCGTGTCGCATGATACGACAATTTGCTTTATCCCATGATATCACGCTTCACCTCTCGCTACCAGATACAACCCAGCCAAACGAGACAGACACGTCTTAAACCAGCTCTCAATGAACCGGTGTAATTCGGCTACAACTTCGCGATTTTATGCAAAAGTAACAAATTTCGGGGCTCATTTTCGTGCTCAAGGTCATTTTTATACCTCTCAGTCATTAATGATTTAAACAGAAAAGTAACATCATTTAGATAGAACTGTGCTTTTCTACGACATTGCGCAGCGAGTAGTGGTAATTCTTACTGATATTTCGGACAAACTTTCGGTCCCATCCTCAGGGTTCGAGAATCCAAAAGAAAGCCTGTCAAGCCAAGACAAGCCAAGCCAAAGTGTTAACTGTCTGTTAGCCATTCCCGCGTTTGACCGCATCGCTGGGCTCAGTAACAGACACTTGAACTCTAACAGGGGAATATGCTTACGCTAACGATTTTGAAGTCAGGCCGAGGGCCTTGACAAATTGTGCCAAAGACTATGGCCTAGGTTGCCCTGAACTAGGTATGGGAGGGATAAACTTTGGCTGGTTGGCTGTCAGGTTTCCGAACCCAGACTGACTCTGTCGCAAACTGGAGTTATGCGACGTTTGTCAGGGGCTTGGGTGAAGCCGCCGTGCCTGGGGGAGGGGAGTGCGGGCTGCGCCCCGACTTTGCATCTAATACCCTGGCATTTGCTTTACAACTGAGGAAAATCACGGAAAACCTCAGTCAGGGTAACCGAATGGCGCTCGGCTGTTCAGCGCCGAACGCGATTCGTTTAGTCGACTTGGCCATCGCGGGCGATGGCCTCGACTGGCCTGCTGTCCCCTGCCGCCCTTGTCTTTCGCGTCAGGAGACGGGGTCAACCCTCGGGTCAGCGTAAGTATCTCCCTAGTTGCCGTACTATGGGTTTCCCCAAATCAGCTAAATTTGAGTCAAAGCTCTCGGTTAGGGTTCTGATGTGGTCGATAAACAGCAGAACGCCCAGATCCTCGTATATCTGCCTGTTACGTACGTACCAAGGGGAACCAGTAACGAGGCGAAGACACTTGGATTGTAACACCTGAAACTTCCGGACATGGGAACGGGCAGCGGACCTCCACGCTGGGCACGCATAGTCCATCATAGGCCGGGTGAGCTGCTTATGTAGCAGGACTCCGTTCGTGACGGATAGATCACGCTTCCTATTCAGGAGGGGGCCGAGCATACCCCATGCTTTGAACAGTCCTGTGAGGCGACCATGTGAGGCGTGCATTTAGGGTCACCCCCAGATAACGAGTAGTGTCGACCCATTCGATTGGTTCCCCGAAGAGTGTTACTGGTCGGGGCTGGATAAAGCGCCGTCCGGCACGCTCGAAGATTATCGCGGTGCTCTTAAGAGATATTAAAGGCGATTCTCCATTCACTCGACCACCGTTAAAGGTCGTTGGGGTATGACTCCAGGTAGCTGACAAGGAGCGTCGGTTTGCGGTACGTCGCTATGATGGCAGTGTCGTCCGCATAGAGGGCCAACTCGACCTGGTGCGAGGGTGGGGGCATGTCGTTGACATACAGACTGAAGAGAACAGGGGAGATCAATCCACCCTGAGCTACCCCAGTCCGCATGCCTCGACGATGTGACGTGGCCGTCTGGAAGGACGCCTCGAACTTCTGAGAGCAAGCCTGTAGCTCCAATATGGAGTTCATATAGAGAAGAGTGTGAGGGGTGGCAAGTCTGAGTAGCGTGGTGACAGCCAATAGGGTTGTTGCAAGTGGTTGGGTGGAGGGGAGTGAGGTGGTCAGTGCAGCTGGACAGCGACGTTCCGTGATGGAAGGAATTCTGTCCGGTGTGACAACGAGACACAGGTGAACACTCCATTGAGCGAAGTGGGATAAAAGAAAGAAAGTATAAGGTTAATAAACGGCAATCTAAAACAAAGCCTACTGGCTTTCAGCACTCTACTGACACTTTCCACCGCCCACTCTACTGACACTTTCCACCGCCCACTCTACTGACACTTTCCACCGCCCACTCTCTTCCTTATGGTAACTCCGTATTGAAGCTAGGGGCTTTCGTTTGGATTCTTGAACCCAGAGGATGAGATCGATATGTTGTCCCGAAACGTCGGTAAGAAATTATCACTACTCTCCGCGTAATATCCCAGAACAGAGCAGTTTTCGGCTGTTTTGCTGCGGAAGCCTGAAGTCACGCACAGTGTCGTCGTCAAGTTTAAAACCCGCTGCCAACAAAGATGCAGGCTCCCATAAATCCAACCCCTCGTCCGTACCTCAGGGTTACGTGGATTCATACCCTGGGTCACATGGGAGGCGGTAACAGGTGTGGAGGAGATACTCTGTAGAGGGTTACTACGACATGCGTTGGCTGACGGGGCTCTGGTCTACCCAGGCCAAGTTGAAAGGTTATCATGCCGAAGGTTCCATAGCACTGGCGTACAGATAGCAGTGGTGTGAACTGTCATCACCTTGAGGAAGCAGGCCGCACACCAATGTATGTAGGCTTTCAGTCCACGTGGGGCTGCGTGGACGGTGACCCTATGTTGTGCCCCCTGTTTCGTGGGAGGGCACCTTTTTGGAAACTCTGGCAGATATAAATGAATGAATAAAGAGACAGGATGGAGAAATGATTTCGGACCCTAGCCTGGCTACAACGGCCATATTACTGTCCTCTACACGATCACCCTCCGTAACTTTGTCGTCCCGACGCGCTCAGTCCGGTAGGTGATCCTCTTACCGTGAGACGGGTGTGCTTCACCGAATCACATATAGTTTTAATTATTACTTTTACTTGTTGTATTATTTACTCAATTTATTGTTGATAAAATAAAAAGAAGAGCCGTGCTGTATCCAGTTAAACAACTAAATCATATTTTACTAAAATAACCCAGTCACTGTACAACGTCACTCACACCTCCCGTCCGCGACTGACTTCGCACTGCACTGCTAGCGTCCGCTATCAGCTCCTAACCGTTTCGCCATTTAAATTTCTCCCCTCCTATCTATCACCAACGGTTTCTGAAAATAGGTTGGCAGACCGTCCGTAAGTGACGCCAGCAAACCTAATAGACAACTATACCATGAATGATAGGCTACAGTCCCCTGATAGGACACAATCCATGGCTGTTATTGGCCTGTTTACCGGCCACAACACCTTGAGAAGATATTTATATATAATGGGGCTGAGTAATAACCCCGTTGTTAGGAAGTGTGGTACTGAGGAGGAAACTTCAGTACACGTTCTGTGTGAGTGTGAGTGTCAGGCCTTGGCTTCACTCAGACATGCGTATCTGGGTTCCTTATTTTTGGGCCCTGAGGACATTAGGAAACTAAGTATAGGGGCTATCAGGAACTTTGCTACAGGAACGGGGCTCCTCTACTTCAGTAATAGAACAGGGGGCACAAAGGGCCTGTCCTAAGGCCTAGGTGCATCGGGCCTGGAAGGGCTCGAACCCAAATACTATTCTAATTCTAATTCTAACACTGAAATAAACAGTACAATTCTTGCGAACTGTGTAACTGCGCACTGTATACGGTGCATATAGAACAAATACGGGTTTACAGCAGAGATATAAAGGACGTTACATATACACAAGTCGTCCATGTGACTGGACAGTCGTCTTGGATTGTGGTCTAAACAAGACATTTGCTGATTGTGACGTCAGTAGGGCCAACCTAACAAAATTATGTCAAATATACTCATTACGAGGCTCAACTTCATGTGCTTTAGAGCCTTCTTAAACAAATTTTGCTTCTTATGACCGAACATTCTTTTCAGATTGCACGAACAGTTTAACAAGTGAAACAAATAACTTAACACAACCTTGTTAATTTGTAGCTTATTATCCGCACCAAAAAATGTACATCACCTGTACAGTATATATATATATATATATATAGGTAAAGGTAAAGTGATCCCGTCACAGACCCGGTGTGGCCCAGAAGGTGGGTAGAGGTATAGCTCTACTGTTCCATGACCGCGGCACTAGAAGGGGGTGAGTGGTCAGCAGCACGCCCCGGCCGCTATTTACCCCCGGGAAAGACCCGGTACCCATTTTACAGGAGGCTGGGTGGGCCACAGGGCCGGTCCAGACGGGCGGAAAATCTCGTCCCCACCGGGATTCGATCCCGGACCGTCCAGCCCGTAGTCAGTCGCTATACCGACTGAGCTACCCGGCCCACATATGTGTATATGTGTAAAATATATATGTAAAATATATATATATGTATATATATATATATGTGTGTGTGTGTGTGTGTATAGGGGTGCTGATAAGTCCTTAGCCCGAATTGATAATTCTTACCTGAAAATTAAACATGTAAGTTGCCTTTCGTCCTCTACAGGTTCTTGAGAGTCTGCAGCAAACATATAATTTTTCATCTGAGCAGTAGATTAGGTTCCAAAGACACTATCGATTCCGTGCCGCTACATCGGGAAGTGGGTCGGGCTAAGGACTTATCAGCGCCCCGGTATATGTTGTGCATTTGTTGGTCTTGATAATAAACTGCACAATACGCCAGAATACTTCTTACTTTATATTCCGTAAGACTTTTATGTAATATGATCACAAATACTGATGGATTTAAAAAAAAACACTTCACTCATTCCATCGCAGTGTCCAACCAATCTTCGCACCCAAATAAACAGAACAAAAAAAACAGTTTCGCGCATTTTCTAGGCTTTATATATATTCCGGTTTATAGTCAAGAGTGCGTTAAGCCAGTTTACGAAACACCCTATGGGGCCTCAGTATCATAGAGCAGAATTTGCAGTCATGCTATGACTACACACGCGCAAGGCTGAATGACATGCAAATTACTTTACTGGAATAGAGAAGCCCCCAAACTCTAATTTTGCAGAACATTTCCAGTAAACGTAAGTTTGGAATGGAACTGGCTTCATAACAGGAAGGGTGGAGGCTTACGAATTTAAAGCCAGGAAAGTTCCTCCCCCACCCGTAAAGTTCCCTCGAGTTACACAGTTTTTCAATACTTCATTTTCAGCCGGCATAATTCTACTTGGTAAGAAGAATACGATACGTGTTATTCATGGGAATTTAGAGACAGCATCAAATGGAGTATCAGAGTGATAACATCTATATAAATACAACGTGTCAGTCAATAATACAAACCTTATTTTATATGCAATAAAATAGTATATTGTCAGGGCGACATGTTTCGGCTTTTATTAGGTCATTTTTAGGCCCTCTGGGAAAACAGATCCAAGAGCTATCTATATTTCAATGCATTTGGGATACCACAGTGCATTGAAATGTAGATAGCTCTTGGATCTGTTTTCCCATAGGTCCTGAAGATGAAATAATAAAGGCCGAAACATGTCGCCCTGACAATATACTATTTTATTGTATGTAAAATAAAGTGTTTTGTTATTGACTGACACGTCGTATTTATATGTTATAACAATTCGAGATGGAAAACATTAAATATATTGATAATGATTGTGTTTCTATTTCAAAAGTTATCTGAAGACCATTGGCTTCTTGGGCGTGACACTCTGAACTGTGTTAGAAATCTGAAGAGATTTCGGAGAAACATAATATGCCTGTCTTTAGGTAGGGGACGGAGGTGGTAACCACCTCTCAAACGTCGGTAAATTCCTAACAGACTAGACGGCGTCACGTCTCAGAAAAATGTCACTGTTCAAAGTCAAGGTGCTGAGAACGTCAGAACTCCTATACACAGTGGCGTACCGAGGTGGGCTGGTTTTGGTTTGGGGGGGGGGGTTCAAACCCCCGAAATTCCGAAGGCCCTCCAAAATCGTGCCAAAATCAACCCGACTGTGAAAACTTAAAAATTGCTTAATTTAGGACGACAACAGCCCAAGATGTTCGGGAAAAAGGCAGTAAAATTCTAAAACTACCGCCGGTTCGCAATTGTTTTACATTAGCAACGACAAATAAATTGGTTGTCATCATAAATAGTCTTAAAGTACCAAAAATTAAGAAAATTTTACTATATGAAATGAAATTTATTGTGCCAAATTACAGCTGCCTCCAGAACCCCTGACTAGGGGGCTACCGCCCCCAGATCCCCATTCTCTCTGTCCTCAATTGAATTTGTTGACCCCCCCCCCCGGAACAAAATTCCTGGGTACGCCACTGTGTATAAACCCGTAGACACAACAGTCTCTACACAAGTACTGCATCCCGTTCAAAGCTGTACCTGATGCCATATTGGAGAGTGGGAGTAGATCTTCACTTATTCTTAACCTCCGCACTAGATGCAGGTCAGTGGTTAGCTTCAAACCCCGTCCCTTTTATTCCCACGCAGATTCCCAACGATACCTGCACAGCAGGAGGGCCGGCAGAATATAGAAGGTACAAAATTCTTGCCCCTCTCAGGAATCGAACCGTGATACCTCGCACGCCTAGCCTTTAACCTAGGCACTTTATCGACCGAGTTAACCCGGCACAGTGATACACATTATAAGCCGAAAGTGTATTCTACATACGTGGTCCATCCGCCATGATAATCGTGCATATTTAGTTATCTTGTTCCCCTTCTATTGTTTTTTATCCACCTTTTTCCTGTACCAACTTCTTGGTTTCCTTTTCCTGATCCAGTGGGCAAATTAATCAGCTTAATCATAAACGTATCTTAAAATTATGTACCACACTGTACTGTGTGTTACAAATAAATTAAACACTATGTCGAATTTAACTGAAGTACAAACGTGCTATCAATCGGGCGATAAAATCTAGAAGAATGAGATGGGCGGGGCATGTAGCGCGTATGGGGATAGGAGAGGTGTAGAAAGGGTTTTGGTCTGGAAACTTGAAGGAAAGAGACCACTTGGAAGACCCAGGCGTAGATGGGAGGATAATGTTAAGATGGATCTTCAGAATCTGGGATGTGGAGGTGTGGATTGGATCGAGCTGGCTTAGGATAGGGAGAGGTGGCAGGCACTTGCGAATGCGGTAATGAACCTTCGGGTTATACAAATGGAGGGACTTTGACTAGCTGAGAAACGGTTAGCTTCTCAAGAAGGACTGTGCTAGACGGAGTGAGTAAGTAAGTATTTAAGTAGACTCTGCTGCATGGAGTGAGTGAGTGAGTGAGTAAGTAAGTATTTAAGTAGACTCTGCTGTATGGAGTGAGTGAGTGAGTAGGTAAGTAAGTAAGTAATTAAGTAACTAAGTACGAATGTGTTATTATGGCAAGATACAGACGGAAACGGATCACAAATTTGTAAAAGTATTTATAAGACCTGTAAAGAACGGCGGGTGCTGTCTGTACAGTTAATTTCGGAATTCCAATTTCTGCGCTCTGTTGACACAATTTTGCACGATTCTCAGAATAATGGGCGTATTATTTTCCTCATGCGTCACTCACCGACTGGTCTTGCTAATGACAACACACTGGTTTACCCGTGACGCGCACAGTCAATCTTCAAACAAATCGCACAGTGTTCATAGCCTTAGAGAGACGGTGCCATGTACCGGCGGTTGGGCGCCGGCCTTCTGCAGTGCAATCCCACTTTCTTTCCAAGTCATCCCACGTGAGTTTTGCGGTAGCAAAATCAGTACTGGGTCAACATTTTCACCGCATACTTTGATTTTCCCGTGTGAATATCGTGGGCCGGGATAACTCGGTCAGTATACCGATACCCTGCGAACTGGAAGTTCCGGGGATGGAATACCGGTGGAGGCGAGATTTTCCGCACTTGTCCAGACCGGCTCTGGGGCCCACACAGCCTTCTGTAATATGGGTACTGGGTTCAATCCCTTGGGTAAAGAGCGGTAGAGGCGTGAGGCTGACCCCTTACCCCCTTCAAGTGGCGAGGCCATGGAAGAGTAGAGATATACCTCTACATTCCCTATGGGCCGAACGGCCTGTACAGAGCCTCAATGACTGTACAAGGGTGCAATGAAACTTTACCTATACCTCTAATTCCTCTATAGGTCGTACGGGCTGTACACAACCTCAGTGCTTGTACAAGGGTGCACTTTATATTTACTATACCTCTACTTCTTCTATATGCCGTACGGGCTGTACAGAGCCTCAGTGCCTGTATAAGGTTGCACTTTAACTTTACCTATAACACTACCTCCTCTATAGGCCGTACGGGCTGAACACAGCCTCCGTGCCTGTACAACGGTGCACTTTTTCTTTACCTATACCCCTACTCCCTCTATAGGCCGTACGGCCTGTACAGAGCCTCAGTGCCTGTACAAGGGTGCACTTTACCTTTACCTATACCTCTACTCCCCCTATAGGCCGTACAGCCTGTACAGAGCCTCAGTGCCTGTACAAGCGTGCACTTTACCTTACTTATTACTACCTGTTTTTTGGTCTAGAAATTTGCCCGGCTACTCTGACACGCATATCGTGTCTATGTTATGAAATATTATGTTTAGATCGTCAGTTTTTTCGGCCGCAGCTTCTGACTCTATAGCGCCTCTCTCACCGACATTATAAATCACAAAGCATCTAACATTAATCTCGTAAACGGCGAGATAATATAGGGGTGGGCAAAAGTAGGTTTACAGTTGTTCGTATGGAAAAAAGACATGCAGGTTATGATTATTACAACAGCTTTATTAACTCAAAAGAATGTCACAATGGCACATTACATTAAGGTACAATCTCGTAAGTGTTCAAATTGCCGGCCCTCCTTATTTACACTTGTAATACGAGAATAAACTCCGTGTTTCGCATACTCACTACTGTAAACCAACTTTTCCCCCACCCTGTTACAAATTTACGTGTGTTTTTATGTAAAAACATATGTTTTTATGTAAAAACATATGTTTTTATGTAAAAACATATGTTTTCTTAAATTTTAACCGAACTCGAAATTGGACTTCAGATTTTAATAACATATTCTAGTATGAATTTTCATAGAATTCCGCCCTCCCCGTGGGTATTCTATATAGTGGGAGAAGAACCATTAGATGTCATGAAACTGATGGTGACTTATTTTACTCTTTTGTGGCATCGCTTGAATACAGGATTATAAAAGTCACTAATGGATATTTGAGTTCCATAGCAGCAAAGTGTTTTTGTTCTAACTGAATAAAAATGCCTTAATGTTAGACTTTTTTCGGGGTAATAAACCGTAATTTTGCCCGTTGTTTTGTACGGGTGTGAAACTTGGTCACTCACACTGAGGGAGGAACGTACACTGAGGATGTTTGGGAATAGGGCGCTGAGCACAATATTTGGGCCTAATGGAGACGAGGTAACAGGGAAGTGGAGAAAACTACATAAAGAAGAGCTTAATGATCTGTACTGCTCACCCAATATTTTTCGGGCGATAAAATCGAGAAGAATGGGGTGGGCTGGACGTGTAGTGCGTATTGGGGAGATGAGAGGCGTATTCAGGATTTTGGTAGTGAAATCTGATAGAAACAGACCACTTGGGAGACCCAGGCGTAGATGGTAAGATGATATAAAAGTGGATCTTCAGGAAGTTGGATGTTGGTGTATGGATTGGATCGAGCTGGCTCAGGATAGGGACAGGTGGCGGGGACTTGTGAATGCGGTAATGAACCTTCGGGAATTTCTTGACTAGCTGAAAACCGCCTAGCTTCTCAAGAAGGACTCTGCACCATGGAGTGAGAATTTAAATAAGTAATGTGTCGTAACACATAAGGTCATACAGCACTAACAGTTTGTACTTTAAATGTGTCGTTTAGGCTCTGGTTCGGTTATTTTAACTTCTCATTATCATTCTAAACAACGTTAGAAATAGTAGAAAATCGACATGGAGATTAGGCAGTATGGGAGGGCAGCTTGATTATAAGACATGACCGGCTTTGTTGATGATATCAGAGCGAAACTTTATGGGCCCCCGTGTTGTAAAGGTTCATCAGATTGACTGAAAAAGAAGGAACGACCGGTATTATAAAAAAAAAAATCCAAAATTCTCGATTCCAGATTTTGGTACAGGCGTTGGTAACAAACTCCCCCCCCCCGCCCCAAAAACTCACAGTCACGGGTACTTGAAAGTAAAAGTTCTTGCCCTTTGCTGTAAATATATCCTGCCTGATGGCAGTGTATCGTCTGAATTGTTTGTGCGATGAATTGTAATCGGTAGGATTTGCTTAGCTTTACGTTTAGTGTATGTAATGGGGACCGCGGAAGCACAGTGGTTAAGGTGCTGTGCTATAAATCGGAACGTCGCTGGTTCGATCCCAGCTGGTGTCACTGGAATTTTTCATTGTCACAATCTTTCCGATCGCACTATGGCCGTGGGGTCGACTCAGCCTCCAACAGAAATGAGTACCAGTAGTATTTCCTGGGGTTAAAGGCGGTCGGTGCGTAAGGCTGACAACCTTACCACCATCCTGTGCCGTTGTCACGAAATCTGGGAAAGCTTAACTTCCTGGAACCCTCTGGGTCACTCCAGGCCTGTAATGGGACTGCTTTACTGTTTTATCAATTATTTAGCACTGATATTGCTCGTCTTATTGGATGCGACACTCTGTCCGTCTTTTGCGACGTTTCGGAAGAAAGTACTGACCACAGTTTCAAAAGTCCAGTGGACCTATAAACAAGGATTGGTCCACTTGACGCACCTTCGAAACGTCCGAGGCCACTCCACGATGCCAGGTCACGTCCGAGAACAACCGTAATCCTAAAATACGTCGCTGTTGAAACGTCAGATTTCGTGCTACTTGGAAGGTTATTGCCTAAGTCTGTGTATTTTGGTTTTGTTTTGATATCAGAGAAAATTGTGGTTTTTTAAATGAAAAATGATAAAAAAATCCCACCTTTAAATTATAGATGCTGTGTGTCAAATAAACGCCGATAAATGCACTCACACATTAAAAAGACATGACTTTATTAACCCTTTAAACGCCCAGTTAAATCCAATCAGCCATCTGCTCGCATTATTAGGAGCTCACCATATTCTCCACATTAGCAGGGTAAGGGTTAAATCCCATCTGACATTTGCTAGCATTATTAGGAGCTCACCATATTCTCCACATTAGCAGTTAAAAGGCTAAATCCCATCTGCTATTTGCTAGCATTATTAGAGCTCACCATATTCTCCACATTAGCCGGGCAAGGGTTAAATCCCATCAGCCATTTACTAGCATTATTAGGAGCTCACCATATTCTCTACGTTAGCAGTTAAAAGGCTAAATCCCATCTGCTATTTGCTAGCATTATTAGAGCTCACCATATTCTCCACATTAGCCGGGTAAGGGTTAAATCCCATCAGCCATTTGCTAGCATTATTAGGAGCTCACCATATTCTCCACATTAGCAGGATAAGGGTTAAATCCCATCTGCCATCTGCTGGCATTATTAGGAACTCACCTTATTCTCCACATTAGCAGTATAAGGGTTAAATCCCATCCGTCACTTGCTAGTATTATTAGGAGCTCAACATATCCTCAACGTTAGCAGGATAAGGGTTCAATCCCATCTAACATTTGCTTGCATTATTAGGAGCTCACCATATTCTCCACGTTAGCAGGGTAAGGGTTAAGACTCTAGCTTCATTCCGGCTTGTTTCAACACTTAAAGAGCAATCTTTAGGTTGTATATTTGACACATTCTAGCGGGAAGTTCAAAAAATGAGTCACTAGATTTAAAACTCAACTTACTGTGCAACGTATAGTGCATATTGCTACTGCGGTACACACAATACACTATTCACAAAGTCGAATTTCAAATCTGGCGACTTGCCTTGTTGAATTTCATGCTAGAATTTATAAACTCCCTGAATATGACCCTAAAAAAATTTAAACATTTTGGAATGACGTATAGTTTAGCCATTTAAAGCCGAAGCACAGACCGCTCTATTTAAAGACCCAGGCCGTACCGCTCTGTAAACACTTTTCATATGGGTTATAAAAACCAATCAGTTTATGCTGTAAGTGGCACAAGTCGCTGTTTGTTCTCAGATAAATACAAAACACATAAATACGGTGTGGGCCGAGCGTACAGTTGTTGAATGTTAAATTGTTTGTGCATCATATGACCAGTTGGCTTTATTTAAAGACCCAGTCCGTACCGCGCTGTAAACACTTTTCATGTCGGTTATAAAAACCAATCAGTTTATTCTGTAAGTGGCACAAGTCGCTGTTTGTTCTCAGATAAATACAAAACACATAAATACAGTGTGGGCAGAGCGTACAGTTGTTGAATGTTAAACTGTT
>Ga0123352_10014274_pt1 | contig 12646 bp, 6 predicted proteins | sample TergutLab28metaG_FD_89700 | JGI IMG/M metagenome (GOLD analysis project Ga0123352, IMG submission 89700) | Labiotermes labralis P1 segment gut microbial communities from Petit-Saut dam, French Guiana - Lab288 P1 | ecosystem: Host-associated > Arthropoda: Insects > Digestive system > Gut ... | reverse complement strand
ACCAGTCGTCAGCTCCTGATGATGGGCACATAGTTGCCCGAAACATGTTGAGCAACTTATAAAGGAGAAAATAAAACATTACACAAAAGTGACATCTAGTTGGTTTGTTATCCACACTGAATTGCGATGCATGGTCAACCACATATCAGATTTCGAACATTCGACTTACGCACTACACAATACCAGCACGTGGCATCCAAGTCCTACTACAGAAATAACCGAGTTTTTATCACCAGTACTACGGAACGGGAAGTTCCACCTCAGTGGATTAGTGCACACGCTGATAAAGAGCAAGTATAACGTAATAGTACAGGCCGTCAACGTCGTCAAAATTGGAATACGTTGAAAAAAAATGCGTAGAACACAGCGCATAATCCCATATGAACCCACCAAGCCCTTAAAACATTACAAACGATCCCCTCATGCACTCTTATACAACCTGGGACCAGTGTATCTACAGTTGACAGTATTACCTTAGATCCACCCCTGCTCGAGTATTATAATTACACAACATTTAAAAAATTTTAATGTATTACATCATTTAATCAATAATAATTAATTTTTAAGTAATACATAACGACAATGTAAACCATGGGATCCCATCGATACAGGGACCATATGTACCTTAATCGATACCAACCTTTTTGTAAGCCTGATGATGGCCAAACAGGGCCAAAACATGTTGCTCATTTAACCAATTGTAGACTAGCAACTGCTAATTGTATGTTGTATAAAGATGGCTCAATTTAATAAAACTCGTTATATATACACAACGGGATGGAAACAGTCCAATTCATGGAAACCTAAAGCTACAAACATACACTCACAGTATGTAACACTTACTGCTTTTCCACTGCAACTATGGTTGCACAAATGCACCTTATTGTTAGCATATCATTTTCATTCCGTGGATCCTTACAGGATTACAAAATACCTATGCATATGGAAATAGTCATATTTGCTTATGAAATCAAGAATTTTAGCAACTAGGCCTAATACGATATTTGAGGATTTAACATACTATAAATTATTTTAGTATAACAAATAATAACATAAAAACACCTATTAAAAGGATACAGTACTGACTGGACAAAAAATAATATACTACATCCCTGCATAACAGATAAAGATTGATGCAATAATGTAGTTACATTATAGACACAACACAATCTAAAACACAGATTATGATTCCAAACAGTTAATTTTGTTTCCTTTGTTGCATGGTTTTAGTAGCTGTATGGTTTGGTATGCATTTCCATATTCATGTTTATTGTTTAGAAAGTTAATTGCATATGTTGAGGTTGGGTTATTTGTTTTGATGTATCTTGTTTGTTTGCGAGGTATTCCTATTGATCTCCAGTATGGCCAGTGTACGAATTATTACATGTTTTGTATTTTAATTTATATATGCTGTTAAGAGTTTATTTTATTTAGTGGTATTCTATTGCAGAGATGGTTGTATATGGTGTTGCTAGTTTGAAAGGCTACAATCAAGTTAGTATTTTTGAATAAACTGGTTACCTTATGTTTAAATGGAATGTGATATGTGAAAGTGACCCTTTTTTTGTCGTATTTGTGAGAGAGTGACTTTTTCTTTGTGTTTTAAGTAGTATTTTGTTCCTTAGCTTACGAATAATTTGTAACGGAAATCCATTATATTTAGCTACAGTGAGAATAATGTTCCATTCTTGTTGTTTTGCTTGTCCTGTGATTGGTAGTGTCATCATACTGTTTACGTAGAAGTTGTATGCAGCTAGTTTATGTTCTATGGATGGCTGGATGTGTGATGTGTAGTAGTGCCTGTTTGTGTGAGTTTTCTGTTAAAACCTAGGTGTAGATCATTACTGTTTCTCTCGATGGAGAGGTCCAAGTGGGTTATGTTGCTGTTTTCCTCTTTTGTTAAATTCTGAATATTTATGTATATTATTCATGTAATTGGTGATTAGTTCTTCGTTAATTTTATTTTGGTCAAATATGATTGATGTCATCTACATTATAGTATGATATTTCTCCATTCTCCATTGAAAGTCTGATTGTTGGTTCGTCAAAGAATTGGAGGTAAATTTTGGCCTGGGAGCTTGATATAGGTGAACCCATAGTTATGCCTTTTGTGGGTTTAAAGTATGTCTCATTGTACACGAAGTAATTTTGATTTAGAATCACCCTAATGATTTCCAAGGTTTGTTATATTACTATAGTTTGATGTTTCGCTTAGCCAGAATTTCGTGATGTTAATTATATTTTGTATAGGTAAGTTGACATATAGTTCATTTATGTCCATTATACATTTATTGCCTGGCTTGTATTTACCAATATACATGTATGTGGTTTACTGACCAGCAAAATTTGATGCTTGATATTGCATCACACACATACAACCATGGAGGTAAGTAACAAGTGAACAGAGAAATCCTATATGAATGAATTACAATGAAAGTACATAGCAATACATGTAACAAGTCACGTGTGACAACAATAAGACACAGTGAGTACAACATAAAAGCAATGACAGAATATATCACAAAACACCGATGATTAATTAGATTAGTGACTGGGTTTGAACCCTTTCAGTCCTGATGCACCTAGGCCTTTAGCTGGGCCCTTTGTGCCCCATAATCTGATGCCAAGTCATGGTAGCCCTGTTCTTCTACTGAAGTTCCAGATGGCCCCCAGACTTAGATACTCTTAACATCCTCTGGGTCCAAGAAATCGAGCCAAGAAATATATGTCCGAGTGAAGCCAAAGCTTTGCACTAATACAAAATGTGGGCTGAGGTTTCCTCCTCTGCCCCACACCTCCTACATAAGGGGCTATTGGTCAGCCCCATTGAGTAAAATGTCTTCTCAGGGTGTTACATCCAAGTAAGAGGCCGAAAAAACCCTGGATTGTGTCCTGTTACAGGACAATCGTCTGTTATTTACAGTTGGACTAAGGCCTGAAATCAGTTTTCAAGCCTTTCTCTGGGTACTGATAAGACCTAGCTTGCAGAGTTCCTAGTAAAGGAGCCCTCCGTCTAAGTTCCCCTCACAGAGCTCCTAGAGACAGACGCTCCGTTTATCCAGCACTCTTTCACTGTCTCACAAAGTCCCTGGTAAACAACCCTCCACCAACTTTCCCAACGGGGTGCCTGTGGAGAACTGCCGACATCCAGAGCCTTTATTTTTTTAAACATATCTCTCAGATTCCCCAATAAACAAGGCCTCCTGATAAATCAAAATCTGACCTTTCTCTCCAAGTTCCCGGTAATGCAGCATCCCCTCCCTAGTCCCCTATCGGGGCTCCTTAGGAGAAAGATGCCCCTTTCCAGCACCTTCCTTTACATATCCTTGGGCCCCAAGTAAAGCAGCCCCACCTCCAAGTTCCCCTCACAGAGCTACCACGTAGAGGGACACTCCAATTCCAGAGCCCTCTTTTACCCTTTCTCAAAATCCCTGGTAAACAAACTTCCGATTCAGGTCCCCCAACGGAGCCCCTCTCGAGAGAGAGATGTTTCCAGAACCTTCTTCTACGCGTCGCTCGGAGCCCCGGGGAAAAAAGAAGTCTCCTGACAAAATTCACTTTTCAAAGTCCCCAGTAAAGGAGCCCCTTTCAATGTTCCCGAACAGGGCCTCTGTGGAGAGAGATGCTCTGTCTCCAGACCTAATGGCTTATTCATTCATTCATTCATATCTCTCAGGGTTCCCCAGTTATGAAGCTCTCCCATGAAATTGGGGTGCAGCCTGGATCCCCAAGGGAAACACTGATGGATGATGATGGTGATGCATAGTTGGCAGGAAAACACATGCACCAATGAATGGGACATTTAATAAGTGGAGATGACTGGTAAATACAACACACCACCTTGATAATGGTCACAAGAGTGACCAAAACATGTAGGTGAAGAATAATAATGTGACTGCACATATTTATAAATGTGCATTTGTTGGTTCATTATGTAAGTATATAAAATATGAAATTCTTGACATTACACAGTAACTTGCCCATCTGTTGGATAATTGTGTGTCCACATGAACAAAGATTTCACTTACAGCATTCAAAAAGCCCCTACTGAAAAACATTTGTGGATGTGAAATATATATACTTGGGGGAGGGGGGAACTGAATAGACATAACGAATAATTACATGTAAGAAAGGAAAAATTTCAAAGTGACTTCTTTTGATCACAGGAATTTGCATTCAAATTTGTAACTTCTACATGTTTTGAATTGTATTTCCTTGGGTGCATCCATTGGGTCATGTCATATGTCAAAAAGAGTTTATATAACATAGGTAAAAGGTAAATCTGGACCTCTCCTAATGGGAAGACTCACAATCAGATTGATCATGTATTAATTAATAGAGGTTGAGTGTAGGAAGATTCAATCTCAAAAAGCTAAGTGAGTCAGAAATTAGGAAACAGTACGATTACAATCTCAGGTTTGCAGCTTTGAAGAACTTAAATGATAGCTAGGACATAAACAGGGCTTGGGAAAAGATCAAAGAGAATATACAACTCTCAGCTATAAGTCTATGTCAGTGTGAATGGAAGCAGGCTAAAATGCAGTGGTTTTAGGTTCCAAACCAAAGTAACATAATCTGAGCAATGTAAAATGTGAAGCTAGTATACATTTCAGGAACAAAAAGAGGGAATATATGAAAACTATATTTAATGAACTTGAAAGGAACAGTATGAACAAGAATAGCAGACTTGTACAGTGGCATTAATTACTCTAAAGAAGGGTTACCAGCCTAGAACTAATAAAATAAATGATGAGAAGGGACAGCAGAACTGATTAAGGCAGGAAGTAGGACAAATTGTTCCAAAATCCATAAACATATTAATTCCAATTAGAATAAGAAGGAATTACCTGAGCAGTGGTAGGAGTCAGTTAATGTACCTATTTATAAAAATATTTTGTAATATTCGATCCTTCTTAATAAGGACTAAGAATGCAAATGGAGTACTCTGTGATGCTGTGCACAGCCTATACCCAGATGTTATTCTCTTTCAAATTATCATACTTATCACAGTCCAATCTTCAATATACTTTCACTTCACTGCCTTGCATTTACACTGTTTTGTGTCTAACACATGCATTATGACATAATTATATAGACAAACCACAAAGTCATGACCACCCAAAGATACATCACCAGACAAAGAAAGTGTAAGTGATAGGCAGTGGACCAGAATAGTAGTGCATGCTTGTGGTTTAAAACTGAAATGGCCACAATTCAAGAGTAATTAAAAAACCTCCAACAGCAATTGAAAACTTAAACAATAAATACAAACAGAAAGTGAAAATGTTCAAATTTCCATACAGCTTGAAAATGTATAAAACTCCACTACAGGTTAAGAAACAAAATCAAATACGAGTGAAATTTTGAAGTCCAATGCAGAACAAAAATTTAAATAACACTAATAGAGCTTTAAAATATGGACTCCTGGAGAGCTTCAAAATTTAAAAACCAAACTCAAACAAACAAACATTTAAAAAATGCCTTCAAGCTGTCAACAAAGTACATAATAAATCCTCCTCATCTGCCTTTTCACTGCCACTCCAAAGTGGTGACAGTAAAATTGCAATAAATAATGTAGCTTAAAACAGACAACTGAACATTTCCTGTGTATCAGGAAAATAAACCAACAAGGTACATTATATCCATTTATTTACTACCAATCAGGGATCACATTTGCAACTACTAAAAGCTTTCAAGAATATTATATGTTCAAATTTTAAATGTAAATGAAGTATAATGATTTAACATTCTTAATTCCAGGCACTGTGATTCAATTATTCATTTACAATACTAACAAATGCACAACTAATAAACATAACAATGCAATTCATTTACTACCACATTTTTTGGCTGTACTCCACCATCTAAAGGGAGTCTATATACCAATATTAAAACTAATTAAAATATAATACATTACAATAGTAATACATGTAATATTATGGTTACTTCTGCTGGTAAATTCAAAAATATAAAATCTCATAAAATATGGTTAAAATTCTGCATGTTGGGTGTAAGTACAATATATTATGTACTACATATTTTATTGTACTGATAGCTGCAGCTAATCTAAAAAGTGAGATCTCACAAAATGTCACTAAAATTCATAATGCTTTGGTGTAGAGTAGGAGATTCTCCTTTGTATACAAACATCTGCTCTTGTTCTTGATCCGTTATGGATCTCGTCCTGTGAATATATCACATTGATTAGTCAAAATTACAAAATATATAGTGTTCTCATATCATACAATTTGGGTGCGGAGACTTACTCTGTATCATGTGTCATCATGCTATGAGTAGGAGGTGCCTTGTTACTGGTTCTGCTGTATAGGTACATAAAGCATATAGAGTGGAGTGTTTAAGGCATGTGCACTGCTGTTGTATGTTACTGACACTGAAGATATAGAATTTAAACCATATTTTACATGATTTGATACCTCCAAATTTAGCTACAGAAATAACAATGATATAATATGTATTACTATTGTAATGTATTATATTTTAATTAGTTTTAAATACTGGTGTACAGACTCCTGGAAGATGACAGAGTTCTGCCAAAACATGTACATGTTTGCAGAGAAATGTATTGTTATGTATATTAGCTGTGCATGTGCTTTTCTAAATGAATAATTCCATCACAATGCACAGAATTAATCATGTTAAAATACTTATTGCTTGTGTATATCAAAAGCCTATGTGCATCTCTGTATGGTATTTGTTTTTACCCAGTAAATTAACTTCATCAGCATACACCAGAACCCAGAATCTGTTATTCGATTCTACCCACTACTGTTTTTTTTTGGACCTCCCTGATGGAATATTCTAAGCCAAAACTGAAAACAGTGGAAACCTAGATCAGAATACAAACCACTTTCTTGGTTCACAAAATTCTGAACAGGAAATACATCAGACAGCCGTTCACTTACACAGGTTTCACAAGAGGTTCTCTCTCAGTACAAGATTAATGACCTCAAATAATCTCACATGTATACCAAATTGTGATGTCTTGTTGCATTCCAACGTGTAACAACTTTAATCTATTACTTCAGTGATCATCCTCAACAATTACGTCTATCTCTGAAATTATTATTTAGTGAAGGACGTAGAATATGATCTCAAATCTAACATTTTGTATATAGTTGATAAGTGACATGTCTTGATAATTTTTAGCCAGTTTATTACAGATTTTATGAACACATAAATAACAGATTCATTCCACTGCCGTAGCCATTCTTCATTACTCCAAACAGATACAATGAGCTTATGGATCTCAAAACAATATGTTAACTTCCTGCTTGGCTCAAATGTACAAGATCGTAATACATACCTGGCAATTTATACCTGTTTAACTTTCAACAGGAATTTAAATCTGAAAAGAAACAAGTTCAGATACTAACAACTAAGATGTACTTCAATCTACCAAACACTATAAACCCCATGCACATTCAATGTATGACAGCAGTAGTCCTTCCCCACAAATTCAAAATAGTACAGGAATCTGCAAGCAGATCACCAGTACCATGATTTTGTAATGCATTTTTCACCAGGTACTCAAATTTTATCTGATAACGTAACTAAAAAAGTACATGATTTTTAGACTGCAAATACAATTATTTTTCAATTCCTACATGTTTAGCCAGAAGGCCAAAGAATGTAGGAATTGCAAAATAAATGTATCTGTAATCTAAAAATTCGGCACTTTGTTGGTTACATCATCAGACACTACTCTCATCACTTACAAAGTCAGTTCTATGATTATTACAACAATGGCATAACTAAGGGTATTTAAATTAGTCCCACATAAAAAAACCAGGGCAAAAGGCTGCACTATAATAAAAAATTAAGAAACAGGAAGTTCAGAGATTTTACAAATTCATTGTTCCTAATTTTAGGAGTCATGGGTGCCAGCACTTAGAAACGCATTTCTTCATACCACAAAGTGCATACAGTAAAGTAAAGCTGTCCTTGTGTAATCACACAGGCATGCAGTGGAAGAAACATAGCTCCACTCATTCTTAACCTTGGCACTAGTTGAAGGTGAATGGTCAACCCCAAGCCCTAGCTACTTTAGTGCTGAAGAAAGAACCCCCGGCACCCACTGAATATGGCTGGGTGGGCCCCAGAGTTGGTCTGGATGTTTTACAGAAGAGAAAAATCTCTTGCCCATACCAGGATTCAAACTCCAGATTGTCCAGCCTAAGGCCTAGTTTAGAAACCTACTTCACTATCCTGGCTCCCATTATGAGGCAGTAAACTTCAGAATGTTGATCATAAACAGACACTTTAATCACCAACAATTTTGCAAGTTTTAAAGTAGTAAACCTATAAGCACGTAAACTGCAATGTTACTTCTCAACTCGATATTGGAAGAAGGATGCAAATTCTACTTCCAAAACAACACACCCCTTAAAAGGTGTATTACAATATTACAAATTCCAACAGTACAATACACAGTATCTTTATTGCATTAGTTTTTGGAATCCAGGGGGAGGTTATAATGCAGTAAAACTGTATGGTGTTACAAATTATTCGAACAAACAGAACAAGCTAAAATTTTACATAAATTTGAAAGTATACTCCTTTTAAAACAGGGAAATCCAATACAATAAAACAGGAAACACAATCTGCAGCATTACTAATAGTAATAGAAGGCAGACTAGTTAAATGTCCTGTGACAAACCCATCTCAGGTGACTAGCAATGTCATTTCAGAGTTTAAGTCTGCAATGAGGCAACTAACAATCTGCAAACATTTTATAAATTCTAGTGGCCATAAAAGCTTAAAATCTTATACAATTAACTATCAGCTCTCATACCATATTTGTTTTTAAAAAATCACTATTATCTTCACTGTCAGAAACCAGATGTGTCTTCAGGAACTCTTCCACTGAATCTGTATTCCACTTATCAATGGCAAGTACCTGAAAAAATTAGATGTGTGATAACTAACGAAACAAAGCATGATGAAAAGCACACTGCTTGTAGGCAGTCATGCAATTTATACTAGGGAAATTAACAGTAGTATGTAATCATCCTTTATCTACCTGTGTTTATTAACAAGCCCACTACAATGTCCAATATATGACAAATGGGTGGTATAGGAATGGACTACCCTGAAGATGGAGGCAGCAAGCTTCTCTAAAACACTGGTGCTTATGTATCAACATACATGGCATAATATCCCACAAGACTGTAATGTTTATAAGCACTGTTGTGAGAACTTGAAACCTTGTATAATATAGGACTACTGATGGAAAGACAGAACACATGATTTTCAGAAGCTGACCAAGCTATTTAGTTCACAAAATCTTGATCTTGGTAGGGGAGCCACTGAACACATACATGTCCCAGCCTGAATTCAAGGCGTTGCACCTTAACGGTTCTGTTTTGCGGCAACAATTAAAGGTCATTTCTAAATAATGTTAGTGGAAAATTTAAACTGATGTGTCCTGGCAGATTACAATGTGACCACAAGTTATGACCAGGAAAAATCACATTTTACACTAATTTTGGTGTAGAATGGGAAGTACCAAACACCTGTGATCAGCAATGACACAACTGTCAAACAACTCTATTGCAAAAATAATAAACCTAAAAAGACACCATTTTTTAGTTTTGTGTGATGAAGCTTACATTGTTTGGTTCCTCTAAGACAGGGCTGGCCAACTTCAACACACTGAAGGGCCACACAATTTATAAAGACTCGCCAAAGGGCTGCACTTGTGCACACATGTATTGGGAAGTGCCAGAGAGGGGAATGAATTAACTAGAATGCCAATATTTACAAATGCAACATTTGTTTTATGGCCATTTATTAAATTTGCCACATTATGTTCTGTAGACATATTACATTATTTTTGTTAAACTGCATTACTCAAACTATTCAGGTGACTGAAAGCCGCAAACACTTTCCTCAAGGGCCACATGTTGGCCAGCATAACTCTATGGTAGGACTTAAATTAATCTAGATATCTGCTTACTTGGTGTACTAGCTGTACCGATTCAGAGAACATGTATACCATTCCAGTATTTTAAACAACTAGACACTTCCCATCAAGTCATTAATGATACACAGTGAGCCCATATCTGGCTCATTCTCAGACTGCTTATCAGACATATCACAAGGGCTCTGTGAGTCATATGCAACAGCTATCTGCATTCCAACGAAGCACCACACATTTTGTATGGTGCATATGCCCAGCATAATTCCTACAAAACTACTGTCATAAATTTATACAAAAGTTTTCTAATGCGTCTGTTCAAAACATGAAAATAATTTTATGATTACATGAGAAGGTTTTGAGGAACAGGTTCCATCTGAGGCAGTAAAAGAAGAAGAAGCAAAGACACGAAGAACAAATGGATGGAATGAGAAAGAAGATAAGATGGAGGAGGAGGAGGAGACAAGAGAGAAGAGAAAGAGAAGACTACAGTAATTCAGTAGAAGAATAAGAAAATACCTAATGAAGTATCTATAATTCTGTTTTTAAAAAATCAAGGTGAATGGCATTTTCAAGTTTTTTTTTTTTACATCCCATTTCTCAAATATAAGTCAATCTTTTCAACTGGTGAACAGGAGTTTATGAAGGTAAGTCACTTTCTATTGTAAGTGCCTTTCTTTCAATGTGCCTTAATTACCCCAAATAACCAGAAATTATAAAAATGAATATCTGCTTCAACATAAATACTACATGTACTACAGCATGTATGGCAGGTACAACACTTACATCTTGTACATTTCCATCCTTATCCATCAGCTTTATTATTGGATCAAGACCTCTCACATATTTAATTTGGAGATTGGGGAATTTTGCTGGACGATCACTTTTAACAAATGCTGAAAAACAGAAAGATTAGACATAGCACAAAAATCTGAAGAATTCCATACATAACACACCCCATTCCAAAATAATAATCTCTTATATGCAAGACCAAACCCATAAAACATTTACAAAAACTTCATTACAATTTTCAAGAACATGTAACAAACAGTAATATCAGTCCTGTCCCTCTTCAGGCAGCACATTTTAGTAATTCACAGGAGATGATACTCAAAACAAGTGTGTACATGTGCACACACACACATACAAAACAAATGCTCACAGAGATCACCAATATGTTAGTCTGATTACAAATAAGATGAGTGACCTGGCAGCACAAGTAGAAACCCACCACAAGGAGATGATAACAATTCATACTTCTAAACTATATCCAGCATGTTCTGAAAAACTACATAACATGAGTGACTGAATGGTTGATAACAGATAATAAACTCAGATGAAATGGTCATCTGTGACTGTCAACAAATCAAACACTAATTCAGATTCTAAACTGAAACTAACCCACTCTGCTGGTACTTTCACCACAATAACCATAACAGTTATAATGCCATGATTTGGCATTCTAGAATTACACAGTAACATTTCTTCTACTGTGGTACCTCATGTGTGAAAAATGAGTGCACCACGTGCAGGTGTCACCGCCATAAACAGAGAGGAGGCTTTCTAAGTTGCACTGTATTTATGTATCTGTAAATTACATGACTGTCAGAAAAGGTGCCATATTCTTGTGCATTTCACAATGAGGCATACCAACACTCATTATAGTAACAAGATTTTACATCAAGTTCATCAGTCGTAGAAGTATATCTTTAACTGCAGTCCTGAAAGTATTACAAAACTCACAAAACACAGTGATTACTGCATATATTGCCTACTGTAACATTAAAAGAGGTCTGTATTTTGCCCACACATTGTATTTACATGCTTCTATAACTCTATTTAAAAAAAAAAAAAACACTTCAATATTAAATGACGTGCAAAATAAGCATTTACCATAAAGGAGGAACCCAGCTTTGAAATATACATATTACTTCATAACATATTTCAGAGGTTAATAAAGCATACATCTGCTAAGAGTACAATTTAGATGATGAGAACAAGTAACATGATATGGTGAGACAGGAATGGAGCAAAGATTACTTACTCAGTAGGCTGAAGCCAAAACAATTGCTAAACAAGCGGCGAGGAAGAGGTCAATGTTCTAACCAGGTGGAATTTGCCAGACTTAAGTTGCAACGCACTTTTTCACTTTAGTTGTAAGTATGCATTTTAACCAACAACAGAAATATTTTTTCTGTGGTTTCTTCAAAAATGCTGTCAGTAATTCAGACCACACAGTGCAGAATAACTCAGTAACTGTGAACAGTAAACTGAAATGGACATGGCAGGAAATGGTCTCAGCCAAATTCAATCCTCTGGTGTTTAATGCCAGGTACACTTGTCATGCAGATGGATGCTCAAAACATCCAGCATCAAGTTAAGGAGATCGCACTTAATAGACTTTCTTAGTCAGATCTCATTTAAATAGCAGTCTTCTGCAGCTCCCACCAGACATTTAATTCTGGTGCCAAAGTTTTAAGGTACAACCTACCAGCAGTTGCTTGGAAGGAATAATAATAATAATAATAATAATAATAATAATAATAATAATAATAATATTTATTTACTGCAATTGTGTTGTTACCTGGTGGCAGTGGTTATTTTACATGTAAACAAAACATGAAATTGGTTACTACTAAATTTAAGTCGGGAGGGCTACATGAGAAGCATGTAGTGGCAACTTGGAATCTTGGGAACCATCTCAGCATT
>Ga0123352_10014273_pt1 | contig 12646 bp, 8 predicted proteins | sample TergutLab28metaG_FD_89700 | JGI IMG/M metagenome (GOLD analysis project Ga0123352, IMG submission 89700) | Labiotermes labralis P1 segment gut microbial communities from Petit-Saut dam, French Guiana - Lab288 P1 | ecosystem: Host-associated > Arthropoda: Insects > Digestive system > Gut ... | reverse complement strand
GCTTGTGAGTGCGGTAATGAACCTTCGGGTTCCATAAAATGCGGGGAATTTCTTGACTAGCTGCAAACCAGTTAGCTTCTCAAGAAGGACTCTGCACCATGGAGTAAGTAAGTAAGTAAGTATTAGCTGTCCTAGGGTCGAAGTAAGCCTAACAGGGTGTTTGGAAAAGAGGTGGACGGAGACTGAAATGGTTCAATTTCAAGTTTGTCCCAGAATCTTGCCTTGAAGGCTAAAGGAAAGCGAAGGGAGATCTCAGTACGAAAACTAGTCTGCAGTTCGAAACACGAACCCTGGATCTCCTAGAAGTGCTAACGAGTACACTTTGACATTGACAATACAAACATTACAGTGCACAGGTGTTAAGTGTACACACAAAAACACTTTAAGGTATGTAAGTGTGGGAATTATTCCTATAATGAATGAAACAATGCTGCGGGTTGTTTAGTATGTGGGAATCTGTTAAGCGTCGTACCAAGAACAGGAAGGAAAAAACAGCATACCGCATCGCAACAGGTTGTAAGGCTCTGCCTGTAAAAGGACATTCAAAACAATCCCGTCTTACTGAGCTTGGTGCAACAATGGTCTATCACCAACTTCAGAGCAGTCAATGACAGCGCAGCTGGTCATATCACTTCGTGCTGTGGTCATATACAACACCACTGAAACCTACCGATCTAATTTATTACTCATAGCCATATTATTTCTGTACGATGCGTTTTGATATCGTCCTGTCATCTAAGCTTGTTTGGGGCGATCTGACTCTTACATTTAAAATAGCAGGTTTAAATCTATAAGCCTGTTTTACAGACTTAAATCATCTAGCCAACTAATTCTGGTGTCTGAATATTCTTAGAGCACTTATTAGTCACAGATGAACTTTTTCATGAGCCACTTGAAACCAGACAATGTACATCCCCAGATTACATTTTATTATTCCTCACCTACTTCCAGGTCTCTCAATTAACTCTTCACTCGAGGCCTACAAAGTTCTTTTGCGTTTAGCCGCGTCGCGGTTTAGCTGAACACTGAAGGTCCTGAGAAACGCTGTCTCCATCATCAGCTTTAGATCTGTGAACTGAATGGGTAGCATGCACTTCATAAGTATATTTCACTCTACACTTAAGGACGCGTCACCAAATCAGCATATCGTAGAGTGCCAAATAACAAAATGATTATAAATTAGCAAATATGTGGAATGCAGTAATATCTGTCAGTTGCAGAGATATCGCTGAAAATATGTGGACCTAGGAATGCCAATGAAAATTACAGTCAAAATATGTTTCTCGGACGAGATTCTATCCAGATATTCGTCGAATACAACGGCGTAAATGTGGTGTATATTTTAATTTCTTTCTCACGTCTGATTGTAGCGTCTAATCCGCACTTCACTGGTTTCCTTGTCTCAGTTCAGAATACAAGTATATCCGCATGATCAGAGAACGGATGACGTCAAAGCCCGTCTCCTCTTCCTCGTCTACTGAAGTTCAAGGACAGTCCCACCCAGCACCTGCCCGGTAGAGGCCAATCACCTCGTCAATACTTTCATAATTAAGTACAGTTACAAAATATAAGCAATTGGCAATCGGCTAGCGTATTCTAACTCATATCGTGCTAATAACGAGATCATTCTATTGCGGAAAGATCATTAAGTGAGCCTTTTATAAGTAAAGTTTATTACTTTAGAACATGTTACCCTTTTCTGGGCGTTCAACAGTGCGGAGGCGGAAGGCACAGTTACTTTAACACACAATGGTGGAAATACAGCACTCTGGTGATCCACGTTCCGAATCCCAGGCGAGAATCAGATTCTCTGACTGAGGATTCGGGTGGTTCATCTCTCTAGCGAATGGTGGGCATATTATCTTAAAACTGTTAACAACCTTCCCTGGAGTATCCTTGCCAGATCGTTACTCATAATCATTCTACCACAGGTTGCAACGTAGGCTGCTGCAATAAGTGTAATAATTTCTAGCGGAGGGTGCGAAATATACAGCCCTTCCATTAACAGCTTTCTTTGCACACAAACACAAAAACACAAACACACACTATATATATATATATATATATATATATATATATATATATTACAAGGAAATATAGGAAATGAATGTATGAAAACAATATTTATATGCAAGTTGAGGAATCTACCCAACTCTGCGGTCCTGCTTCATATTTGGGCGGTACCAGGTGCATATTTCGGACCGCAGACCGGCTGTCATAACCGGAGTTTTCCTAAGTTTCCTACTCACTCCAGGAAACTGTGGGATAGTGTCTCTGACCAGGTTATGAATGCTTAGTACCATGTCCTTTCCACTTCACTGGTTATTACTATCTTATCAGTCCATGCTATGTACCAGGAATTTCTGACAGCTCGGTTAAATAAACCACAACTTAACAAAATGGAATATATAAGTGAGAAATAAGTGTATAATACGTAGACTAGGTTATAATCACACATGTAGCTGACGCGTTGTGAACTGTGAACACTCTTATGCAGAGTGTCACCTTATGGTGTCTCTAAGAACGCTAGCTGTCACGAGATACGCCGGCGGATGCAGGCTTTCTATGCGATAATCCTGCCTTCCTCCGGTACATGAAAAAAGGGACATTCTCTACACCATGGGCTTCCAAACTTTTCATGGCAAAGGGCCACACCCATTACTATGGTCTGGTTCGCGGGCTGCTCGTGGAAAAATAACAATAGTAAGAGGCATACCTAACCACCTAAATTATTTCATGAGGTCTATAATATATACATACGTGTAATTTACAAACATGGCCTCGTGCCGCGGGTTGGAGATCCATGCTCTAAAAAAAGGCCTTCAAGTCGGCTCTGGAGAAACCGCTTAATTGAAAGTGAAGCCCGTTTTCCTTACCCATGCTCGAACTCAGCGATGATATGAGCAAACGTAATATCCAAAGACAACAAGAAACCCGTTTCAAATATCTTATTCATTTTGTTCTAAATTGGTAGTGACAGCAAAAGAATCAAATGCTCTGCCGCATACCAATTTCCCATCGCATTCATACTCTTCCATTTAAGGATTAGGCAGTGCGTTTGATCGTGACATGTGTGCGTCGCGGTATTATATAATATATCTTCTTGTTAATTGAAAGAATGCTTAATATTTACACATACACTTTCAACAGCGTGAAGAAGCACAATGGCACTTATAAAAATATCATGGGCTTAAACACATTCTGGGGCTGATATAAGACTGGAATGAGGGCGTGAGAAGGACCCATCAGACTAAAGACACAAATTATTTTCACATTACATATAAGGAGAGATTTTTATATTACTTCCAAGCGCCCTTAACACCTCATTATTCATACCGGCATAATATTTTGCCATTTTTCTTATTTAAATACATTCGACATGAGAAGTTGGCAAATGAGATACAAACGTTGTCATGAATGAGACAATGATTAATTGCAGCTAAGTTTAGAGAAAGAAGCTTGGCATTTCAAAAAGTAAAAGTGTCATAAAAACATTATGCCTGCCCCTACATAGGGAATATATATGCAAAAACCCTTGCATGAAGACGAAAGTTGAAGGGCTTACTTATTCGTATTTTGTTAAAATTCGCGCAAGGAGATCTTGTATAGTCCGGTATTTGTAAACTTATCTCTTACTTAGCTTACTTTCAGTGTCAGAGTGCGGAGCCTGCATGTGCCTGTGTTTATATCGGTCTGTGTTGCCACACAGACAATAGCAGCAATCAGACGATCGGGGCCTTTTGTCGCTCTGGCGTTCTGTAGTAAGACAATAAGAATTAAGTTCAGGTATGAATTTTCAGTCCGAGGTAACAAAGTTACCACCGTTAACCCGTGTACGACGTAACCTATTGGGATTGTGATGCTCACATTCAAAACCAGTTGTTTTTCCATCACAAGGGATGTCTTTGCTGAGTGATGCCAGTAGAAGCATGTTCCTCTTTAATGTACCTTTAACCAAAGTTGAAAGAAAAAAATTCGTGTGGCAAGTTAAGACGTCACAGAAACCAGTTTGCAATATAAGTGTCACTAAGTACATTAAGAAAAGGAAGTGAGGAGTTAGTTAATTTAGTGTCACAGTGTAAAACCCAGCTTCTGATTGCGTTATTTGTCTTGTTAGGTAGATAACGGTACGCGGAGCATAATATTCCAAGTATCTGCGGTCACAAGCAGAATTCCAAAGAGGGCAGATTTCAACTACAAGAAAAAAAAAACAGGGTCTATTCGTTCGCCAGAGGTGACACGTGGGTGGAGAATAAAACTCAATTCCGGAATGTCACTGTCGATTACTTTGACCGACTTCTTGTAACTTGCATAATGAGAAATTTCTACGCGAGCCGAAGTAGAATTCCGACTTCCAAGAAACTTCTGTAAACACTAACAGTTAAAGAAAGCCTGGAAAGGTAGGGTTTGGAAAGGAAAGCACAGAATCAGAAGAAGAAGGGTAAGAATTTATCAACCGTAAATGCGCAATTTTTTTAAAAATATATGAGGAAATTCCGAGAGGGTTTACAGATATATATATTACGTGCATATGTTTAACTCATGTTTATAGAGTAGTTGACAGGAATCGGGAATGACGAGGTACTGGCCAAAGTTGGTTCCAAAAGTGGCTGTCTGGGTGGCGCAGATGTACTGAAGTTGAGGTTACTGGGGGCAAATCTATATAGCCAATTTCGAGAAAGGAATGAACAAGTGATTCCGATTTGATTGCCAGATTCTGTTCTGGTTATGGACCGTAGACATTTTCAGGTAAACTGCAAGTGAAGTCATCTCTATCGGTCTTGAAAAGAGGCATGATCTACTCGCTGAGGAGATACGGCGGCGTATATAAGGATTCAGTGAAGAAAACTAGTCTGACCAAATGTATGTATTAACTTAAACCGATAAGTAAGGTTTTAAATTAGATAGTATTTGTATTACTTTCGGCCATATGGCTGTAAATTTAATTTCATTCTAAGGCGATTCTGTTGACTTGGGCAGTATAAAGTATTACGTGACATCTCACAGTATATCTGGAAAAAGGGTTAAGAAAAATCTGAACATGTGTTTAATTATCACACCACTACGACCTATGGGAGAGCGGAAGTAAAGCTCCGCGCGTTCGCCATTGATGGACTGGTCTGCTGGAATGGGTGGTACAACGTAACGATAGAGATTTCAGTCCATCTTCTAGTAGCAATTTGTACTCGAACTGTGCCAATGAATAACCACCCGAAGTTTACGTTCTGTTTACGACCACTGTGCGTTCTGTGTGGTGTTGCTTCTTAAATGTCTGCTGTCTTTCGTGTTTTGTGTTAAATAAAGTGGCCATGGCCAAAATATGTTAACATAGTCCGAAGTGTGCTTAAACAAGATGTCGCGCGATTTGGGGCAACCTTCCTCCCACTTTGAAGAACAGAATTGTCGATATTTCTATTCAAGGTTTTCAAAGAGCCGTCGCACGTTTATGCAAAGTAGCAGAGTTGACATAACTTGTGCTGAATGACAATACATTTGAATATATGTCAGAGGTATATCTCGAAATATCATTAGAATATGCGCCGTGGATCAAACCACGTGACCAATGCCAGGTTCGAAGCTCGACCCAAGAACCAGCTACCTGAACTAATGTTTCTAGTATACGGAAGGAGCTACCGCCTGAAATTGCATTATTATTGTTTCTTCCCAAGCCTACCCATATGTATAATAATATATCTTCTCTGTGACAAAACTAATGGCCGAAAATTAAATTTGAGCATTGGGCGTTTTGAACGCCGATAAAGGACAAAAACATAATATGAAAATAACTTGACGATCGAAGCCAGAATTGAAGCGATGCACGGCCACATTCCACACATGCATTACTGGTTCTTACTTCGGTTGAGGAATGCAGCGTACAGTCACCTCTCCAGTAACGGCAGTTCCATACAAGTCTCGGTGAATGCTCATGAACCCTGGCTGCTTCGCTTACAAGACGCCAAATGTATGCACACTGGGTGATGGAAAATACGCGTGAGGAAATCTTATCTGCTGAACCATAATCAAATGTAAAAAAAAATCGGAGTTTTCCAGAAAAATTACATAGTGAAAGGCGTAACACCAGCCATAAAGAGAGTTAAAAATTTTGTTAACAACAAACTTATATTCCGAAAAGTGACACGAAGAACAACATTACAACCTAAGTAATAGAAATATTGGTACTGCATTTTTGTGCATAACTCGGGTATAGAATTGAATTTTTAACCCTTCAATAACGAAAAGCGAACTGATTTACATTTAAAACTTCATTTCGTATTGCACAGCAGACGCAGTTTCTCTCTATTACGGGCAAAAATCAGTTAATGCTGCATGGGAAAATAATCGCTGTTTGTTTTTAGAACTATACCAAACACGTAAACACAATGTGTCGCAGAACGCAGAATTTTTGTATGTTAAACCTGGTGTTATATAAAGTAAACACACAATTTTAAGTGTTTTAATCCTATTAACATAGAGTAGATACAAAATTTTTCTTCGTGTTTTCTGGCGTCTGGACGGAAATAAAGGAAAAATGTTTATTTCCATACTAGAATCACAAACAATTTAATACCAGTCGAAGTATATTTATATCGTTTTTGAATAATTAAAGTTTTCTGAACATGTAGGCCTGTAATTTAAAGACACGCTTTTTATTTTAGAAGTAGATCGTACTACCAATTAAATCTGGTTTTGCTACAGCAATCACAGAACTACTCACAAAAATAATATCCCCACTTTTTCATGCTGATCATGGCCGTCTTCTGCCTCGATTTAGTAACGGAAGTGCAATTTGTATTACTTTCATTTAAATACACTGTATCAATTACAAATGTCACATAAGGTCCAATTCGGGATGATTATAAATCACTCATTTGATCTGAAACATCTTGGCCAATTACAGGTACTATTGGAGATGGCATAGAAGGAGCGCGGAAAATCACGATTTTCCATCCCTGATTCGAACCTGGCACATTCCGCATACAAAACAGGAATGCATCTTTCGTTAAATGATTCGGCTTCGTTAAAATTCGGCGATCATGAAGACCGTCATACTGGCTATGATTCCTATCATCAGGGTCCTACGGTAAATAATTAGTTCGACCACAACATACACAGAAGTATGAACCATGGCATAACTTCCGTAAACCTGACGAGCTAAAAACAGATGGCGTGATGTGCATTTCGTTACTCGTGTTTTCAAATGAGTTAATTATATTAGTTACATGGCTTAGAACAACTTCCTTCCGGTCTTGTGCCGAAAGCGTGTCACTAATTTCACAGGCGTCTTCGCATAACAGTGCATAAGTGTTTGCACTGAGCGCACTTTAACCAATTAAAAAAGCGGCATGCCAAAATAATAATTCATTTTTTTTTATTTCTTAAATAATAAGTGATAGAAACCGAATTTCATTGCGTATTTTTACAGAATGGGGACCGCGGCAACACAGTGGTTAAGATGCTGTGCTACAAATCGATTCCAGTTGGTGTCACTGGAATCTTTCATTGACATAATCCTTCCGATCGCACTATGGCCCTGGGGTCGATTCATCCTCTAACCGAAATAAACACCAGGAGTATTTCCCGGAGGTAAAAGCGGCCGGTGCGTAAGGCTGACATTCTGGGTCATTGTGAAGTAATTTGGGAACCTCAACTTCCTGGAACCCTCTGGGCACCTCGGGTCTGTAATGGGACTGAATTACATATTTTTACAGAATCAGGCCTAAGTTGCTGACGCATCCAGAAGGCCTACAGTTCAGTCCTGTCAGAAAATAAAACACGTGAAGATGACGTAGAATAGGTTGACGTTACAGATGTGTCCGAGAGTACTTGCTTCGACTCTCTGTCAGGATACCGCTATCCTGGCTGAAGTTTCCTGTTTTCACCCAGTCCCACCAAAACGATTATAATACAACAAATACACTATGGAAAATTGCAATTCATTTTTCAGTTCAGCGTCCTTCAAATACCCTATCTTTGAACACTATACAGACTTCGATATTGACAGCGTTGTTAAATAACCCACCAAAAGCTGAATGTGGAAGCCTTATGTCCCTCCGAAAATTTGCTATCCACCGACAAGGCTACACGTTGTCAAAACACAGAAGACCACATTCTGAACAATGACCTCCGTGATAACCTGTGAATTTACATTTTCATGTCTTGACACACAGCCCTATTTCTGGGAGTACAGAAGCACTAGCTTGTAAATATCTCTTTGGAGACTGCTTCAGTATTAGCAAATACTATTACCTTAAGCTGAAATCAACCAGATAACATACGTATAAAGGTAATATTGAGGCGCGTTCGCGTAACCACAGTTGCCGTGAAAAAACAAGTATTACTTATTCCGGGTGTGTGTTTGTAGCCTTAGTCATCCAGCACACAAAGCGCATGCGCCGTATTATATTGTCATCTATTGCCTGTCAGACTATACAATATTTTCCCACAGTTATATCATATAGGCAAGATCTTCGGGGAAAAAAGTCACCAAATAAAACGTGTTTTCATTTTCTCTACATTTTTTTTCTGAAGCATTTGTTACTCTAAGGAGAATTCAGCGAGATATTATCATAAATGTACAAAGGTCTTCATGTAAAGTTATCGGTTTTTTTTGTTAGATTTAAATGAAACTGGAAATTTCTGGACAGATTTTCGGTAAGTCCACAAGTATAAAATCTCATGAAAATCCGTCCAGTGGGAGCCGAGTTGTTCCATTCGGCTAGACAACGGACGGACAGACATAATAGTCGCTTTTCGCAATTTTGGAAACACGCCTAAAAATTGCCATCCGGTTGATAAATGGCATCACACACAAAGCGAAGGATTTCGACGTGACATTTCAGCAGCTTTTTGCCCTGCTACTGGCAATGTTCTGAGATTACCAGGAGCATATTAAGGGGAGGTCCAGTTGAGCAGCTGCCCATGGCGCTAACCTATATGGGGCATTAAGAAGTCACTGAAATTTAGGAAATATGGTTCTAGTAAACTCAGGTCTACATAAGTGAAAGAATTTCTCCGAAAATTATCCGCAAATGGGAATGCGTCCATAACAAGTGTCGCCAGCCCAATGCTAGCCCAAAATAGTTTAAAGAATACCGATCTTAAAGGGACGTCAAATTACTATCCTGCCCGGGTCGCGCACATATCTCGAGGCGACCCTGGCCATCACTCCACATCCCCATACGTCTTCATGGCTTGATGCTTCACTAAATAAATGGCTGAAGACCCTTACATACTCGTATTTCGAAATGTGTTTAACAACGAAACGGGTAGAAGGCACAGTTTTTGCTTGTTAACTGCCTACTTCGATGTTAACGTGATTTTCTGGGAGTAAGCTTAACATTTTCTGGACTTCCAGCTTCTACAATCATGACAATAAAGAAAAGTAGGAAAACATAGCTAATAAATAGCTAGTTTAAGATTTCGTCAAAAATATGCTAATTCCTAGAAGTACAATAAAAAGCATTAGCAGTGAAATCAGTAAAATTACATAAAGAAGGGGCTACATAGTTAGTATAGTGATTAGGCTAAGAGCTGGATGATCCAGAGGTCGATTTCCGGCAAAAAAAAAAAAAGTTCTCCGAAATGTCAGACCAGCTATGAGGCCCACCCAGATTCGTATGCAGTTGGTTATTTTCCGAACGTAAATCGGCCGGTACGTGAAGCTGACCACTCTGTCTAGTGCAGAGGTTAAGAATGAGTACATCTATAATTCTGTTAGCCCATACACCTTCATGGCGTAGATTGAGAAAACTTCCGTTTCTTCGTAACATTTTCATGAACTTTCTGATATTGATTAACTAGACAGGGACTGTTTTGTCCATATTTTATCTTTTATGTGCATTCAGTTTTGTACTGTTATGTTGTAGCAGTTATTCCTTCATTTTTGTCAAATATTTGATGCGATGTCCTTTCCAAAGGAGTTTACATTTGTCCCAAAATTTCCTTACATTGAAGAGATACACTCCAGAAAGGCCTATCTAGAATTATAAATATTCGCAAAACAACGGTAAATTCAATTACTTCCCACCCAAATATCAGCAAATTCGCCCCATTAGAAATGCTTAGTTGAAGCAACAAACCGCGTTGGACGTTGAATACTATACGCACAGTTTCTCTCATAGGTTAAGTTGCCTTGGCTGGGACGAATTTTTTGCTGCGTAAGCTTTTAAGTCTGCTCCGTCTATACTGGTGTTCCCCGACTACGGAAACTTGGGTTGTCTTTGCAACACAGTGACCAATAATTCTTACGTCACGCTGTGACTTCTTTACATACTGTCTTGAATAACATATTTTAAGCTCCCATTCACAAGTACGATTTACTTTCACGTTTGTCGCCACATTCAAATTCAATGAGATGTCACGTTTCAGGCATCTCAACCTGTAGCTGCAATTAAAAATGTAATTTGCTAAATTTCAAATTGGAGGGAAAATAAGAAACCGAGATTTCTAATTTGTCTATCCAAAGAATAGATATTGAAGGCTGTGATAGATTTGGCTGTAGTTGATTTACAAAGGCGGAAATTTCTAAGCTCTTGTTAGTTTTGTTGGGTCTTTTGCAAAAGAATAATGGTGTAACTGGATGTACTCACTTTTTCGGTTATCATGTTGCATTTACGGCAAGTAAATACCTGTTTTCACCAACTTTAGCATTCGACACAGTTTGTTTGGAGTGAAATCACTGTTAACTGTCAACGTTAAATCACACTGGGAGGCGAAATTCTAGTTACTTCGGACATTTCACGTACACGCACAGCCATTCAGATGAAACTGGGCATGGGGGTGAATTGCCGGAAATAATTCTGATTTACAGACTTTGACTTACGCAGTTATATGACGTCACTTTACATGCCACTTTATCCATATAGCAGGTAACCGCCACATAATTTGCCTAAAACAGAAAGAGCCTCATTCCATCCCACTCCGACGGCAAACTCAGGAGTCAGACATTACACAATCCTTGGGAAACATTTGATTGGACATTTTTCGAGATCATGACAAGAAATCACGTGGATAACGATCGTTAAACTTCTACCATGGGCTGAGCGTAGTTTACGAACGGATCCTTAGATTGATGCATTATGAAGACCGTGTTCAGTTTAAAACCACAAAACCTATAACGTTGGATACATTAATTTCTACAAATAATGCACAAAAATGTATAGCCTACAGAATGCTCACTCGTCTGTAGGCTATACAAACTATATTAATTTCTCTATACCTAAATGACATTTCTAAATTTTGTATTCCTGTGCACACCATGCAGGCGTATGGAGGATTATGACTGTAGCTCCACTTGTTTTTACTCTCGGCACAAAATGGAGGTCAGTGGTAAGGTTTACTTTACTCCTGGTTAAAGAACCACCAGCACCCATCGGGCAGGATGTTGGATGGAAACCAGAAACCAGTCTGGATATTATGGGGAAAAACCTCTTGCCCCTTCTAGGAATTGAAACACAGTTCTTCTGTCAGCGATTCTGTAGCCTAGGAAATGTACCATGTACACTCTTCTAGTATTTGTACAACCATGAAAACATGTCCAGTCTTTATTACATACATTGATCTGTTGCAGAATACATGCATGATGTAGTGACACTTGTGATTACGGAAACGGTCAGGAATGCAGTAACATCAGTTGAAGTGTGCAAGAAGTAAAGCTTTTTCACTATTCAGCTAAGGGATAAGGTGTAATTAGGTTAAAATGCAGAGTACAACACCATCAAACAGCATAATTAGGAAGTATGAAAAATATAAAAATAATATCAACAAAAATCGCATTCTTAATATCCAACGTTTTGGCTCCTTCTTGGTACAAGTCACCTAGTAGCATCTTACTGACTTTTTATTTCGGTACTGCTGTAAGTCTAATTCAGTATTAATCAGATCATCATGCATGAGACAACTGGATGCCTCAGAATTCTGTTTCTAGCATCTCCAATTTGCAGGTAGACCCATTCCGTGGCAGCTATGTGAACAGCAGTCAACACTCATCCAGTTGCAGTGGCTCCTCTTCCTGGGTGCTATGGCGGGATGAACCCAGCGCACTATATCAAGACCCTCGTACCCGGCGCAGTAGGCTCTGCAGTGCATTGCTGGCCATAGCTGTATTCCTTGTCGTGCTTACTGTGCTCTCCATTGCGGGACTTGCCGTTTACATGGGTGGTAAGACAAACAATACAGATATGCAGTGGATTCTCACCTAGCTAAACCGTACAAAATAATCTTCCTTCTGCATTGAGAGAAAGCTAGTCTATCTGTACACCTGACCTATAAAATAGTACCACTCTGGAGAGCATTCATATAGAACAATGAGCACAAATTTACACATCCTGAAAAAAGACATGACATAATAAAATATAGTGCAACTGTTAGACTATATACACGATAGTGAGAACGGGAAGATTCAACACCATCAATCCCAAAGTCCACCACTGGACATAATCATGAGGCAGTTCCACCCTCCTCCAATTCTCTCAAGTTGTTTCTTTATGATCTACCTCAGGTCCTCCGTGGTCTTCCAAATTTTAAACTTCCCCCCCCCCCCCCCCCCTTCCCCCCCACCCCCCCCCCACCAAAAATTCCCACATTTTTTTTTTTCTCTCTTCTTTTACCCTTTTTTTGTTTCTAAACAAAAAAAACTACACACTTC
>Ga0123352_10014271_pt1 | contig 12646 bp, 7 predicted proteins | sample TergutLab28metaG_FD_89700 | JGI IMG/M metagenome (GOLD analysis project Ga0123352, IMG submission 89700) | Labiotermes labralis P1 segment gut microbial communities from Petit-Saut dam, French Guiana - Lab288 P1 | ecosystem: Host-associated > Arthropoda: Insects > Digestive system > Gut ... | reverse complement strand
GCGTAGATGGGTAGATAATATTAGGATGGATCTCCAGGAGGTGGGATGTGGGTATATGGACTGGATTGGGCTGGCCCAGGATAGAGACAGGTGGCGGACGCTTGTGAGTGCAGTAATGGACCTTGGGGTTCCGTGAAATGTGGGGAATTTCTTGACTAGCTGCAAACCAATTAGCTTCTCAAGAAGGACTCTGCACCATGGAGTAAGTAAATTATTATTCCTATTATCTTGTTTTCACAGTATTCTTGATTGGAAGTCAAGTATGCGTCTCTTGTTTTAGATAAATGTTATTTTATCTTCCTCTTCAGTATATTGACATGTATAAGAATAGTCAAACTACGTCCACGAAGCGTCAGTATCGCGCTGCTGCTTCAAATCCGAAGTGGTGATTTGATGAGAAGTGTTCCCCGTTACTGGTTGCGGGTTGAATTTACGTACTGAGGGGTGACTGAAGTAACTTTTGCGCCCACGTGATTTAAAGTAACCGAGACCGGGGGTAAAAGTGAAAACGGAGGAGCTTCATAAATTGCAGCGCATGACGGAGTGACGGTGTGTGTCACTTGTGCCACTTCTGTGCAGAGACGTGCTGCCTGACGGAGGCGGTATCATGTTTTATGAGTTCCTGTGAAGTTAAAATGTAATCTACACCGTTATTAGGCCGCATTTTTCATTTGTACACTTCGTATAAAATAGTTGGAATGATAAAATCAAGATTAACTTCTACAGGACCAGGGTTCCTCCAATCACCTCGGTTTTCCGCTGTCATTATCATTCCACCAATGCTCCATACTCGTATTGTATTCATTTACCATCGAGTCTGTATAATCTTAGCAATCGACATCCTCGATAAAGAAGCACCCGTAAAATGATTATCGTCATCTGGCATGTGACGCCGTATATGTTCCCACAAATTTTGGCGTATATCTACCAGACTAAACGGCGTCACATCCAGAAAGCAGTACTGTTAGTTATCGTCTGCAGCTCTGTGACATCCTTACTTTCGGAAAGAATTGTGTTGACGTAGGGGAGAGCAGAAATGCGCACAAAATTTGTGTCGGGAAATCTCGAAATTGGTAACCTCGTGGTAGACGTTATTGTTAAATAGGAAGGTAAAATTAAAATGTAATTTTAAGACAGTAATAGGATAGATTCAGTGTAGAGTCCAGTGGCGAACTGTAAACGTATGGGGTAGGTGAAAGAAAAACTGTGAATTGCTTAAGAAAACTGAACTGTAAAGGTCTAGAGAGGAGATATATAATACTAGAGTAGAGGGCGTATCATCTAGAGAGAAGCTTATATCTTGGTAATTGACCAACTTAATGCACAAATTCTTGTTTTATAATAAACTTATTATAAAACAAGAATATGTGCTTTAAGTTGGTCATTGGCTAAGATTATACTGAGATGCACGGTCAGCAAAACACCAAAAGAAGGTAAATATGTCTAGAAAGGTGGTAAAGTAATGTTGAGGGGACGTAATATAATATAGAGAGTTGCTAATATAATTTTGCCACATTAAAACGCGAATTGTGTTCACATATGTATGCGATATATTGTGGATTTTATTTTGTCTGGAAGTACCGGTATTGGACGAAAACCGTCCTAAAACAGAAAGGTGTTGAAGTACTTTGTTTTCTTACAAGCAGTTCGGAGTTGAAACGAAATGAAGACTTCAGGCTCCAGGAAATAACCGTGGTACTCGATGGGACGACATAAAATCTACAACCCATAAACTTTCCAAAGAAAACATTGGAATGAATGCCTCTGGACATCCCTAAGGCAGCAGTAGCTACCAAACCGTGAAATTCTACAGCCAGAGCTTGCTCGTAGGCACATCAGTATACAAAAGAGAGTGAACGATGGATCGATATGCCAGCCGCGCGAGTCGCTGTCTGGCTGGCTGGAGTGCAATAACTTGTGCTAGAGAGGGGAGGTGGGACAAGGCCGACAACCGATCAGGGTTACCAACTGTCAGCAGTGATGTAGTACTCCCTACACATAGAACTCTCCCCTACGGCAAAATGAGAAATTATTGTGATTCTGTTTAAAAGAGTAGGTGGGGCGAGGAGACATAATCCGCACGTCATGTTTTCCGGTATTAGCCTTTCGGTTATGTCGTAGATTATACTTCGAAGGGGATGAGGTCTGTTATTGTGGTAGTATGTATAGCTCCTCTTCCCCACTCCATATTTTTTTTTTGTATCAGCTATTCTGTTCAAATATATAAAAGCATCCTTTAGGCTGGGTTCGATGAGGGGAGAGTGCTTTGTACCACTCTAGTAAAATGGAAAGACGAAAGTAGCTTGTGCGGGTATAGGATGTTGTAGCGGAGCATTAGAATTCACGGAAGCAAGGTTTGATATTGAATTACATTAGAAGTATGACTGCGTCGGACGTGTTTTTAAAACAAAAATGGATTGGACGTATTCACCATGGAGAAAGGCAATAATGAGTATGCGGAGTGCCGTTGATTGATAGATTAGTCACTTTATTAGAAAACACTGAAATCTGCTTATAACGGAAGTCCAGGGGACCCGAAGGTTGTAGCGTCTGAGACAGGTTTCGTTGGACAGAATAGATAGATAAATATTGTAATATGATTTATGAGCCTAATCACAACCCAGCCATTACATTAGATATTATAGTTGAGTCATATTGCAGGGGGGGGGGGGCTGCTGCTGCTTATCACCGGGTAAATCACAAGCCAAATATTCGTGTTAAATATGCACACTTTACTTCCTGACTAGTTCATATTTTGAATTTACTTTTTCCCCCATATTCTTCCACTACTTCAAGCATTCTGCACATGTTTTTGTCCACGGTCTTTCTTAATTATTTTCCACTCGTGAATGCTGTTTTCACATAGGTTCGTCATACAACTTGACCCCCCCCCCACTCAAGGGCGCCAATATTAAATTACTATAGCTGTCCAATACTTTCGGACATGAAACGTGATCTGAGTGACGTATAAACCTACCAGTATGCGTTTGTTTTGTGCACTTGGTGTGTAGAACGGAATCCTGTACCTTAAATACTTTTATATTAAAGTCATATGGACAAACATGACATGTAGCTGGGTGATAGTGATTGTGGCAGTGATGGTGGCAACAGCATGTGTTGCTCGTAGTTGCGATGCTGGAGAAGTTATTTATCAAAAATCAAACAGGCCATACGTAGAATTTTTTTTTTGTAGAGGACATCCCGTTGTGTTATAGAATTGAAAGACTAAAATAAATTTATTCGTTTCAGTCAAACACAACAATATTTTATTATTTAACTCATTGGCCATTAAGTTAAATAATAAAATATTGTTGTTTGACTGATACAAATAAATTTGTCATACGTAGTGTGATGATTGAGATTAAGCTAGACAGCTTGTATTAAACGGAACAAGACAGGCAATGTACGTATAACGTAACGTTGAGGCGCGCTTGCGTAACCATTATTGCACTGGGAAATCAATAAGTATTACATATTCTGAGTGTGTGTGTCTAGCCTTAGGTATACAGCATGCAGTGGGCATGCGCCATGCTGTATTGTCATCGGTGGCCTCTCCAGCTCTACATTGTTTTTCCACATTATCTCATAAATGGCACGATTTTCGAAAAAAATATTACTGAACGTAGAATGTGTGATTTCATTTTTTGTATAAATTCAATAAGACGCTTGAGTTGAATTATTTTCTTGAAAACCAGAGACCTCTAAAGACGAATAACATTTCATCTGAAACATTTTTCATTGAAGAGGAACTGAGCGAGATATAAAAAACGCATATCCGTCTTCTTGTAAAGTACCCGTTACTTTTGCCAGAATTTAATGAAACTTGAATTTTCTCGTCAGAGTTTCGAAAACTACCCAATATCAAATTTAATGAAACCCCCCCCCCCCAGTGGTAGGGTGCGGGGGGGGGGGACGGACAGTCAGACAGGACGAAGCTAATATTAGCATTTTTGCGAAGGCGCCTAAAAATGGTTAATCAGGCAACTTGGACCTTCTGTTTCAAAGAATTCAGTGTTAAAACCAGTGTTTAATTGTTTAAATAAAGTGTGCTACTGTGGAAAGAGAGAAATAGTGTGGTTGATATCGTTCTCTGAATTTTGAGAATGGTTATGACCTCGCAAGTAACAAAGAATTAGTTCGAACCGTCGGCAAGAATAAACGGAATACTCTAATGGATTCCTGGAAAGGGAAAGAAAGAAAGAAACAGCCTGGAGAACAGAGGAGGGAAGAAGGGAAGGTAGAGAATGGAAAAGGAGAGAAACCGAAAATGTTTAGTATCTGAAGCAGCGGCGCCTTACGTTTCAGACTTTCAGCACGGGAAATATACCATGTAGTGTGTAAAGGTTTGGGAAGTTGTTCCATGTCACATGCCTTAGATGAGGTTAGTAATTACAGCGAGATTTAGGCGAAAAAATGGCAACAACCGCTTTTCTATTTCGTAAAGTTAAAGATGTAGCCTGTATCGAAGTACGGGCATGTTAAGTTATGTCGCTGCGAAAAGAGTTTGCCGGCGATTCGGGGCTTTCGCGGAGCCAGCCCATCGTCATAGAATGAAAACCTTGTATGATGTAATATGGGTAAAAGCTAGTTTAAAATTTTTACTGGCATTGTGGTACCCCATCGACACACGGAGTTAATTTTTAGAGTCTCACCGTGAATACGCGGATAATTTATAATGGTTAGCGCTCAAGAATTTCTGTGTACTAATTTTTGCAATCAGAATGCAATTTCTGGTGAGTTGTAAGTAGTTTGTGCTGCAGTTTTCAGTTGGCCCATGTTATGGTAGAGTGTACATTCTGACACGCAGTCCTGCGCATGTACTGCAGGGTTTTGACCTCCCCGATAGTGCACAGCGTTGGCCGTTGTTAGGCCTAATGACGCCTTCCGCTCGACGGGACTGGGTTTTGCGATGAGCCTTGTGGTGGGGTAGGCCTGCACTTTGGCAGAAGATACAGGTTCTGCGATTGGGGTGTTTTACCAAGGGCCTGTACAACCAAAAGGCGCAGAAAATGAAAATTTGTCGTACAGGGTTGGTTAATATTGTTTCAGGTCGGACAGTATTTGGGATTTTATTGTATTTAGGCCTGTTAGATGTTGCTGTTCGTTGGAATCTGGGGACCGGGAAAGAGTAGTCGGTGTGCCTGCGGATTTGGCGGTCCGGGGTTCGAACTCCTATGCGGGGCAAGAGGTTTTCTGTTTTCCAGACCCATGCAGACCGGTCATGGTGTTCACCTTGGCTCTGACACGGGGGTAAAGTGGCCGGGGCATGGCGTTGACCACAACCCCCCATCTAGTTTCGAGGTTAAGAATGACTAGAGATAAATATCCGCTTTCCCACTTGGCCCCCTTACTGGGTGCCTGTTGACGGGAATCTGAAAAGTGGTGTAAGGAGTAAATTGTGCGATCGTAACTCGCCATTTTGTCACAGTGCCAAACATTGGCCATGAAAGAGTGTAAGCATGTGCGTGTTCTTTATGGACAGTAGTTATGCAGAAGACTAATGGAGCTCTATTGCTGTGATACGTCGGACTGAATCTGCTGCAACACCTTTATGTGTAACCATGTACACATTTTATAATAACAAACTTTTTTTTTTAGCTGGTTTCTGAACAATACACACGTGCGTACATGCATTCACACATATCTGTAACTGAAGTTTATAATTTTGTTAAATGACAGTGGCGTGGCTACCATTTGCGGTCGAAAGAATGCCATTTTCAATACGCAGGATCGGATTTACTTATGGTGGCTTGGTGTGCCTGTAGAATTTAAAGGAAATGCATTCGTAATTATTTATTGTTAGCGAAAGTGAGAGTCAGCGCAGAGGATATCGAAACTTCAGTTTGCTAACTCCCATAACGCTTTAAACCAGTAGTTACCACGTTTTGCTTTTTAAGGAAGTGTTCCATTTTGCATTTCTACTTTCGTGTGTATGTGCACACCATTTGTGGAGCATCATAATTTTATAACACATGTCCATAAACGCCAAACGTGACGTAGAACCTGTTGAATAATGGAGGTGCCAAACGAACGCTGTGTAGATGGAATTCCAGAAACCAACATTTCGTTTTCCTAGGTATCAAAGACGTTGGTATGAAATTCTTTAATGGTGAGACGCAGGCCGTCTCAATAGCGATTGCTCTATGCTTTGAGCAGCAGACATTAAATGTTGCATTTAGTTGTAAAAGTAAACGAGTCTTCGTAAAACTGTGTAAATAATTTGTTCTTGACTTTTCCTGTTCGCCACGGGAGAGTTAACCTTTGACTAGCAGATTTAGTGTAATTGGTCTAAATGTATAGGACGAGTGGAAGTTTGAAGCCCTGGTTGAAAGTATTTGAGACAGAAGTTAGACTTAATGTATTGAAACTTACTGGGGAACTCGAACGGCGTTGGTGTCTTGGGGATCTGTTAATTCCCGATAACAGAGCCCGAAGTTAATAATGTTTATGTTGCGTGTTGAATTATTTTTGTTTCAGAGAATTGTCTTGAAAAGGAACGTATTTCTGTATCAGATCTTTGGGAGTCTGAGTAACTGACGCGCGGCTGCTTTCTCCTTGTTTTGTTTTTGTTTTCTGTTTATTTTTTGTTATTTATTTATTTATTTATTTTTTTGTTTTGGGCGCCTCGGAACCCCTACAGAGCTCATGTTACTTCCTCTCATTCCTTTCCTCCGCCTGCACGCATATAACCACAGCCCGAGAAACACGACATATTTTTGTAAAATTTAAGTGCAGAATTCTACGACAAATTTGCTGTTTCAGCATTGTTTGAAATTATACAAAAATAACGGAAACTTTATATGGAGAACTATTTCTGCTTGCGTCTTTGGCATACCTAGGCCTGCTAATCATCTCACGTGGGTGTGGCTGGGGGGGGGGGGGCGGGGGCGGCGAAGCCTTGATTGTGCCTACCCATCATCACGGAAATAGGCCTGTTGTATTCTTTGAGTTGTTACTTGTCAATCCCAGTGTGCTGTATTATTGAGTAAATGTTTCTTTATTTTCTGAATACGAAACACGACTTTGACGCATGTTTTGAACAGAGAATGAGTGTGTGCGTGCACGCACGTACGTATGTGTGTGTGTATATATATGTATGTATGTATATATGTATGTATTATGTATGTATGTATGCATGCATGCATGTGTGTAATGTAATGCATGTATGTGTGTATACACACACACACGTAATGTAGTTTTCTTTTAATATATGTACTAACCTTGAAGAGTGCAGCAATAAAATTGGGCGCTTATTTATTCAGTGTAGGTACAGTTGTGGGTTTCTTGTCGACAGTTTGCACACAGGACCAGTCACAGTGTATAGTTGTGGGTGCATTCAGTCTCTTGTTGTTCACTGTTTAGCTGCTGTGGATATAGTTAATCGCAAATCGTAACCGTATTTATTTGTATTTCATTCCATGTCAGCCGCGATGTATTTATGTAAAAAGTGGGATGACGAATTCAAAGTGGTCGCATTTATGGGTGTTTTGCTCGAAGTCACGTCGTTTGTAACCGAGCATCAGACTGTACCGGTCACGAGTTCAAAAAATTGCGACAGAAATAACACTGGACTCCAGAACTGTTATCCTGTGCTATTACTTTTTAAATTGTTATTACTGCTGCTGCTGCTGCTGCTGCTACTACTACTACTACTACTACTACTACTACTACTACTACTACCATCAGCATCCCATCAATTGCTGTTTATCTAGTGTATATACGGTTGAAAGCAACAAAATTCGGCTCGACATCGTCTGACAGTCCCCTCACGAGTACGTCACGTTTTTCAAGAGCTAAATTGGTTTTTATTGTTAAATTATAAATTTACGTTATCCTGCATGACATTAACACGGTATTGGTCCGACCGAAGTTTGTGCGGTAGGAAAATAGGCTTTGCACGTTCTGCCCGGTGCTTTGTTGAAATGTGTATTACATTATGTATGCCGCAATGTATCCTGAGACATTATACCACCGTACCGTATCAGAAGAGAGAGCTGCATTCATTTCCTTTGCCTGTTTGGCTGCCCTGCTGTGTGGCTAAAAGTAGTAGCTGCCGTAACGTGTAACCGAACTCATAACGACTGTAGCGTGGTGCATTGTGTGACCTTGTAACTTAATTAGCCGTATTGTTATAATACCAGATTACACGGCAACATGTTCCGACCACGATTCGGTCATCTTCAGGTCTTATTGCGTACAAATATATTATTTTACTTTTATATTACATAAAATATATTTTTTTTTTGTAATTTAAAGCCATGAAGATGACCAAAGCTCGGTCTGAGTATAATTCCGTATAATTTGATGATCTGACAGAAACATTAATAAATAGTTGTGCTGATGGTAGTTAAGTAAAAGAAGGTAAAGTGATCCCGTTACAGGTCCGGGTGTGGCCCAGAGGGTGGGTAGATTTACAGCTCTACTCTTCCATGACCGCGGCACTAGAAGGGGGTGAGTGGTCAGCAGCACGCCCCGGCCGCACTTTACTCCCGGGAAAGACTCGGTACCCATTTTCAGGAGGCTGGGTGGGCTCCAGGACCGGTCTGGACGGGCGGAAAATCTCGTCCCCCACTGGGATTCTATCCCGGACCGTCCAGCCCGTAGTCAGTCGCTATACCGTCTGAGCTACCCGGCCCACAATGGTAGTTAAGTAGCACTTTGTAATGTTTTGTAACACAACAGCATGTCTGACGTAAAGAAACTGTTTGCCAATATAAAATGTAACATTTTTCGAACCATACTGGTCATTATCGGGCACGAACGAATAAACAGGAAGGTAGTCAGATAAACTTGAAATGTGGTTCCTATGAATGGAATCCCTTTCTTACAACTTTTATCTACTGCAGTTACCACAATTAAGGTGTGTCAGGTTGATTTCTGTACAATAGGAGATACTGTCGTAAGAGATACCTTTCATAGAAATGACAGTTAAAGGTATTTACTTATTTTTTATTTATTCGCGCTTGGCGTTGACCCGTAGGGGTAGAAACATGTGGCGTTTTGTAAAGGCAAATACTGTTTTTATAATACAAGATAGTTTTATTGACTAAAATTGTCGTTATTATCCTCCATGTATTTTTGAGCACCCATCATATAACTCGCTGCCACGTGAGAGAATTTTATATTAGAGTGGAAGTAGCGAGGCATGTTCAATTATTTCAGCCCTCTGTGGTTGTGTTTTTTTATAAACCCTCTCATGAGCTTGATGTATCTCGCAAGCATTCCATTTAATGGGATATCCCTCGCGCGCGCTCCCCCTCTTGTTCCGCGCCGACTGTAAACACGTGACCGTCGGGGTGGGGCAGCAGCATCGCAACCGCAGTATTGATTTCCGGGAGCGGAGACCCGCGTAGAAAACTCGAACTATCCTCCTACAAGAGAGGATCATGTACTAAAGTCCCAGCCCCCCTCCACCCTCAGGCCCCGTTTCGACTCAACACAACTCATCTGAGGTACTTTGTCATCGACAACGGAGAGGGAAGCGGAAACTGTAATTTCTGACGAAGCTGATGCACAATGTCTTTATAATGCGTTATGTAATACAATAGGCTGAATGGACGGCTAATATCATAGTTGTCCCTTCGACGTGTAGAACATTGTTCAACTATAAATAGGTAGTGTTTAGAGCAACACGCAAACACAAGGAGGGCGTTTTGTCGCAACAGACTAATTGCCCTAATTGGTTATTCACTTTGCAGACACTTTCACTTAATAGAACTTTCAGAGATCTCCAAAATCTGTGATTTCCACTGGGAAGGGATGTGATGATAAAAGAGTCGTCCGGTGATTGGCTGTGTCGGTGATGCATTAAACCTGAAACCTTTGGCATATGTCTCCAACGCAGTGGATTGAGATGAAGCTTGACACAAATTGGTAAATATACCGTTCAGCCGAGACATTTGTAACCTGTTAATTTAAGTGCGTTATACAGGGCGTTTTCTAGCGTAGACCTTTGTAACATTTTGGAGTGTGTTATACGGAATGGCCCAAAAGTCGCTTGATACTAGAGAAAACACTTTAATTGCAGGTTACCGACAAACTAGTCACGTTTGTTGAGTATTTGAAATGTTCAAAGCGTGTTCCTTCTAAATTACCATGTTTTGTCATTTTTTCCCGGACCGCTTGCACGTACTATCTCAGTAAACTGCCCAGTATCTTAGTCTCGTATCGTGAGATTCGACTTTTGCGCCATTAACGACTGAAACTTTTTTTAGATGTTATAACGACGCCGTCACTATGTATATAGTGTCGGTGATGGATGAATGGGTATGGAACATTGCTGGAATAAGGCTGACAGGGGAGAGCCGAAGTACTCGAAAAGAAAGCGGTCATATCATTACTTCGACCACCACTAGGCCTGGACTGAACGAGGGTCTTCGCGGTGAGATGCCGGCGAATAACCGCCTGAGTCATGGCAGGCCTTTCGTCTGTTACAGTACAAGCAGAAGCGTGAAATTTGAAGAGGCTTTGGAAGGTTATTTTGTGTTGATGAAGTTTCATGCTATTCCAATAATGGTCGCCGATTTTTAAAACAATTTATTTCAAACCACGCCCTAGAATTTCCATTTAAGCTTTCACGAGTAAGCTGGGTATGTTGGGACATCACGTGTCACCACAAATTGATGGCAATCAAGCGGAATCAACTTGATGGAGTCTCCCGCCCTGCTAGCACATACATATGCACATACAGATGTGTATACGTGTATGTAAGTATCATACTTCATGCAGACGTACATGGCTGCACTTGGTTCGGTGTTCCGTAAAGTACGGAACTGTTTGCTATTGTCCCGCCGCGTTGAGAATATCAGAAAACAGCATCTTCAGCCAAGGATAATTTGAATTAGATTGAAAGTACAGGCTGAATAAAAAATGTACGGCCAGAATTACAGAAGGTGAATCTACACCAAAACACAAGGCTGGCAATGTACTGTAACGTAACATTGAGGCGCGGTCGTGCAACAATTGTTGCAGTGGAAAAGCAAGAAGTATTACGTATTCTGAGGGTGTGTTTGTAGTCTTAGGTATCCAGCATGCAATGCGCATGGGCCATATTGTTATCTGTGGCGTATCGGGCAGTACAGAATTTCTTCACATTGTCTCTTAAACTGCATGATTTTCGGAAAAAAAAAAGGTCGTTGAACATAAAACGTGTGTTTTGATTTTATCTACAACCTTTTGTTTGAAATGTTTTTCATTCTGAGAAGAATTGAACGATATTATATATATATCTTCAATGTGTATTTGTGTTCATGAAAAGTGTGGGTTATTCTTGTTCGAGTTTAATGAAACTTTTCCGACAGGTTTTCGAAAAATACTCAACTATCCGATTTAATGAAATTACGTCCAGTGGGAGCCGAATTGTTCCAAACGGGCAGCCAGACGGACGGATAGATAAACATGACGAGTCTAATAGTCGCCTTTCGCAATTTTGCGAACGTGCCTAAGAATATAAGGGATTTAAATCGGTAACAAGCAAACCATGCTGATGGACCACTACGTCCTATCCATTGTTCCGGAAACACGATCATCATACAACAGCTTTGGAAGGACGTTTCGTAGGAAGTCTTTATAGACAGCCCTACTTAGACGTGGTGGAAGAAAGTGGGGTCCCGGAAGCGTGCCTCTTGCAATGCCCATGTTGAAGCTCAAGGCGGACACTTTGAGCATTTTCTTTAATCATCATGAGTCCATAACTCGGGAACCGTGCCTCAGAAGACGTACATTCATATGTTTTTTTCCTCTTGTAACGTGGCGTAGATCCCACCTACTGTGGGTTTGGCCGTGCCTTTTGTCTTTCAGCCTGTTTATCTGTGGTGGTGTTACAGGAGAGTAGGCATAAAATGAAGGTAGCGGGAAATGTTAACGCATCACGTACAGAATATGTACACTTCTTAAGATATGGCATGAAATTATAATCAGAAGTATTTCGAAGAGTTACTCAACGTATTGCCCATTTGCGTGGAATTTTACCTCGACAGTTTTACGTAGAACGTAAAGTCAGATGAAAAGGAGAGCGGTGTTTGCTTTCAGCACCCAAGCCCCTTAACCATTGAAATTCTTGCACGGATAAACAACGTTGACTGAAGTGGTGTGGTGTAATGAGAGGCTGGGGTTGATGGATTGTTGGGTTCGTGTGCCGTCTGTTGGCAGAATCTTTGGTCAGATAAATAGCGGTGGGACGCATGAGAGTGTACATAGATCAAAATCCGCGTTCCAACGGCTGTAATATTAAAAAAAAAAAACCTTTTCTTACTTGTTAGAGGTTGTCATGTCGTGGAAATGGTGCACTAGTACAAATCTTGGACCACTTGTCCCTTTCCCACTGAGTGTGAATGTGACACTAATCAGTGTAATCATAATTGCTTTGGTAAAACAGATGTAGTTGCGTTTTCGGATGAGCCGGGTTCCTTCAGCTGCTATATTTGACAGACATTTGGCATTTGTTGATACTTGCCACGTCGTGGGAACGGCGTGCTTGTACAAACACTGACCACTTGGTTGAAGAAATCGAAAGAGATGCAACAGTATGCAGATATTTGTTTACTGCTAAATTACTCTACATGTTTCGGGCGTCCATCGCGCCCATCATCAGGAGTACATAAAACTGTAGCTGCAGCCTCTGGTACAGATCATATTATCTGGGGAG
>Ga0123352_10014269_pt1 | contig 12647 bp, 8 predicted proteins | sample TergutLab28metaG_FD_89700 | JGI IMG/M metagenome (GOLD analysis project Ga0123352, IMG submission 89700) | Labiotermes labralis P1 segment gut microbial communities from Petit-Saut dam, French Guiana - Lab288 P1 | ecosystem: Host-associated > Arthropoda: Insects > Digestive system > Gut ... | reverse complement strand
CAAAATATGAAACATCCAGTAACTTCATAAATAGGAACATTTACCCCCTGATGATGATCCTTTGGGATTGAAAGATGTAGGAATTATATAAATTTTCATGGACTAAACCTGCGTAATTTTGCGTGTGTTTTTACAAAGTGTATTAAAATAGTGTGCAATCAGTTGGTATTTTAATATAAAAAAGTAACATAACATTTGCCTTACTGAAACAGAACAAAATTTCAACTATTAATTACACAGTCACAGTTTACCAAAATGGAGTTAACAGCAAACAAACAATTTTTCCAGTTTTGGGGGTTCGATTGATAGAAACTATGAGAGAAAACATTTAGCTCCTGTATCTGTTGGAAGAGTGCAAATATAAGTGCTTTTGTTTATAACAATGCTGTTCTTCCTGCCTGGAAAACTTTGTTATAACCATCTGACAGAGACTAAAATCATACAACTTCAAGCAATAACATTCATTAATTAGGAGATATTCTGAACTAGCTAACATGCACCTTAAATGCTACCGACCGAATTTCGGCAGATATTGGGCTGTGAAGAAAAGTCGCGATTCCACGGTCAAATTAATTAAATAGGAATTCGTTTTACTCTGTGACATCCGGAATAATTATTTGCATAGCCTTTATACATGGTCTGTGCCATATATACGGCTAGTTAGCTGTGGGATTCAGTGGGTCTGTGATTGATAAAGCGGTAGTTGGTTAGGTTATTCTCCAACAGTTTTGTTTTTCCCCGTCAGTTATCATTCCACCAATGCACCACATATGTTTATGTGTCGTCTGTGGATAGTATAGTAGTCTTCTTAGTGACAACTCTAAGAAAGTACTCAATAACGCCCACACAAATTCCCCACTCTATGTAACATATATACATACGCGTTATATAGAAGATTTAAAAATATTTTTCCACCCAGGTCTACTACAAGCTAGGTATATTGTGAAGTATATTTAAATATGTAAGTCTTTTGACAGATTTGAAGTATTGAAATTGAAATTTTAGGTATCATGAATATTGTAAATTAAGTCGTCTTTCAAAGGGGTAAAATTAGTTTCATATACACTCGAGAGAAGATAGTCAAATTATTCTTTATTAACATTTCTACTCTTGAACGTCTTGTCAGTCACGTCCATGAAACCTGGCTATAACATACAGGAGCTCAACCCAAGAATCAAACATAATTCACATTCTATACTACATGTGGCTTGTGTCTTTCAGCAACTGTTTCTTTTCTCTCTTTTCATCTCTTGAGCGAAATAAATAGTAAACTTTATGCTAATCTCCTTCCATATCTTTAAACTTTCCGCTAGATCATGTTCCTGCGGCCAGCAGTAGCAGCACCCAGACTCGTCAAACAAAATCACACTTAACTAATAACAGTTTCTGCATGTATCACAGCATATCGTATCTATCAAAGCGTCCTTATGACTTGGCTTGCACTTGTTGAACTGCCTTGGTGGTCGCCGCCGGCGTCGCGACGAGCCTTTGGTGTTGCCCCAACAGCAGCGCCTGGTGTTCTTTGGCTCTCAGCCTTAAAGCCTCGATGCTGTTCTTCCGCGTCTCCGAGTTGGAAGAGGACGGCGGAGGACTCGGGGTGGGTGGACTCTTGGAGACGGCAGGCTCTGGGTCTGTAGGCGGCGGAGACCCCGCCACAGATGGAGGAGGTGGGGGTGGTTGCAGCGTGAAACCACCCAGACCACCTAGACCGAGTCCTGTGGGTAGCGGTATTGCGCCCCCAGCCAGTACGTACTGCGACAGTAAGGTGTGGAAAGGTCCGGGAGGTCCAGCCTTCCCTCCGCCGGCGAGTGCAGGACCCCACGGGATGCTGAGAGCTGCGGCAGCAGCATTTGGAGGTAGACTACCTAAACCGAAGACTGGGCCAAAACCGAGGGCTGCAGCGCTGGGCCAAAAAGGATCTGGTGGCAAAGGCGGCAGCCCGAGTTGGGCATGTACTCCAAAATCAGGAAGACCTGCAAAAATATTCTACAGTTAAACATCGTTTTGTTTTTTCCACAACGTGTCACTGTTTCGGTACTGATCGCCTACTTATAGAGGGATGCAGTAAAGGCAGTTCGGCCTCCTACCAAAAAAATAGGGCAACAATTATATTCATAATACACATCAAATTGTTGGTACATTGCTACTTCGTGGCCCAAGTAGAAAATGGATGTTTCCGCCTCCTAATACTTGCATAACCATTGGCAAGTATCGAATTACAAACAAAAGAGAACGGACTTAAAAACATAAGAATGGTAAAGGTGTGGCGAAGAAACAAACAATGAAATTGCTGTATTTTACAAGGATAAACCACAGTTAACTTCACGCAGGTTAGGAGTTTTGGTGAACTTGTTTGGTATGTACACGCCTTAGACTGAGCGGCCACTGGGATCATACGCTGAAAGTCTAATATACGTAAAAGCGCGTATCCACTCTAAATCTTTTTTTTCTAAATACCGGTGTTTGCGTACGTGAAAGTAGCTACTTCATTGTAAACGCTATCAGTATTTTGAGTACCCATACTTTAGCACAAGTGAAAATAGATAGGTTGAAGAAATCCAACAAGATGCAACAGTATGCAGATATTTATTTACTGCCTAAATTACTCTTCATGTTTCGCGAGTCCATCGCGTCCATTTTCAGGAGTACACAAAACTGTATTTGCAGCCTCTGGTACAGATCATACTATCTGGGGAGCAAGCTTCTTCAAATGTGGCCAAATAAGGACTCTTATTTGGCCACATTTAAAGAAGCTTGCTCCCCAGATAGTATGATCTGTACCAGAGGCTGCAAATACAGTTTTGTGTACTCCTGATGATGGACGCGATGGACGCCCGAATCATGTAGAGTAATATAGCAGTAAATAAATATCTGCATACTGTTGCATCTTGTTGGATTTCTTCAACCTAGAATTATGATGCACGGATCTACAAACATAATAAACACGTGAAAATGTTTCATAAATTTTTACTACCTTTGATATTATCTAAGTCAGAAACATTTACTTCAAAATTTCTTAGCGAAATCATTAAACATTATTTTTAAGGAGCATCACGAAATGTGTCGTCTGTAAATTTTATGTCTTGTACCAAAAATTTAAAAGTCCTATCATTATTACTCGGAATTTCACCGCTAAAAAACCGTGCGTGGACCTAGTGTTCAGCAATATAACGGCTTTTTATTATGTGATTCAGTCAACAGAACTATATAAATTAATAGCATAGGTTTCAGCGACATGTTTCGGCTTATAAAGTCATCATTAGGCTAAGGTAAGAACCATGGGGTTTTTTTACAATGTGACTGTGCGCATTTGAGATCCCAGATGGTTTAAAACTTGTGTTGCGGTTGGCAACATGTGTTCAGCGTTTACCAACATGACTATTATTTTCATATCTACATTTCATACACTGCTGCTAACTGCTGTGAAATCTTGAAAATCTGTCAATCAGTTCAACGTTTACTATAACAAAAGCCACACACATAGTAAAACTAAGGAATTAACTGCAGTACCGTAGAGAGACAGGAATGTGGAGCGAAGAGGACGGATAGGATACAGAAGGAAGTTGGACAGACAAGAAAATAAGACACTTAATGGAATACAAATTTAAACGTCATGAGAAAGTGCAGCAAGAAAGAAGTGGGAAATAATTAGGCTATTTAATGGGTCTTCGGTTTTTTTTAAAAAATCAGTCCTAAAACTTTTGGGCCGCACTGTGTAAAAGCGCACGTTACAGGATCAGGAAAGTGTATGTAGGCAGATTTGGTGAAGAATTAGGGAAGGAAGAATCCTGAATACGGTAAAGGTAACGGTAAAAAGGTAAATTTCACGCTAGAACAGGCCACGAAGGCCCAGAGGGGGAGTAGAGGTATAGCTCTATTCTTTCTTTAACCTCGGCGCTAGATGGGGGTGGGTAGCCAACGCCACAACCCGGCCGCTTTACTCCCGGGTAAGACCCGGCACCCATTGTATAGGAGGCTGGTTGGGCCCCAGGGTCAGTCTGGACAGGTGCGGAAAAGCTCCCACCCAACGGGATACGATCCCCGGACCGTCCAGCCTGTAGCGAATCGCTATACCGACCACGCTATACCGGTCCTGATTACAGTAGAAGCATGGAGTTGCACAATTGTTATAATAAATGAAAGAAAAAATAGTGTCAAGCCAAAAACCACTGCATATGTAAAATACGGTTGGATCCATCCTATTCATTTGTTCTTACACAACCTGAAACACATCAACAATAAAATTTGTACACGCAAGCTAACGATCTGGTTGCATGACAGGAGACCCCAACACGAAGGCAGTTCCGTAGAAATTTCCCCGCAACAAAGAGGGGCTGCAAGCATTTATTGTTATCTGATATTTCAGTTCCACGTTTTTATTGCCATCATTATAACTTAACCCGTGTCGCACGGATGTGCAACGCAGCGACAGTTGCGACAAACTTCTTATTAACAGTCGCAGTATTTTCATTATGCCATACATGTGAGTTTAATAATGAGTAACGGGAACTCGTGCCTTATCGTCGGTAATATAAAGTCACGTAATCGGTACTTCGATACGATCTCTCGATTCAAATATATGTGTTTGGGAGTCCACGAAGCTAGCATTCAATTAGATAGCAGACTTCAGCAGCCATGAGAAATCACAAATCACAAAACACATGCAAGATTCCACGACAATTACAGATAATTTGAAATATATTTTCAAAAAGTAATTTCATTTTTACGACGAAACAGCTAAAAAATAACGACAGATCCGCTGTTAAAAGTCACTTTACATTTTTTTTTTCCAGGTCACTGCTACATAATAATGACCCTGAAACTCTCCATATGTGAACCTTCGGCAGACGTCACGAATTTCACCGAGACGCATTGCTGCTAGTTCTGTTAGCCTTCATGTTCCGCTAGAATAGTAATCATACACAGCCAAATGACTGCTTTAAGCACTTTCGCAAAATTTCGAATAGCAACTCTTAACTTCATCATGTATGTCTGTCCGTCCGCACATAACAACTCGGCTCCCACTGGAAGTATTTTCACGAAATTTCATATTTGAGTGTTTTTCGAAAATCTGTCGGGACAATTCAAGGTTTATTAAAATCTGACAAGAATAACGGGCACTTTACATGAAGACCGATACACGTAATTGATGAGATCTCGCTCAGGTCTTCTTAGAATGAGAAATACTTCCGGTAAAATTTGCACACAAGATAAAAACACTCGTTTTATGTTCAATAACGTCTTTCCGAATATCGTGCTGTTTATGAAATTATGTGAAGAAATATGGTGGAGCCACACTGGCCATAGATTATAACATAATAAGGTGCATGCGCATTGGATGCTGCCTAAGTAAAGGCTACAGACACATATTCAGAATATGTAATATTTATTGCTTTTCCACGGCAACAATGGTTATGCCAACGCGCCTCAAGGTTACGTTAGTCTACATTGCATGCCTGATTTGAATTATTCGTCTAGTCCGATTCAGAATTAACTTAAAAAACTAAGAGCAATTTTCATGCAATTCTCAGGCTATTTTCTGAATCCCTGCAACATGCGTCGGCATTTCACAAGGGCTGTACCTACACAAGACAACTAAAAGTTGATGTTCTCATTTAATTTTTGTTAACATCGTCCCAAAATAGTTCCACAGGCGTTTTATAGGAAGACGTCTTGTAATTGGCCGTTTCATTTAAAAGCATTACCTCTCTATGACCCACACAAGCTTCGGGTTATGTACGTACAAGCCACACTATGATCTACAATTTTCTTTAACTATTTTCCCGTATGGTGAAAATCTCTTTTTCCCGATTACATAATGTTGTAAAATATGTGCAAGTATCCGACAAAATCATTGCACTGTTGACGGACCCCTGTTACAGGAAGTAGGCATTACAAGAATCTAATTTGTGTATTTGTGTAAGAAATCAAGCACCCATGTTTTAAGCCGATTACACCTAAAATAGAATATCGTGTGATAATAAGGGTCTGTTGTATCCACCGAAGGAACGATTCTGATCGGACGTAACTCAGATGTTGTCCGGTCAGGGCGCCGATCCGACTTCGTCGCTTAGAAGGAATGATGATAGCTAAGCAGTGTAACTTTCACAGACTTCAGTTAATAGTCTTTACTAATAATTAGAAGTTACATACAAGAAAAGGAGACTAATTAGGCACCACTGCTGCCGCCGGACTAGCCAGATATCTCGGGACGTGTTGTTCCGGAGACTGCTTGATTGAGGGTGACCGTGTAATGCGACGTAAGGTTTCCCAAAAAAAAAAAGTACGAATGATTCACCATCAACTGATGGGATCCACGATCGCTAGTCGCCTTAATCTTTGAACGCAGAGTTCAATCCCATCTGCCATCTGTTGGCATTAATAGGAGCTCACCATATTTTCCACATTAGCGGTTTAAGGTTTAAGTGCTTAACCTTGCGCCCCAGGCCGTTCTGCGGTCGCGGCAAGCATGTGAGTACAGAATTCTTAGAACTATCCCCTTGACCTGTGTGACATAAACACTAGAGTTACACGAGTGGGAATAACATAAAGTCAATACACGTCAATAAAAAGATTACGATACAACAGTGAAACAGTGCATGGTGGCATAACTGTGCAACAATTCCTTATCATTTCCACCGCACATTTACCCTCTGTAGTACAGCTGTAAGTAGGTTATATAATAGCACTAACTCAAAGCCTGAGCATTATACCCACATTACGTAATTTAAAGTTTTGGTGAGAATAACACAATAAACAGGCGTTATTTGAATACTGTACGTAAAGTGCATGATGAAATATTCAATTTTTCAGATCACCCGTACGTGTACTGCAAGGTGAACACATTAGATTCACTATCCGTATCTATTTTGTTCACATTTCAGTGTATCTTTTGTGTTCATATTTCAGTGCATGTAAGTTTGGTCTGATAAACTGAAAATATTATTCCTTATAGCCATATATTGCATGAAGACGCAGTTATTTTCTGTCAAGCAGGGACATATGTATGTATTATGTAGATGCTTGTCATGCTACAGATGGCTCATAATATCGTACTTCATGCTTGTGTACACGTCAGCTGCATTTTATGTCGTTAGAAAAAGAACTTTTACTTCACATCTCCCACTTTACAGTCAACAGTCAACAGTCAACAGTGTTGTTCCGATCGCCAGCGAGTGTACTTGGAACAACAAGAAGAGGCATTGTTTACCTGAATTTGTATGGATATAATTATTGACTAAAATTAAAGAAAAGGTATTATTTCAACATTCTTGAGCAATACCATGCCTTTATTCACATTTGGTCAAATCGCAACAAATTTGGACTACGGATCAGGTTTATATTCCATTACTTTCCATACGATGTGTTACAGTAAAGTTTCGACACAAACCACTTTTTTATCCAACAGATGCACAAATATACAATTCGTAGATAAAATTAGAAATATTATAAAATATTTTAAAATGTTCAAAATTGCTCCAACATGTTTCGGATCACAAGGGATCCATCATCAGGGAGCTTTATACAGTGTTTGGCTAAAATTACAGTAATGGTTTTAACTTGTCCGTTGACATGGACGTAGTCGATATTATGGCAACATATTTGCACGTGGTATGTGTGTGTACTGCGCAGACTAGAGAGTGCCTCTCTAGACTCTGCAGTACACACATGCACCACGTGCAAATATGGTGCCATAACACCGACTACGTCCATGTCAACGGACACAATAAAACCATTACTGTAATTTTAGCCAAGCACTGCATAGAGATCCCTGATGATGGATCCCTTTCGATCCAAAACATGTTGGAGCAATTTTAAATATTTTTAAATATTTTATAATTTTAAATACCTGGGGTACAGTATATCAGAATACAAAAGTGATTTAGAATATAACTTGCAAACATAAAACAAAATAAACGGAGCTATACGGAGACATTTTGGAAAACAAATGAACCAAGAAACAAAATTAAGCATTCACAACATTACAGCAAAAGCAGCATTGAAATTTGGAAGTGAAGCTTGGGCAATGACGAAAAGAGAGGAGCAACGTTTAGAAGCAGCACAGATGAAATTTTTGAGATACCTACTTGGAATAACACAACTAGATAAAGAAAAGAATCAATGTATTAAGCAAAAAAGGGAGCACAGAACATAGCAAAGGAAATAAAACAGCACCAGGAAAAGTGACTACAACATGCACAGAGGATGGACACAAACAGACTACCAAAACAAGCACTACAATATAAACCAAAAGGACGAAGGAACATAGGACGATCGAGGAAGAGATGGAGGGACCAACTTCATCTTGAGGATCAAGGAACAGGAAACACACCTAACCCTTCAGGAACATGATGATGATGATGATGATGATGATGATGATGAAGAAATATTTTATAATATTTCTAATTTTATCTACGAATTATATATTTGTGCATCTGTTGGATAATAAAGTGTTTTCATCGTCACTGATGCACGGTACAACATGAAGATTTCCACACAAACATTACGCCTGGAAGATAAGTTTATATTACGTATTATTTTTCGAAAATGATTTACTGTCTTCATACACACGATCTGATATTGCAAGGCATACCCACCAATTTACACAATTATCTTATAATGTTTTTCCTGTGATGAAAGATTAAAGCATACCGGAAAGTGACGCTGCCGTGCTGAAACTCCATAGGCTGACACTCTTTTTCATCTCCTCCCTTTTTCCTCTAGCGTACCTAAAATATTTCCAGTTGATGATAAATTTAGCCAATGGAAAAGTAATTTTGGCCCGATTGACATAGGCCATAGGACATTGTCGACATATAAAGCATTGGGGAAGTCTAATGTGTCGTCATCCCTACCAACCATGGAAAATTTTTCCGCCACCGGACTGCAGCCTCCAGCAAATCTGGGCCTGAAATCCTTTCTGCGTGACGCCTTGCAACCTTGGCCAGCCTAGCACATACAGGGTGATCTGGTGACGACTGTCATAGAACTCACCTGGCTGATCTCCATGGATGAAACCAGAACTCTCCCTTCCCAGCGCCTTTTCTCGCTTCCTCCATTTGGCACGCCGGTTCTGGAACCACACCTGTTAACAGTCAACGCATTTGACATCAGTCTTCAAATCAAGCAACGGAATAATTAGACATCAGGACGTCCAACAAGGTTCGATATAACATTAGATGTGTTGCTGATGACTGAAATTAGATTCTGACAATGACTCATTATTATTATTATTATTATCATCATCATCATCATCATCATCATCTCCTTTATGCAGGGTATTTATACTTATATTCCTGAGACAAAGAATGTTCCTAGGGAATACAGTGTTGCAGCCATTCTGTTGCTACTATTCACGGTGCTTATATCGTTAGTTTCAGTGTTGAATCTATTGAATCTTTACACTAGTACTTTCCGAAGTTTATTATTATTATTATTATTATTATTATTATTATTATTAAGCAGGTCTGATGTGTCAGAGTCATGTCAATTCAAAGGAGACAGGGACAGTTTTTTAGGCACTTCCGTCCCATCTTCCAGGTAGCGATTTTATTTTAGTTGAATCTACTTCACTGTATTTATTTATGTATGTATGTATTTATTTATTTACAGACATTTATTAATGATTTATTGGAATACACTGGCACTAGGTTAGATAAAACAGCGTAGGGTGGCAACGGTTAGTGAAAAATGAATTGGGATGGACTAGAAAGTAGCCTAATGCGAGTGCTTTACAACACACGGAGGAAATGAGAAAAATCTTAAATAACCCAATAAGGGTAGCCAATCTTCATTTCGAGATTTGATTCGTAAGACAAAGAAATCTGTGCGACGTTTCTAATTATGTTTCGAACTTCCTTCCTTTTGCAGACTGTTTTGTCTTCTAATTTGACGTCCAAAAATATAAAGATTAAAATATACAAAAATATAATTATGTCTGTTGTGTCGTTTGGATGTGAAACTTGGTGTCTCACATTGAGGGAGGCATGTAAGCTGATGGTGTTTGAGAATAGGGTGCTGAGGAACGTATTCGGGTCTCAGAGGGGCGAAGTAAGAGCGCAGTAGAGAAGGCTACATAACAAGGAACTTCATAATCTGTACTGCCCACCAAATATTATTCAATTGATAAAATCATGAATAATGAGATGGGCGAGACATTTGGCACGTATGGGAGACAGGAATGATGTATACAGAACATGGGTGTGGAGAAAACCTGAGGGAAAGAGGGTACTTAGAAAACCCAGACGTAGATGGGAGGATAATTTTAAAAAGTATATTCAAGAAGTGAGAAGATGCATGGTTTGGATTACTCTGGCTTAGGATAAGGACAGGTAGCGGGCTTTTACGAATGAGTTAATGAAATTCAGGTCTCATAAAATGCGCGGAATTTTTCGACCAGCTGAGGAACTGTTAGCTTCTCAAGAAGAACCCTTTTCAATGGAGCTAGTTAGTTTCTTCTATTTTAAATGTTTCTGTTTTGTCAAAGTCTAAACGTCTGTACTTTATTACCGGTTCAAACAATATTTTGTAGAATTTCGAATATTCGTCCTTTCGCAATTGTGGAAAGAAAAATGTAAATTATTCCAACTTATACACAGAAAGTTTCTATTATCACGTTTCAAAATATACTAGCGTCTAGGTTTATTATATATCCAAGTATTTAAATGAATATAGGCTCACATGAATAATTGATCTGTGTAATTCAGAGTTCGATACTGCTTGGGTCGCGATGTGTTATGTGTTATAATGGACAAGACATTTACCTCCGATGAATAATTTTAGTCGTATTCCTCTGCGCTCCCATCCCCTCACAATTTCCACCTAAAGAACATAGGCTATACAAAAGTGAAGTCAGCTGAAGGAGGGGTTTTCTGCTATAATTGGACATAGAATTATTCTCGAAATATCGAATTGTACTCTTATTTGTTTACTGTTGTACAATAATAATAAAAAAGGAAAGTTTTTGCGAAACTAAAATGAAAACTTCTATTAGATATACAATGTGACGTCAATTGTTGCTATGGAGACACTCCCTTTCACGTGGGAGATTATTTGAAGGAACATCAATTATGATTCCACTCTACTTCGTATATTGATAACTTCCACGCAGACGACAAGATTGGTTTCATGTTTGTATGTTGGGACAAAGGACCAAATTTCATTGTAGGAAAGTGCATGCCACGTACCAACGTACGCTGCAAAAACGTCGTTCCCAAGAATACACTTTTGCAACGCATTAACTGTCGAAATGTTTTAAGACGGCAGAAATGTAACATGCGAGAAACTACCAGAAGTACTACTGGCGCCAAAGACACTTTTCATTTTCTTATCGATATTCACTGGCGGCCAACCGCGTCATTTCAGATTCATCACTCAAAGTCTCTGAGTTACTCTGTCTCTACAAGCAGACAGTGAAGTATTACGTAGTCTGTCTTGTCCATACTTTATACACGGTGATTCAAAAATCTCCGTACATGGGAATTAATTGTGTTTATCTTTCCAGTAACGTACTGAGATGCCTTTATCTAAAGAAGGGCGAATACAGATCATTCTTCATGCCGGGTGCCCAATATTTTTTTTTATATAAAGAGAACATATTCTCCATGCATGGAAACTTCTGAATCGCATTGACGTGCAAGGAGATTGTTGAATCACCCTGAATATAGATATATGAAGTTAATTTTAAAACGGCTAGGTATTTTTTAAGGGGCCGAGATAGTTCAGTTGGTATAGTGACTCGCTACGGGTTGGACGGTACAGAAATTGAAACCCGGTGGGTGACGAGATTTTCCCTCACCCGTCCAGACCGGTCCTGGGGCTTACCCAGCCTCCTATACAATGGGTATCGGATCTCTTTCCCGGGGGTAAAGCGGCCGGGGCGTGGCGTTGACCACTCACCCCTATCTAGAACCGAGTTTAAAGAAAGAGTAGCGCTCTACCTCTACTCTCCTTCTGGGCATTCGTGGGCTGTTTTAGGGTGAACTTAACCGTTACATTAAGTATTTTTTTATTTATCCTGCAATCCGAAAGTTGGAACGGGGTATTCATATCTGGAATCCAGCATTTCAAGAAAGAACGACCAGGATGCGCACCCGGATTGAACAAGTATTCAAAACAGAGTAAAGAACGCCTGGACTATAGAGCTCAGTGAAATTTTAATACTTGTGACTTACACCACATTCGGTCGGTAACTAAACAATTTACGCGAGGTTACGAAAATGCTTTCCTACTGTCGAGAAAGATATTAAAATGGCCATTGCAGACGGTAAACGGAAGAGACACTCTGAAGAACGCGCTTGCAGCACCACATTGATATGCAGCAGACAGATGTGCAGTGACTAAATCAACAACTGCGAACCAACGTAGGCAGCAAGTACATAATCGAGCCTACATACGTATCAGTAGCATTACAGTCGTGTTCTTCAATATACACATTGTTAGAAGTTCCCAGAACTGCACATTATTAACTCAGCATCTTCACGTTACACCACTAAAGTACCCCCCTGCCCACTCCCCCGCCCTCCCAGAAGATTTCTTTCAAAATATTCTGCTCTTATGTATATTGGACCGTGCATCATTGTGATAGTTGAAGAATAAGAGACCAACTTGATGTCACTAGTTATTAAGTTTTATTTCACTTCTTCTAT
>Ga0123352_10014266_pt1 | contig 12648 bp, 4 predicted proteins | sample TergutLab28metaG_FD_89700 | JGI IMG/M metagenome (GOLD analysis project Ga0123352, IMG submission 89700) | Labiotermes labralis P1 segment gut microbial communities from Petit-Saut dam, French Guiana - Lab288 P1 | ecosystem: Host-associated > Arthropoda: Insects > Digestive system > Gut ... | reverse complement strand
TGTACTACAATTTGTGTTGCTACTGTGTTGTACTACAATTTGTGTTGCTACTGTGTTGTACTACAATTTGTGTTGCTACTGTGTTGTACTACAATTTGTGTTGTACTGTGTTGTACTACAATGCCTGTCAAATGTCCTTATTGTTTGTTACGAAGTACCCGTTAAAGTTACTTGTAATATACTTTCCTTTTTTAAAATGAATTTGACTTTTATGTAACTTAATGCTTAATTTTGTTAGCTTTTTTCCTTGTCTTTGAATTTTCTTTTTCTTTTTTTTTTTGCAGTATCTTTGTATTTCTACTGTCTGTGTGATTAATCACTAGGCTGTTGAGTCACGACGTAAATTAACAACAATTAATATTCGTGTTAGTATTGTTATTATTATTATTATTATTATCATCATCATCATCTGCACAGAGCGACAGTTCTGTAAGCATATAATTCGCATTCGTTCCATAAGAATGGTGTGTTATGGCGAAAAGGGGCCCCGCGGGTTTACAGGGGAAGTGTTTTACATGCATTACATGTTAAAAGGCATGTCTGCTGCATTAATTCTTGTTCTACTACCGACACTGTGATGCTGTTGCTGCATATACATTACGGACGCAAATACTACCCATGCATCAGAATGCCTCTTCACGTGCTAATAGGCACTCGATTGGCCAAGAAATTTCTCATAACTAAGGATCATAATGGTAGTCTACTGACATTAGCCCCCATTCCGAATAGCAAAAAACCAAGCCATATTTTCAAATCAATTTCTGTACGACTAATAATCATGTCACACTTTTACTTAACTGTCTTAAGCGGTCTATTCAGTCTCTCTAAATATATGCTAGTGTACCAGCCTATCTCACCCAAATTTGTCTGATAAACTCAATAATATTTGTTAAAGTAACGGTAAATTTGTCCAAACACACGACATTAAGGTACCTAGATGGAGGTGATGATCAGATAACACCTCTTTAACCCCGGGGAAAGCAACACCGGCATCATTTTACTGGCAAGACCCCAGAGCTGGTCAGAATGTGATGGAAGTTCTGAACCGGCCGCGAATCGAAACCTGGACCATCAATCCCACAGCCAAGTCACTATACAGACTAGCAGACTGGAGACTATACAGACCAGTTCCCTAACAACGTTTCGTGAAAATTAAAATTACACATTTTTAGACACGCATTTTGCAATATTCTGCCCTTTCCACTACATCATGTCTCGTACATCCACCTATTTTCTTCAAACATTCTTCTTAAAGGCAGGCAAGCTTTGTTCTTCCCTTAGAACAGGAAACCAAGCGGTAGGAACATACAAAACTAACCAACTAACCCACTAACAACCCCGCGGGACACAACCCGTTTCGACAACCGAAAAGTCCCTCAGGTCAACAAGATGGAAACCGACAGTTTGCCTGCCCACAAGGAGCAATAAACTTCGTGGACCCGCAAAACTTTTCGCATCATGCTGGGTTTTCCTTACGATAAGTCAGCCTTTAGTCATCACAACCTGGTGGACCACCAGCTACCGGTTGGCTGTGGCTACTCTCAGTATACTCGCAGCTGCTCTCCGTATCTGGGGGTCTTATTCTCCACCCGCAACCTAATATGTCCCCGACAATGGTTCTATTTAACATTGCCCATAACAAAGAGCTAAATTTTGTTTTACCCTATGAGACAGCAGGCAGGAAAAACAAGGACTGATGATAAATATTTCCCTTAACTTATTTCCTCTTAATTATGTGTGCAGTGAATTTTAATTCCTAACTGTCCGTCACAAATATTTTAAACTCGCCACGCTTTCGAAAGTTTCTTTAGCTATCTACATTGTGATTTTCGCTTGCATACTTGTGAATAAATATGAACACGGCTTAATAAGTTACTTCCTCTTTAGCTTCTACTGATTAATAGTTTCAAAATAAAAATCACGGTTAGAGGACCCTAGGAATAATGCTGTTTTTATTAACGCTGTATAAGGCGACATAGAAAGGTAGGTTAATTTCATATCAGAAATAATTTCATATGCTTCGCTGGACTCCGCTCGGGTCTCTGTTTACAACTTAAATACATCATACAGACACGTACAGCTGAAAACCCGTGTGCCATAACGAATATTTTCCACACTACTGGGATTATTAATGCATTCATTACACATACGCTGATAACGCATAACTGAAAAACAGATTTATAAAAATTAAATTGCAAAGTAAAGCTCTGAAAAGTGTATATACTTTGGTAACGCTATTTGCGTAATATATGAAAACGAAATAATAAGGTTTATAAATTAGACTGCAATGCCAGCATTCAGCCACGTGTTTATCATGATATTTTCTGGCCTATGAATTGCTCTTCCTTATCTACTTTTATTCCTTTCACATGGAATTTTAAACATCTGTTATATATCTGTGCAGTTCCTACCATATAATTCCTTTTTATTCGAAACAAAGAAACACCTCCCACACTAACACACACAACAAAAACTGCAGAAACGGTTTGATTCTTGAATACTCTTTCACAGTACCAAATCACCGATCCATACATCCAGTCGTATCAAGGGTCTAAAATGAAGTCATTTAAAACCTTAATTCTGTATTGTATCGGACAACATATTCTGCAAAATCTAAGACCAAGTAGCAATATTATTATTATTATTATTAGTTGTAGTAGTAGTAGTAGTAGTAGAGATATGATTTTCCCCTGCTGACTTATTAATAGAAATTCTACCCATATAACAGCAGATCATATGAATCTGTTAATTCTGTTTTGAAAGGCTCCTATTTTTACATTAACATGCAATGCTATGTTTAAATACCATTATTTAGTTCACACTTGAAACCCGTACGTACAAAAGCCCTTTAAATTATATAACATCTTCATCTCAATGCACAATTTTACCATTGTTCTTACAAGGTTAATACTACTGGTTTAAAATTTACGTTGGATGGTGCTAGTTACAGAACGTAAAGTGTGCAAAACAAGTTACATTCGTCTTACAAAAACAATACACGTCATATCACACATCACCTGTTTTCTTACAAGCAGATCTGGAAGAACGATAATCCCTTTCCTTAGGAATAAAGTAAACGTAGCGTGAAGTTAACCAGGTTTCTCTACCTAATACCGAACTTAAGGATTCTTGGGGCTTTAGATGTACCTTCATGTTTTTTTCTTCTTCAGTGTGGGAATTAGACACAAAGGATATTTCATACGTGTTGACTTCGTTTTAGGTGTCACACAACTAGAACTTCAAACTCTTTTGACCCATGCACATACATAAGTTATTTACCCAATCTAATATTCATTTTCTGAAGGTATGTGACACTGGTTAAGACATGGGCCTGCGGCTGAATGCTAGCTGGGATTGCGGGTTCGAATCCCGCCAGAGACATGGATGTCTGTCTCTTGCAAGTGTTGTATGTTTTCAGGTAGAGGTCCCTACGACGGGTCGATCACTCGTCCAGAGGAGTTCTACCGACTGTGGCATGTCTAAATGTTAATCTCGAAACCTCAACTATAAGAAGACCTAGGCCCACGCAGAGTTGTCGAGTCATGGAAAAAATGTGACAGTAGTTGATTCATAAGCTATATCAATATTACTTGGACATGATCAGTTGTCTTAAGTATGGCTAATATATATGACGTTCAAAAGTCCAGTTCTGTTTCTGTCACCAGGTAACATTAACATCACACGAAGTAAGCAATGTACGCACGCACAACTCAACACGAAAAATTATATTTCTTATGAATATATTCTAATTTCTATTTTGATACAGCAAATGCGAAAACACAAGATTGTCCACTAAAGGTCAGCAGACATTTCCTGAGTTTATCTAACCATTAATTTCTTCGGTCATGCAATTCTGATTATTTAGTGTCATGGCAATGTATAATTTACAATGTCAAGTAGAAAATATAATGGTTGTTATGCCATAGACTACGGCAGAACTGAGTATAGTCTGCAGACATTCCCTTCTTCTGAGGAAAGTTCGTGCCGCATACGATCACGTGTCTTAAATGCCTAAACAGAAAGATTAAATATTTTACTACCGTTTCAGTTGTAGTGTGGATATTAGCTCGTTCAGAAGAAAGACATTCCGGTTTATCGCGTGAAAGTTAACACAGTATCAAGTATTGGCAGGCAAGCACAAGCTTTGCGACGGCGCTGGTGCAGTATGGATTAATGTAGGAGCCTGCAAAACTAGCAGCACTATACATTACAGTATAATACCCACGCGACAATCGCAAGTGGAGCCACCTGCCGAAACTTTCAACATAATTACAGCGTAATCCTAAACGTGTCACAACAAATAAACCTCAAAACCTTCACCACTCACAGTTAGTTCATCAACCTCAATGTCCCCAACATCCAGTTAATAATGTAGTTAAATAACTTGTAGTAGACTATAAAATAGCTACAACTATAATTTTGTCTGTTGTTCTGTGTGGTATAAAACTTCGTCTGTCACATTAAGCAAGGAAGATGGACTCTAGTTGTTGGAGAACATGGTGATGGAGAAGATATTTGTGTCTAAGGGGAGAAAGTAACAGGAGACTGGAGGAAACTGCAACATGAAAAGCTTCATGATTTATACTGCACACAGAAAGTTGTTCGGGTGATAAGGAAATAAATGAGGATGAGACAAGCGGGGCATGTGGAAAGTATGAAGCGGAAGAAAATGCGTACACGGTATTGGTGGGAAAATTGAAGAAAGAAAGTTCTTTGAAGATGGTCCGACCGTCTTGGAGAGAGCGAAGGATACGTCTTGTGCTGGATTCGACTGGCTTGGGATACGGACAAGAATCAGGTCATTTCAAACACGACCGTGAGATTTTGGGTTCCACACAATGCAGAGAATTTCCTGATTAGTTGATGAGCCGCACGTTTTTCAAGGAGGACTCTGCTCCATGTGATGCCCACAAATATTGTTGAGTTAATTAGACACTTTAGTTTAGTCAGTCAGTCTCTTGGTTATGTAGTTAACGTACAAGACGTAGAGCTTCATACTATCAAAGTTATCGTGGAATATCCGAGCAAATTCATACTACGTGTTGATGAAGCATGGTATGAAGCTATGTCTCTCATATTAAGGAAAAAATACAGACTCAGTACAAGAAGACGATGTAAAGGAGAATAAATTACCTATCGGGGAGAAAGAAACGGGGGAGTGGAAAAATGTACATATTAAGAAACTTCATAAATGGCACTCTTCACCAAAACAATTCAAATGATCTAATTACAAAATAAAAATGCCCGAACTATGCAACAAACTTGGGAGATATCGTACATTCAGGCAGTTTATTTGTAAGAGTCCTCTCAGAAATCCTATGCGTAGATGGAAGAATAATTATGAAATGGATCTTAGAGAAAGAAAATGGGATGTAGTGGACTTGATTTATTTGGCTGGAATAAAAACAAATACTGGGCTGCTGTGTAAATGGCAATGAACCTAGAGGTTTCATAAAAGGCGGAACATTTTCTGACTCCGAATTTTCAAAAACTAGTCCCCAAATTCACTGGTTGACAATCCGGGATGTATGTTAATTACATACAAATTAATCCGGCTTCAAAGTCTATATGATTTTATAATTTGAATTTTTTAATTGTACTGTCAGTCGGAACACGTTAGACACACAAATATAGCACCGTTATAGTAATACTACTGATCTACTAGTGATCACCTTTGTAAACTTTTTGGGGTCCCAAAATGTGCACTGCTGCTTGATGTACCTTAGATATGGTTCAATGATTAGCCTGATGATGACTATTTGAGTCGAAACATGTCGCTACATGTATAAGTGATAGAATATACTTGTGTTTTGACTGGAATATATTTTAAATAAATGTCGTTTTAGATATAATAAGAGTTTATGTAAAAACTCGAATAAACTTTGTGCTGAAACAGGCTATAGATCGCCGGTCGATTTTCGGAGGGATTTACTGGGCTACAAGGTGAACTGCAAAATTTGTCGCAGAATCCAGTTCACTTAAAATAACAAAGAAGACGTCATTATTGTTCGCATTTGTACAGACTTCCCTTCATTAACCGAAATTGTAAAGCTTAAAAAAAAAGTATTTCGCCCACAAAACATTACGCAGTTGGTACTCAAGTTTGGCAGGTGTCGAGCTTTCCGTCGGTTTACGTCACTTCTACAAGATGAAGGATAAGCACTTTTATTTTTGCGGGTAATATAATGATATTTTGCACACGCCGGCATTCCGTCGATGAATCTGGGTCGCACAGTATTTGTCAAAACAAATGAAGTTTCATCCCGCTTCCTCGTGCAGATTTGGTGTTCTCCAGTCGTAGAGCGACGAGAGAGTCAGAGAAGCTCTTCAACACTAGTGCCTCACCAGCACTAAGACCCGCGTGTTTTAGCGTCGTATTGGCGTGAGTAACGTCTTTGTAATTTGGTCTTCAGCGACACTTTGTGTCCGGCATTTGACGTTTATACACGCTTGACTCGACATTTGCCACACTATTCAATCCTAAGGAAATAGGCATTCGAGATTTAGTCACCACCGTGTAAACATACATGATTTCAAACTCCCGAGAATGAATATAAAATTCTGAGTTTGGTCTTCTAAAGGTAATAAATTTATTCCAGACTTAATATTATACATCTTTCATCCAATGAGTAATAAACAGATAGGTACATTCCAACTTCATCCACAGTTTATACAGTACACAAGTTACTCCACTATGTTTCGGCTAATATATGTGGCTATCTTATGGTATAAACCATGCAATAATTTGGCCTGAAGCTTACTGTATATTATTCCAGCTGTGGTCAGCGATCAGCAATTAAACCACTCAACTTATAAAAATAAAGAAATATCTTTAAAAAAGCACCGTAACGTGTGGTTATTGTAATTGTTTCTACTAGCTGCGACGTAAGAGTGTTAACTCGAATAAAATCCACCAGCATTTCAGTAAATATAAATACACGAAACTGTTATTTAACAAAGGGTGAATACGTCATTGTTCGGTCTAAGACAAGGAAGGGCTAAGGATTTCAGTGGTTGAACTTAGTATTGCCCCCAAAAACCTTGTGATAATGGCTCATGTTCCCAAGTAAAAGTGGAATGCGTCACGGATAACATGAGGACGACAGCAGTTACAGTGCTTTTTTCCTCAGAAAAATATTTATTTCTTATTATATCACAATCCAAACGTATCTGAGCATCACGTGACAGAAATATGACGTAACAGTGTTCTTCTCTGCTATATCATTGCACTTTAATACGTAAGGAAAAGAAATTAAAAAATACCCATATTGCATGATCAAGGTACCATCACTTTCAGCAAATTTGCTTATTTATGACTTTTGGGGCTTAAATATATAAGACGGCCCTTATTTATTTTAATAATCAAATAAAAGAGATTTTCACAGAATAAAACCAATTATAATGTGAAGCGGTTAGGTATGGCAGGTGAATTTAATAGATATTCTCTGTCATAATCACAGAAGCATGTCACGACTTATCACGTCTTCACATCGTTTATTCAAACTCTATCGTCCGCACATGTGGCGTCATTCACCTGATTTATTCTTCTCGCTGGGCGAAAACACGAAACTCATTAGAATGGTGACGTGACAAAGACAACAACTGAGAGCTGAAGAGTCTATAACTGACACGGAACAACGGACAACCTAAATAAACTTCAGTTAGGATACAAGTAAGCTGTTGTAATGTTCCTACTGCGTTTGCATTAAATAACAAGGTTCACTCCAAATCAACCCTACAGACACTCGCAGAGAAACACCACCGCTGTTCGAGACTGTCGAATCTGTTATTTCTCTAGACAATACACCCACAAAATACACCTTCTTCGAGCCATTTCCCTGACCAAATATCCCGCCGGCTTATTCGTGTGGAGTACAGAACAGCAGTAAATAACTTCTACCTTTTCAATCTCTTATAGCTCGTAACACGTGTCAGATATAGTTAAATACAAATCACGTGAAAGATTAATCCAAAAGGTTTTATAAAAAATTAATACACAAATATATAAGCAGAAAGAGTGGCTCCAGCAACGTCAAACTAATGTTGAACCTCCTGCTACACTTTCTGAGAAATATCGTGCTCAGATTTTATAAAGGCAAATATACTGGTAGACGCTAATTTGACTGTTCAATCATTGATTAGTTTTCTTATATAATTTATAAATTACACGAGCGAAAATGTATATTTTTTGTTTATTACAGCACTTTCTATTTGTTTGTTCACATTTTCAATATATAGCTTCCTACTTTTACTGTGCCAGTTCTCTGAATTAGGAACTTCATTTGCGTAATTTTGTATACGCGTACGTATGCGTGGGTACACAAAGGCTACATATAGCCGCTGCTGTAATAACCCTGCTTAGCTGAAGCCTGTTTCTTTGACACAACCCACTTCAGTCCTAACGAATTTCTCTGGGGTTATATGGCTGCAATTAATTTCAACACTATTTTCCTCCAACGTTACAGAAATGTAATCTTAATCCTTAGCAATCGCAAAAGGCAATCGATGAGCCTACAAACCCAGTTCTTGAATACACGTTTTTTCCACAAAATGCAATTAGTCCATTTTGAAGTTTCAGTAGAAAAGTGGCTTCATGTAAGAAGGGACGTTGTAAGTTTAATTCATGTAGGCGTAGAATATTAATTGATGCAAAAATTAAAATTCCAACTATGAAAACTCTGAGCTCTTTCCTTACAAAAGTGCCGGAGCCCATTAACACCGCACCGTAGAGAAGTAGGTAAAGCCCTCTGTGAAAAGGACGACTGAGATTTATGTTTCGCTTCGAAAATCGTTGATAAAATGTATTATTCAGTGGAAAGATATGAAGAGAATAATTACAGAATATTTGATATCTGAAATATAAGGGACAAACAATGAGGTTAATAAAACCTAAAGTTTTCCAACTTTAGGTTTAATTAACCTCATTATAGAATTTTAGAAAAATTTGTTTTGGAATGTTTCTCCTACGACTCCATAGATTACTATGGATTCGTAGGAGAAACAAATTTGCTGAAATTCTATAAAGAGATGACCATACTTTTATCCAGATCAGAAAATTAACCGTTATTAAAAAAAACAAATTGGACTGAGGAAGAGCAGAATATCCATAGGACACAACATGACGTATGTTTCAATTAGTGGGCATATTGAAATACCATTGAGAACATAGAATTTTAAAAAAAACTATTAAATATATAACATTTATAAAGGACGCCTGAAAAGCGAATTATCTGTTGAACAGGATTTACCTGACTAAGAACGAAAGTTAGTAAAAAAATTTTATTGCAAAGTACGGGATGGCGTCATTCAAATTCAAGAAAGTCAGTAACCATACTGTGTGAAAAGGTGGTGAAACTTCGCCTTCCATCTAAGTCAGATGATTTCTTGACCATGAGTAGTGACTGTCTTTTCTCTATGGAATCAGTACAGTATTCACAAATATTTAAATAAACTTTTTTTTCTTTGGCGGGATAACTACAGCCTGAAACTTCGGGAAATTGGTGTTGGTTTCCCGCAAGTGGAAGAAATATGTCTCATCCTCACAACTTCCAGATGAACTCTGGAAATCATCCAGCCTCCTGATCAATGAGGGGCTTTACTCGGGGAGTAAGACAGCCGGGGTGTGAAACTCACTCAAATTCAGTGCCGAGATTAAGAAAACTCGGAGCTATAACCTCACTTCTTACATATCTACGTGATACGATGCTTCTTTAAGATAATCGACAACGCTCACTGTTGCATTCCCGTGCTTTGCATTTCGTTCACAATCAAAGTTTGTACAAAAGTAATTACCTACATCATAAATATGCCAGGGTAGCTCAGTTGGTATAGTAACTAAGGTGCATAATGTAAACCAAGGAACCGTATTACGATTCCTGGAATGAGGAAGAGATTGCTGCCTTCACCAAAGCGTCCAGAAGGGCTCTGAGGACGAACAAACGAAGTTTGGATACCTCATATCAAACTGACACAGCATGATTTTTCCCTCCCGACTCCCCCCCCCTCCCCGCGGAACTAAAGTGTCTTCCACTTTTCCCATAAACTTACAGTTGTTTACTCTTACACTGCTTTTGCGACTTTCTCTAGTCAGTCTTCAAAATATATCATGGCTTCTTGTTCTTTATTGCTAACTCCAAGCAATAGATTCCTCTCTGAGAACCTAAGAGTCGCTTAATGAATAAGTTCCTTTCTTTGGTGTAACACATAAGTTTTAGTCTTCAATGCGTTAACGAGTTTGAAAGCACAAACAAATAATAAGCTCTTGTATTAGTGAAGTAATATACAGTCACCTTCATTTTATATTTATGCAGTTACCCGATGACGGCACCAATTTTGTGCTGAAACGTGCCACCAAACAGCGCTGCACTTGAACTGATGCTGATGAATGCAAAATGCATATTATTTGCCCTAAATTGCATTATGTTGCAATTTATGTTCTCAAGAATGATTATTCCATACGGGGCCATTTTTAGTTTTTCAGTTTAATGTACTACGCAATCACATTTTAAAATATATATAGTCACACTGGTGAGTGACGAAAAGTAAAGGATTTGCGAGGAAACTGTCATGGCCTCATTACGTGACTGTCCCGATACATGCCTTGTGGAAATGAAAAATTTAAAAAAAATACCGCAGTCACGATAGTCAAGGTCCCGGCCGACAGACGAACCAAGTGCTCCGGAATACCAGTCTGAAACATTACCACTAAACCACTTTCGTCGATTAGTTCGTAGCTAGTTAGTTACTGAGACCTTCAAGGAAAGCTTTTTTTAATGTTTAGCAATTAAGGCACCGACAGGCCAGACAATATATCTATGCCCACAGTGCACAAGATTCCTAACCTTAAACACAGGGTAAAATCTGGCTGAATTTTACCGTTAAAGTCCTTTTAATGCACAGTTGAGGCCTACCTCCATTCCGCTCAATGTAAAATTGAACTCTACCACTACTTTCACTCTAACTTTGTCATGAATGTGGTCTCCATATATCTTGGAACAAATGGTCTGAGCCAGAGCCCTGCAAGCAGAGGAACAGATTGTACCATTTACTCATAGTTCTAAAATAGCATCCTTTATTTGTTGTTAGGGACACTGCAATGTCGTTCCGTTTGCCAATATTGTGTGGAAATGGGAAACCTCTGCTGCATTGAAGCAATGACGTCAAGCAACGGGAAACGATGAGTAAGCAGTTATTCATTAAAATTTCTACGTGCTCGCCCATTTCTACGAGTTTTCGGAGGTATAAAACGATTCGTTGTAGCTTTTACCAGTTTATAAGCTGTACGTATTTAGGGAGACAGGAGTGTTTGTTTGGTTTCATTACACTTCTGAATAACGTTTCAACCAATTAACATTTTGGTGTCACAAGCAAAGTATCACAGCATGTGGGTTTGTTATAAGTCGTAAATACGATAAACGGACAGAACATCGTGGATTGGTGAGTAACTTCTCTCTTCGTATTTGGCAGATCTTGGGCACAAATCTCGGCCCGCAGATCGGATATTGTGCCCGAAGTTTCTACCGTTTTTTCTCAGATCGTCAAGGGAAGTAACAGGAATAAGTCAAAATATATCAGTACCACTACCTGCAGATTACTTTAATATTTGCCATTCCCTATCATTGTATCGTTGTGATAATGTACAATTTTACCAACTTAAACCATTGTTAAAGAAAGAAAGTTCGTATACTGCGCTATAGTGACCACTCACATTCAACACAACTATTTAAAAAGTGTTATTAGTTGCGTTTCGAACACTAAGTGGTCACCTTAAGGCTATTAGTGGTCTAAACATATAGCCGTGTAACTTGACTGTTGAAACGTAATAAATAGTTGTGCTGATGACAGATACACCGGTACATATACCGGTACATATACCGGTACATATACAAAACATCGGGATGTCAAGCTGAAGTCTGTTTAAGTTAAAAGTATGTTTTCCAAATCTTTTTGCTCACGGACTCCTTTTGGCTTCGAAATATAACCTGAATCCACAAATCCTTGCTCATGTAAATTTAGAGTGTCCAGACAATGGGTATCCAAAATTAAAAGTTTAAATCTCAGAAATGATATTAGCCACAAATCAAACCAGTAGTTTACGTAACAATGCATTACATTATTCTACCTTAATTAAACTGATGTCACTCGCTTCGTGAGTGCTATGGATTCCTTAATTAGAGATTCCAAAGGTCATACGAAATAAACACATCGCCAATTAAAGACGTTCCGCGATTATTTTTAATAACATATTATAACTTTAATTAAGAAGTAAGTAAACTTCAAAGTAGCCAGTACGGAAATGTGTCCAAGGGTACCATGGGAACTGGTCCGGGGAACACATTCTAGAAAGGTAAGGTAGGTAAAATTAAGGATCTTGAAACTAACAGTAAGATCCAAAACATTAGGGACTTATATAGGGGCATCAATGAATCAAAGAAGCGGTACCAGCCTAGTTGTAATGTACGAGTAGTAAAGGATGAGAAAGGTGACTTGGTTGCAGACTCCCACGTTATTGTGGCTAGGTGGAGAAACTATTTCTCCCAGCTATTCAACGTGCATGGGGTTAAGGATGTTGGGCAGGCAGAAATACACACAGCAGAACCACTAGTACCTGAGCCAAGTGCCTCTGAGGTTGAGATGGCCATTGACAAG
>Ga0123352_10014264_pt1 | contig 12648 bp, 12 predicted proteins | sample TergutLab28metaG_FD_89700 | JGI IMG/M metagenome (GOLD analysis project Ga0123352, IMG submission 89700) | Labiotermes labralis P1 segment gut microbial communities from Petit-Saut dam, French Guiana - Lab288 P1 | ecosystem: Host-associated > Arthropoda: Insects > Digestive system > Gut ... | reverse complement strand
CAATCGAAACGAAGTGTCACGGGGACTGGCTCACTGACACGAAGTGCCCCGAAGGGGTTGAGGCAATCCCTTGCCTCAATCAGAGTGCCTGTCCCCTTGACACGAAGTGGGTATTTGGATGTCAGTCAGACACTACTGGGGCGGCATTCTGCCGCCCGCGCCTTATAAAAATGAGGTTTTTGTAATTTTAAAAGTCGGTATAATCAATTGACACAACGATTTAAAAAGTGTAAAATAGATAAAATACTTAAATTAATAAGGAGCATTTTAAAAAATGGCACAAATTTTATTAACAGCGGAAGGGAAAAAGCAACTTGAAGAAAGGTTGCATGATTTAAAAGTTAGAGGCAGAGGCGAGGCAGCGGAACGAATTCGAGTTGCCCGTGAGTTTGGCGATTTGTCGGAGAATGCCGAATACGACATTGCCAAAGAAGAGCAAGGAAAACTTGAGGCTGAAATTGTTGAGATTGAACAAAAACTTCGCAATGTTGTTATCATTGAAGAAAAACAACGAGGCGACCTTGTTGGTATTGGTTCAAAACTGAAAGTCAAAGACATGACAGTTGGCATGGAGTTTGAATATGTCATCGTCGGAACCCATGAAGCAAATCCGATGGAAGGACGCATTTCAAATGAATCACCTTTGGGAAAAGCCTTAATCGGCGGAAAAAAAGGCGAAGAAATTTCCTATACTGCACCGAGCGGGGTGAAGAAGTATAAAATACTGTCTATTAATTAAAGTAAAAAGTAACAAGAAAAAAGGTTAAAAGTGTTGTTTTAAGTTTTTTGCTTTTTAACTTGTTACTTTGTAGGGGCGGTATCCTGTCGCCCGAAACGATATTGACAAAACAAACAAGCGGGCGGCAAAATGCTGCTCCTACAAGTTAGTATGGAAAACAATAACACAATAGAAACCACTGAGATAGACATTTCCGAACAAGCCCAAATCAGGCTTAACAAACTCATTGACCTAAAAAAAGAGGGCAAAGACCCTTATCATGAAACAGTTTTCAGTATCAGCCACAAGAGCGGACAAGTAGTTGAAAACTATGTTTCTCTTGAAGGAAAAGAGATTAGCATTGCAGGCCGCATAATGACAAGACGCATTATGGGAAAGGCGTCCTTTTGCCATATTCAAGACAGCGAGGGACAAATTCAATCCTATGTCAGAGTTGATGCTCTTGGTGAAAGTGATTATGAAGAATTTTTAAATTTCGACATCGGCGACATTGTCGGCATTCACGGCGAGGTTTTCAAAACCCAAAAGGGTGAAGTGAGTGTGAAAGCAAAAAGCGTTAAACTTCTTTCAAAAAGTTTATTGCCGCTGCCTGAGAAATTCCACGGCTTGAAAGATAATGATTTGAGGTATCGCCAACGCTACCTTGATTTAATAATGAACGGAGATGTTAAAAACAAATTTAAAGATCGTTCGCTTATTATCAAAGGTATGAGGGAATATCTTGAAAATGAAGGTCTCATTGAAGTTGAAACGCCTGTTTTAGACACTATTGCAGGAGGTGCATCGGCAAGGCCTTTCACAACTCATCATAATACTTTAAACCTTGACATGTTTTTAAGAATTGCTCCCGAATTGTATCTCAAACGATTGATTGTCGGCGGTTTTGACAAGGTGTATGAACTAGGGAGAATGTTCAGAAATGAGGGAATGTCCTATAAACATAATCCCGAATTTACTATGATGGAGTTGTATTCAGCCTATACCGATTATCATGAGATGATGAGATTAACAGAAGGGGTTTATGATTATGTCATGAAAAAACTGGGATTGCCTGAAACTATTCCTTATGGCGATATTGAAAAAATCAACATGAAAACTCCGTTCGCTCGCTTAACAATGAAAGAGGCGGTGAAAAAATATGCAAAGTTTGATATAGATTCTTTCAAGACGGCAAAAGAAGCCGTCGCAGGTGCTAAAAAAATTGGTGTTCATATTGATTGTGCAAATAAAAATGTAGGGGACGGCGCCCTCGCCGTCCCGAAAAAATCAACAATTGAAATAACAAAAGAAAAAATCCTTTATGAAGTGTTTGACCAAAAAGTCGAGTCTCAACTTATTGACCCTGTTTTTATCACAGAGTATCCTTTGGAAGTCTCACCTCTTGCAAAAAAAATTGCGAAAGACCCTCTCTACACTTATCGCTTTGAATTGTTCATAGCAGGGCGGGAAATGGGAAATGCATATTCAGAGTTGAATGACCCGATTGACCAAAAAGAAAGATTTGCCGCTCAGCAAAAACTAAAAGAAGGCGGCGATGCCGAGGCTATGGACACCGACGATGATTTTGTTAACGCTCTTAGTTACGCTATGCCTCCAACCGGAGGTTTAGGGTTAGGAATTGACAGAATGGTGATGTTGTTGACTAATAGTGCGAGCATTAGGGAAGTTATACTATTTCCGACAATGAAACCAAAAACTGCTTCAAAATTGGATTGATACGAACTGCGTTTGACATTTGCAAAATTATGTTAAATAAAAAAATCAACAAGATACTATCAAAAAACTTTGACCATTTTAACACTCCCGGTCACAAGGGCTCGCTTATGCCTCATGACATATCGGAAATTGCAAACGGAAAATATTTCCCTGCTGACTTAATCGAAAATGCTCAAAAAAAAGCAAGTGAAGTTTTCAAGTGCAAAGAAGTGAGGTTTCTAACGCATGGTGCAAGTTTGGGAATAAAGGCTGCGATACTGGCAGTCGATGGGGATATTATTACTTCGCATAATTCACACACGAGTGTGTTTGAGGGGGTGAATCTTTCAAAGGTGAAGTGTGGGATAATGCAGAATAATGGTGAGAGTGATTTGAGGAATGGTGGTGAAAAAAATGTAGGGGTGAGCAATGCGAACCCGAATAAAAATGACAATTATTCTGCATTAAAAAGAAACACCTTTCCTCCATCCTACCACAACCACTACATTCCAACCATTGCCGACCTTCAGCAATCCCTTAAAAACCATCCTTTTGCAAAAGCAGTTGTTTTAACAACGCCTGATTATTTCGGAAGAATTCTTTCGCTCGACATCATAAAAGCAGTCAAAGATGCAGGAAAAATTTTAATACTTGATTCTGCACATGGTGCACACTTTTCGTTTCGCAAAGACTTGTTTCCATCGACTTTTATGGAGTATGCGGATTTTTGCATTTTCTCTGCTCATAAATCGTTGAATGCCTATACTCAAACCGCCTATCTTTGCATTAATAATGCGTCTCTAATTCAAAAAACAGATGAGGCATTGCAACTACTCGGCACAACAAGTCCATTTTATCCGTTTTTAGCACAGTTAGAAAATGCTGTTTACTATCACACTGAAAACGCAGGCAAATATGATGCTTTAAAAAAACTGTGTGATAATTTTCGAAAGGAAATCAAAGCCTTTCATTCAGATGATTTTACGAGACTTGTTGTTGACATGAGTGATTTTTCTTTTTATAGTGCATGGGAACTCTATGATAAATTATTAAAAAACGGAATAGTTGCGGAAGCGTATTGTGCTGATTCGATAATATTTATAACAACAATTGAAGATGATAAGAAAAAATTCAATCGCTTAATAAAGGTATTAAAGGAATTAAAATGCTAGGAAAATTCATAACAATCGAGGGCACTGAAGGTGTCGGAAAAAGCACTCAAATTGACCTCATCAAAGAATACTGCAAGACAAACGACATCAATGCTGTGTTCACTCGTGAACCGGGCGGTGTCAAAGAGGCTGAAAAAATAAGACAAATTATTTTGGACAAGGACAGCAAACTTCATCCTTTGACAGAACTTTTGATGTATCTTGCCGCAAGGAGCGAACACCTCGACAGAGTTGTTATGCCTGCACTTAGAAAAGGCAAAACCGTTTTTTGCGACAGGTTTTCAGATTCTACTATCGCATATCAAGGCTACGGCAGAGGACTATATCCAATCCAAGAATTTTGCACCATGATACCCCAGCAATTCAATCTAAAAATCGATTTGACACTTTTTCTTGACTTGCCGCCTGAGGAGAGTTTTAAAAGAAAAGGCGGCATAGACTATGGCGACAGAATTGAAAAAGAAGGTTTGCAATTTCATGAAAGAGTTTATCTTGGGTTCAAAGAACTTGCATTACTCAAAGAAAACCAAAAAAGAATAGTGACAATCGATGCAAGCGGGGAAATTAAAGAAACACATGAGAGAATTATGGGAGTTTTAAAAGAAAGAGGGGTTATTCAATTAGTTTTGAAATAGGACAGTCTTGAAATTATCTTTTTGCGAGAAAGGCTTGAAAATAACCATTTTGCGTATTTATAATACGCAAAAGAACATTTTCAAGCCTTTCTCATCAAAAATCTAAATCAATCTTTGTCCTAATTTTCAAAACTAATTGACTATAAAAGGTGAAATGTCAAATCATAAACAAAACAAAGTTAAAAATATCCTAATGCGTGACTATGAAAACAAAACTGTTTCTCATGCATATTTGCTGTGCGGTGATGATGAAAAAACTCTCAGAAATCTATCATATGAATTCGCACTCCTTTTAACCGGCAACTCAAAAATAGACATCAACGAATTTCCGAAAGAAGACGGAGGAGGGAAAGACGAAGAAAAAAAAATAGTTGTTGCAGATATTGATGCCTTAAATTCAACAATAACACTAAAACCTGTTGAAAGTGAAAAAAAGGTGTATATTATTAATAGGGCTTGCAGCATGAACGCCCAAAGTCAAAACAAACTCTTAAAAACTCTTGAGGAGCCTCCGCAAAACAATATTATCATCTTAAATTGTTTATCTCTTTCAAGCATGCTCAAAACAATTCAATCAAGGTGCAAAGTCATTTCTCTTAATTCATTTGAGGTTTTTTCAAAAAATGAAGAGTTAATAAAAGAGTGCAAAAATATATTACTAGGGCTTACTTCCTCAAAAACAATTCTTCCCCAAGTTTATGCAATGCTCGAAAAAAAAGAGAGTTTAAAAGAAATGCTAATAATTTTTGAAGAAATTTTCGGAGAATTATTAACAGGCGGCGATGATAATCTAAAACAAATGTTCACGCAAAAAGCAACCCTTGAAATACTCCCCAAAATCCGCCGCGCAAAAGAAAGACACAAGAACAACGGAAATGTGACAAGTATTATTGATGAGTTGCTGTTTTCAATAACGGAAATAAAAAGCAAAAATTAAATTGTGATTTGTGATTGGTGTTTGGTGAGGGTAGAATTTAAAAAATCAATCGTCACCAATCACTAACCATCAATTACTAATCATTCAAAAATAAGGAAATCATGGAAAAAGAACAAACAAAAATAGTCGGAATTCGATTTAAAACATCTCCCAAAACCTATCATTTTTTGGCAGGGGATTTGGAATATACTCTTGGCGGGGGTGTCGTTGTTGAAACTCAAAGGGGTGTTGAATATGGCAATGTCTCAGTTTTGCCAAGACTTCTTGAGGAGCAAAAAGAAAACTTTCATCAATGCAAAGGCAAAGACAAGTGCAAAGGAAAGGGAAAAGACTGTCCAAAAAACAAAGAAGAAAATGCCCAAGATGACGAGAAAGAGGGAGAAGAAGAACAAAGGGAGTTAAAACCTGTTCTTCGTCTTGCAACGCCTGAAGATGAAATAGCAAGAGCAAGGCAAGAAGAAAACAAAGAAGAAAACTCTCGTCTTGCAAACAGGCTAATTCGTGAAAGCGGACTGGACATGAAGTTTTTGGATTGTGAATATAGTTTTGACGGTGAAAAACTCATCATTAATTTTTCCGCCGAAAATCGTGTTGACTTTCGTGACCTTGTGAAAAAATTAGCAGGAGCGTTCAAAAAACGCATAGAACTAAGACAAGTAGGTGTCAGAGATGAAGTAAAAATACTTGGAGGCCTTGGCTCATGCGGAAATGTTTGCTGTTGCAAACGCTATATGGAAAACTTGCCGAAAGTTGGTTTAAAAATGGCAAAAAATCAAGGCATATCTCCAAACCCTCAAAAATTAGCGGGTCTTTGCGGACGATTGAGGTGTTGTCTTCAATTTGAAAATGAAACTTACTCTGAAATTAACAAACGAATGCCAAAAAAAGGAGCAAAAGTTAAAACAGTTGACGGACTTGACGGCGAAGTCGCAGGCTTACATCTTCTGAAAGAAAGTGTCCGCCTAAAAATCCAAGACAAAGATAAGGACTCCTATTCATTCAAGGACTACCACCTAAACGAACTAGTCGGAAAAAACATCCCGGTAATCACAGAAGAAGTTGATTTGGAAACAGAGTTCGAAAATTTTGACGAATAATAAAAACTTTGTCTTTTTTGTTTTGATAAAATTTATTCTAAATCAATCACCCCATAGTTTGACTCTTCGTCCAGTTCCAGCGCAAAAGAAACACCGTTTCTTTGAGGTTTTTCGTGCATTAATTCAATTGCCAGTTTTCTGATAGTGCTTGCCGAAACAGAAACGAAAGATGTTATATTGTTGTGTGCAAACGGATAACAAGGTTCAAACAGCGTTTTTTCCGCAAGCGGTTTAAACGCTATTTTTTTGTTTTCTTTGTCAAGTCCAATAGCAATAAATTTTGGATATCCCAACAACTCAATCGCACTTTTGTTAAATGAAAAGCATCTTTGCTTTATTCTCACAGATGGTCTTTTTGTGTTCCCTATGTTAAAATCAAAGTTCATAATTATATTATACTAGACGCCATATGTCTAAGTCAAGTATTTTAGCCGTATTTAGGCTATTATGTATAATATGATTTATTTTGCTGAAAATCTAAAAAAATTGCGTATTGAAGCAGGAAAAAGTCAAGCAGAATTGGCAAAGACGCTTAACTGTTCGCAAAGAAGAATTTCACATTTAGAAAACGGAACAATTGTTCCTGATATCAATGCACTTGTTGAGATTGCAAAATGTTTTGATATTTCATTAGATGAACTTATTTTAACTAAGTATTAATTTAAAATTGTAGGGGCGGGCATTGCCCGCCCCCGCAGTATCCGATCGACACTCAAATACTCACTTCGTGTCATGGGGACAGTCCCTCCGATTGCCCTGTGGGGGCAACCCTTCGGGCACTTCGTGTCGTTTGGACAGTCCCCGAGACACTTCGTTTCGGTTGCCTCTTGGACATTGCCCCCCCTACAGTTTATTTTGTTGTAATATATTCGGGAGAATTAAATTGTAGGGGCGAGCAACGCGAGCCCGCTTAAATTATCATTATATTCAATTATCAATATTATGCAGCCCAGTATTAGGGTTCGCATTGCTCACCCCTACAGTTTTGTTTGGTTCGTTGTTCGTTACGGGGTTCGTGGCTGTCGTTTAACATTGTGCGAATATTAATAAGCCCCTTACATGATATTGTTGTTGATTATTTTCGGACGACTGAAACAAATGGGGCAGCGATTCCTTAATCATTAGAAAAATATATGTTTAGAACCTAGAAAACTGTCAATAATCTAATTCATGAAAAGATTACTGACAGTTTTTTTTATTGTTTTTTTTGTGCCTATTATCATTCTCACTTCTTGTGCGCCTTTAACATTCACACAAGAGTGTGACATGATTCGCATACATATTGTTGCAAACTCAAACAGTGAACATGACCAAGAAAAAAAATATATAGTTCGAGATGCAGTCAAAATTCATCTAGAAGAGTCGCTTCATCAAAAAACCAGCATACAAGATGCTCGTTCATTTATTCGCAGCGAATTAAATTCCATTCAACAAATTGCAACTCAAGCCCTAAATCAAAATAATTCTGCGACCATTATTCATTCAACATCGTCAACTCACAATCTCCAAGCAACAGTTCGTTTTTCTCGTGAATTTTTCCCAACCCGAGCCTACTCAAACCTTGTAGTCGAAAGCGGTTATTTCTATGCATTAACAATAACCCTAGGAAATGGGCTTGGCAACAACTGGTGGTGTGTCATCTATCCCCCGTTATGTTATTTATCACCCATAGAGAGTGTCGGTTCTTTTCGTTATCGTTCAATAATTTTAGAATGGTTCAGAAGATGACTTCAAACAATAGTCAAAAGGAAAAAAATGTGGTAGAATAGTTTTGGGTTAGGAGTATGCAGAGATTAAAATCACATTTGGAAAAACTGGGAATAGTTGACTTTGGAAAAACAATTGATAGATTTAAAATTTATCAAGAATTTTTGCATGAATATAATTCTCACACGAATTTAACAAGCATTAAAGATTTGGAAGAAATTGAAACGAGACATTTTATTGATAGTCTTGCTGTTTTGGAGTGCGCAAATAATTCGCAATGCACAATTAAAGACAACAATAATTGTGAATTTTTCATTCAAAACTGTTCGTTGTTAGATGTCGGCTGCGGTGCTGGTTTCCCCTCAATTCCAATTGCTATTATTTTGGATGCACTCAATATTTCATACTCTCTCACTCTTGTTGACAGCGTCAAAAAAAAGACTGATTTTTTGGAAAAATTGATTGAAAAATTGTCTTTAGGAAACATAACAATAATACATTCCCGAGTTGAGGACTTGTCTTATCTAAAAAACTCATTTGACATTGTGTTAAATCGTGCGGTTGCTTCGCTCCCAACACTTTTGGAATACTCTTTGCCATTTCTAAAACTCGGCGGACACCTTATTGCCCACAAAGGCAAAAACGCTGAAGAAGAATTAACTGTCTCAAAAAACGCTTTAAGTGAACTTGGCGGAAAATTCATTCAGTCAATCCCATATACTCTTGGCGACATTGAATTTAAACTCCTCATCATAAAAAAAGATTTACAAACTCCTGAAAAATATCCCCGAGGACAAAACAAACCCAGATTAAGACCGCTTTAGCATATCATTAATTTTCTTCAGAAAGAGGCGTGAGTATTCTAACAAATAAAGTGAAGTTGAGCGACCTTAAGAAAGGAATTGAATAATTTAAAGTAACTTGAAAAGATTTATAGCCCTCTGAATTTGTTGGATGAATAGACTCTAATTTCAAGACTTTTATTAGATAAGCAAAATGCAAAAAATCGCTGCTAGAAATAAAAAATACCTTTTAATTAGACACTTGACAAAAGCGGTGAAGTTGCCAAAAATTTCAAGTAAAAATTGTTGAAAAAGACATCAAAACGCCTTGACACGGGGCGTTTTTTGGTATAGACTAGAAAAGCAAAATTAAGAAAACCATACTATATATAGTGTGGTCTGCGGATTTAGTATACTATATATAGTGAGGAGAAGTGAAAATTGAAAAGTGGAAAGTGATAAGTAAGGTCGAATTATATTAAAAAATTCTTCAATACTTTTCACTTTCACCTTTCACTTTTTACATACAAAAATTATGGACAAGATTATTAAAAGAGACGGGCGAAAAGTGAAATTTGATGCGTCGAAAATAACGACGGCAATCGAAAAATCTTTGCTTGCGGCAAACATCAAACTGAACGCAAAAAAACTCGCAAAAGAGTTGACCGACAAAGTCATTGCAACTTTTAGTGAATCCGACACTCCGACTGTTGAGATTATTCAAGACAGGGTGGAGACGGTTCTTATTGAAAATAATCTTGTCAAAACTGCAAAAGAGTTTATTCTTTATCGTGCGGAGCGAACTCGCATAAGAGAAAGCAACACCCGACTTATGAAAACGCTTGAGGACTTAACTTTCAAGGATGCAAAAGATGTCGATGCCAAGCGGGAAAACGCAAACATTGACGGCAACACAGCAATGGGGACTATGCTGAAGTATGGAAGTGAGAGCGCCAAGCAGTTCTATGAAATGTGTGTTCTCAATCCAAAACACAGTGACCTTCACAAAAGAGGGGACATTCATATTCACGATCTTGATTTTTTGACGCTCACCACAACTTGTTGTCAAATTGATTTAGACAAATTGTTCACCGGCGGATTTTCAACAGGGCATGGCTTTTTGCGTGAGCCTAACCACATTCAGTCATATTCGTCTCTTGCTTGTATTGCAATCCAATCAAACCAAAACGACCAGCACGGCGGACAAAGTTGTCCGACTTTTGACTATGATTTAAAAAGAGGCGTTGCAAAAACCTATGCCAAACTCTATCGTGACAATTTCACAAAAGCCTTAACGCTGATTGTTGGAATGGACACAACAAGAGCCAAAGAACTGGTTGACGAGTGTTATGCTGACAAAACTCCGATTCTTCACGGCATAAAAGAAACTCATGAATCAGTTGAGCATGAAACAGAATTTTTCGGAAAATATGACATCAAACAAGATGAACTGAAACAAATTCAAAAATTCGCAAAAGTTACTGCATTTAATGAGTGTGACAGGGCATGTTTTCAAGCAATGGAAGCACTTATTCACAACCTTAACACCATGCATTCAAGAGCAGGCGCTCAAATTCCTTTTTCATCAATCAACTATGGCACTGACACCTCGCCCGAGGCAAGAATGCTGATTAAAAATCTACTCCTTGCAACTGAAAAAGGTCTGGGCAACGGAGAAACTCCGATATTCCCGATTCAAATTTTCAAAGTCAAAGAGGGAGTGAATTTTAATGAAGGCGACCCAAACTATGATTTGTTTGAACTGGCGTGTAAGGTGAGTGCAAAAAGACTATTCCCTAATTTTGCGTTCTTGGACGCTCCTTTTAACTTGCAGTATTACAAAGAAGGAGACAAGCATTCAGAAGCCGCTTATATGGGTTGCAGAACAAGGGTTATCGGAAATGCCCATGACCCAAACAGTGAAGTAGTCACAGGTCGGGGCAATCTCTCTTTCACCAGTATAAACTTGCCGCGGCTTGCAATAAAAGCAAAAGGCAACATCGAATTATTTTTCGAACTACTCGATAATGTCTGTTCAAATGTCATCGAGCAACTACTTGAAAGATTTGAAACCCAAGCCCAAAAGAAAGCAAAAAATTATCCATTCTTGATGGGGCAGGGCATTTGGAAAGGAAGCGAAAATCTAAAACCGGACGACACAATAAGAGATGTCTTAAAACAAGGAACTCTGACTATCGGCTTTATCGGCTTAGCCGAAACTTTAAAATCGCTAACAGGTTTCCACCACGGCGAGAGTATTGAAGCGCAAAACTTAGGGCTTGAAATAGTCGGACATATGAGAAACCTTTGCGACGCTGCTTGCCAAAAACATAAAATGAATTTCTCTTTAATTGCAACGCCTGCCGAAGGATTAAGCGGAAGATTTGTTGGGTTAGATAGAAAAAAATATGGTAAAATCGAAGGCGTTACCGACAGAGATTACTACACTAACTCATTCCATATTCCGGTTTATCACAAAATAAAATCATTCGACAAAATTAGTTTAGAAGCGCCTTATCATGCCTTAACAAATGGCGGACACATATCCTATGTTGAGATTGACGGAGAGGCTGCAAACAACTTGACCGCATTTAAGAGTTTAATCAAATGCATGAGAGAACAAAACATAGGCTATGGTTCAATTAACCACCCGGTTGACCGTGACCCAGAATGCGGCTACACAGGCGTAATCAACGGCACATGTCCAAATTGCAAACGAGAAGAAACCGACGGAAAAGGTAACTTTGAAAGAATAAGAAGAATAACAGGCTATTTGGTCGGAACTTTGGATAGGTTTAACAACGGAAAGAGTGCTGAAGAGAAGGATAGGGTTAAACATATGTAGAAACTCTTCCTAAGTCCTTACGCAAAAACTTACGGCATCTTTTTGAGCGAAAAATCGTCTTTTTGTCTTGTCAATACGGTTAGTATAGACGGCAGTAAAAAAACGAATTTTAGCCTAAAAATCTGCTAATCATTTTCTGCGGCGAACTTATTCAGAGGTTCAATACTACAGTCGAAGACTGTTGTCAAGCATCTTTGATGCCTTTGTCGGAGAATATCATGTAGTAGCAGTTTTCCGTCAAGAGGGTCGAAGACCCTTGTCAGGTTTATTTTTTTGAATAGAGTGGGGTAGATTGTAGGGGTGAGCATTGCGAACCCGAATAAATTTATCTTTGTATGGTAAATCATTTTTGTGAACTAATAAGATGATGATAAGTTGCAAATATGAAAAACGATTTAGAAAAAACCATTCCCCTAGCAGGAACAGTTGATGAGAGTGTTGTTGACGGAGAGGGCATAAGATATGTCATCTTTGTTCAAGGCTGTCATCATGCGTGCAGGGGGTGTCATAATCCGCAGATGTGGGAAATGAAAGGAGGTGATAAAGCAACGCTCGCCTCTATTTTGAACGAGGTGAAAAGCAATCCACTCTTACATGGTATTACATTTAGCGGAGGTGAGCCTTTTCTTTATTCAAAAGAACTATCAATTCTGGCCAAAGAAGTTCAATCCTTAGGCAAATCCGTTTGGTGCTACACTGGTTACACTCACAACGAATTAAAAGAACTAGAAAAAACAAATCCCGATATCACTGCTTTGCTTTCTCATATTAATGTGCTAGTCGATGGAAAATATATTGAAGAATTAAAAGACGAAACCATATCTTTCAGAGGCAGTTCAAATCAAAATATCATTTATCTATCATAGAGCAACCGTCCATTATCAAATCGGGCTCGCGCTGCTCACCCCTACACTACTATACATTGTTCAAACTGTGTGTCAGTTGCAAATCGTGGTTCTCACTGGATTGCTTCGCCGTAAATCAAGCACTTAATAATTGCTTGTCTTACGGCTCGCAAAGACGAAAACCGCTCGTTTCT
>Ga0123352_10014263_pt1 | contig 12648 bp, 9 predicted proteins | sample TergutLab28metaG_FD_89700 | JGI IMG/M metagenome (GOLD analysis project Ga0123352, IMG submission 89700) | Labiotermes labralis P1 segment gut microbial communities from Petit-Saut dam, French Guiana - Lab288 P1 | ecosystem: Host-associated > Arthropoda: Insects > Digestive system > Gut ... | reverse complement strand
CCATCATCAGGAGCCTGCGACTTTTCTATTGTATCACCACATTGGTCGTGTGTTCTTGTTTCGATGTGTGTTGGAGTTTCGGTGTGGCTGGGTTGGGGTGGTATCCGTGTAGCAGGCTGAAACTAAAAAATGCGTGTAGGCTTGCGTCAACGGCAATAGCTTAGTAACTTACCTGGTCCATGTATACAGTTGCTAGAGGAATGCAAATGATACTGCATTGTAATTGTGACAAGAAGAAATTACTGTTAAAAAGTTTTATAAAATTCTGCAACATATTGCTCGCTACGGCATTTTCACCAGGGATATCTTGACAAAATTTTAACAACGATTCTCACATGACACGCACGTGGTGCATCAAAAAAACTCTCTCTGTGCAAGTGGTAACAAACGACAAGCGTCCTGCGACCATACGACGCCAACATCCGGCGCCACTTCCAGCGGCAACGTCGCACCGGCAGTTTCGGCCATCACAGTCAGCAGGTCCAGTTCTTGTTGTTATGCGCTCGAGGACAAGACAAAGAGACCGCCTGGAAATTTTGTGGGACAGTTCAGATTACCGCGCCTCGACATTGGGCGTATATCGAAACTGTTTAGGTTTTACGTATATTTTGATTAGTGTCTATCAGTTAAACTGTTTCTACCGTCATGCATTTCACTTATAACTGGGCAGAACTGTCCAGCTCTTGAAGTATGGCGTTCAGATTGAGAACTGATGTGGAATGCGTTTCTGAATGACATCTGATCTGATCCGATCTGATCTGATCTGATCCGATATAATGTCATCTGATCTGATCTAATCTCCGAACCATTAGCATTTCGTAAACAAGTCTTTCTGCTCCACGATTCAGGCATATCAAAGTTCTGAACGTTCCAATTTGCTGCTGTCTGTAACTCGTCACCATGTTTCAGGCTGTCTTTGTCCTGGCTGTGGCAGTCGTTGCCTACGCCGAGGAGAAGAAAGATGAGCAAGTAGCTGAGAAGAAACAGGAGAAGCGGGGTGTCCTCGGTTTGGGATACGGTGCCGCTCCTGCCCTTAGCTACGCCGCCCCCGCCCTAGCAGCCCCCGCAATTAGTTACGCCACACCTGCACTTGCGGCACCTGCTGTTAGCTACGCCACTTCCGCTATTGCTCATGCTCCCACCCTTAGCTACGCCGCCCCCGCCCTAGCCGCTCCCGCTCTTGCAGCTCCGGCCCTAGCCGCCCCTGCCTTTGCAGCCCACTCCCTAGCCGCCCCCGCCCTAGCAGCCCCTGCCATAGCCGCCCACGCCCTAGCCGCCCCTGCTATCGCTCCCAGTGCTGCAGTAAGTACTCATCACTTTATATTTTTGCATTTCATTGTAATTACGAAGGTACAAAGCAGAGCACAGCTTATGCTAAGCTGTCAACAGAACACTGAAGTTTCATCGTAATTACCCACACTAATTACACTCACACTGCGCTACATGTTTCGACTCATGTTCGCTTTTATATATTTCATGCACGGCGTGAATATTGATCGTGTGTCTACGTTTGATATTAGATCTTTTGTTAATTACAAACTTTGGTGATTTCCATAATCATGAGAACCACATCAGTTTATGTCAATGATATAGGTCTTCATTCTATCTGACAGCTGTCCTTGTTCTTTCACTTTGATACTCCGTCGTGTGTGTGTGCGTATCAGTCGGTTACGTTCAGCCATGTCCATGACCTGTGGCCAGTTCTGATCCTGCCATCTAAGTTCCTTGCTCCCTCCGCCACATTTTCACGTAACTCCGCACCCTAACTTTACCGCCTTTCCGCAGCAATTCGCAGCTAAATGCAGCATTTTTCTGTTTGTGTTCATTTTGCCGTTTGCTGTACCTGCACACGTAACTTTGGTGTACCTTGATTTATTGTTTCTCTTGCTATCTTTTCGACAACCAGAGAACACATAAACATTTCCACGTCTCCTGCTCACCTTCCGACTGACCATTCTCACTGCACTAACAGCAGCACACGGTGTTGTGACGCGTTATGTACAAACTGCACTGTTACTAGACGCTATTTAGTTTCTAATTTTGTATTAGAGGCGTGCAGAGTGCTTTGTATTAGAGGCGTACAGAGTGCTTTGTATTAGAGGCGTACAGAGTGCTTTGTCTTAGAGGCGCACAGAGTGATTTGTATTAGAGGCACACAGAGTGTTTGTATGGTCAGTTTGTTGAAATTCATTAAAACTCATTAAAATTGTATTATTTTACCATAGTTAGTGCTGACGTCACTTAGACAAGTGCAACAATAACCAGCTGCAACCACGTGATCCCTCAATTGCATTTTCTGTTATATTCTGTACATCACCGCGGTTGCCCCCCTCCCTGGCCCCTGTAACAGTTCTGTGCCTCACACCTACCGTCGTCGACCTTTACCTTTCTACATTAAACACTGCTGTCTGAAGGAGCGACGAACTAAAGCTGGGCGCAACTTCAGTAACAAAAGCGAGCCGACAGCAAGAAATAGCATATAGTTGTCAGATGACATAATAACCCTCTACAGCTCAACATTAAAATAATCACCGCCATTTTTCTCCGTCTCAGATTGGCTACGCTGCGCCTGCGCTCAGCTACCACCCGGCTCCTGTTGCTAGGGTTGCCTATGCTGCTCCTGCGCTGACCAAGGTAAGAGTTTTGTTAGTGCAACGGAAGACTTTGATTCAAAATGTGTCTTTACCCTTTTTAAGTCCCAGTGGTCACTATATGTACCGCCAATTTAACATGCAACAATTCTTCGTTCTGCTCCACACATTGTATTTATGTGTTTTGTGTGGATCTCAGAACAAACAGCGATTATTTCCCTATACAGCATTAACTGACGGGTTTGTATAACCGAGACGGTGTGTGTTTACTGCGCGGTACAGACTGGGTGTTTATATATAATTAGGTCAATTTTGGTATCTACAGGGCTAGTAATTGCAATAAAGTTGAGTTTTCTTCCACAATCCCAGTGCTATGTATGAACATGAACTCTGCTACCCAGAATGAGGTTTATCCTTATTTTTTTCAGTCCCTTCCACATAAAGTGCCTAATTGGCCACGACTGTTTCCTTCCACGTCTTTTCTACGTCACTGCTCAGTTAAGACCTTCCTGTCTGATGAACTGTGAGTGATATTAGCTACATGCTTATAAAAAACGTGCAAGGATTTTGTGAATTCTGAGCTGGTGACGACGTTGACTATGCAGGCTACTGTACGCTGAGATGTGACGTCATGTTGTCCAGTAACAGAGTTCTGATGTCCTGGAGACCCCTCGTGCTTTCTCTGGGAAAGCAAAAGACAGATTTTAAAAAAGTATCAGAGGGGCGCAGGTAGAATTTTTTTGTAAATTACAGTGCATGAAATTATCCCTTCGATTCCTGATGCGTAACAAGGCAAAATACATAAGGTTTAAATCAATAAATGTCAGTTCCTTGAAACCAGTTGCTTGAAACTATCCGTAATTGCTAGAAAACTTTGTTCTGTTGGGCTGCGAGCTGTCTTAAATTCAGTAAGTTCCATGTGGTGACGTTTGAACTTTTTTGTGCCCAAAGATGTAAATGTTGGTAAGTTTTCGCCAGACTTAACGGCGTCACACACCATGTTAGAAGAACATTTGACAAGTTGTTTGATAACAGTAAACACAGGGAGATGAAAAAAAATCCTACTACCGGCATGTCTGAATTTCTCTTCCTTTGGCTTAGTGTACGTAACTACACAGTGTGTGTGTGTGTGTGTTTACAGGTCGCCGCCCCAATCGCCTACGCTGCCCCCGCTGTGACTAAGTACGCAGCCCCAGCCCTGAGTTACGCTGCCTTTGATTCATACGGACTGGACTACTTGCACTGACCCATCGCTCAGGTATACATACATACATACATACATACATACACGTTTTCGTGACGTCAGACGAAGAAGCAGCACTTGCAGACATGCACCACAGTTTATTATTGTCTCTAATGAGTATCACTTCTTGTCTACCGCTTTTGTTCTTCCGCTCGTGCAGGTGGACGGTGCGTTGGCTACGTTAATAAGACTGACTGTCCGATAAGGACGGGCAACCGAGAGTTGTCAGACGAAATAACGACTTTGTATTCCTGCACTAACAGTTAGTGCTGCCAGCACAGTCAACACTGCAGCAAGATTTAGTTCCAGGACACTTTTATTTTAGACTTTCTTCACGTCTTTGCATTGTTATTCCACAAGGTTTCGGAGACGAGTTGTGCTCCCATCATCAGGGAAAACGTCACATCTACTGTTTTCGGTTGCTAGACTGAACTAATCTGTATCCCTTTGATCAGCGTTGAATTTGAAAGAAGAAGAAGATATCGGAAGAATAAGAATACAAGAGAAATACCTGGGTTCATCAATACGTAATTCTGTGTGATGTTGAACTGCCCTAACATTTGCCTCCACCCACATAATTCACAAGACTGATTGCACCACCGCAAAATATCTGTTTCTTTGCTGCTTCTGCAAGGCAGGGAGTGTTCCGTTTTCCATTGCTGACGTACTGCACCAGCTGAGTGTTCCGTGTTCCATTGATGACATACTGTACCAGCTGAGTGTTCCGTGTTCCATTGCTGACATACTGTACCAGCTGAGTGTTCCGTGTTCCATTGCTGACATACTGTACCAGCTGAGTGTTCCGTGTTCCATTGCTGACATACTGTACCAGCTGAGTGTTCCGTGTTCCATTGCTGATATACTGTACCAGCTGAGTGTTCCGTGTTCCATTGCTGACATACTGTACCAGCTGAGTGTTCCGTGTTACATTGCTGACATACTGTACCAGCTGAGTGTTCCGTGTTACATTGCTGACATACTCTACCAGTTGTACCTTATTAAACAGGTGCGAATTCGGACACATCATAATTCTTCAGTAGCAAAACTTCACAATGGTGGAGGAACAATAACGATAAATCCAAGTCCTAAAACTTCTTTCAAGTTTTGAACTCTGACGCTGCAGAATTTGTCCCTTGAGACGCCATTGTGAATTCTTTCACTGCCTTTCACTGAACTTAAAGATCTCGAGAAATCTGTCTGGAGAACATCTTGTGCTATAAATCCAAACAAATTTCCCTTTCTTTTTTCATTGTCTAATCTAAAGAGCAGTATTTTATTATTCTGTACTGCTTAAGGAATAAGAATAAAGTCCAATTTACCACACACACACAAATACTACTTTTATTAACCATCTGGTTTCCAGTGGTTAGTATATGTACCGCCACGTTTAACAATAACAAATTCTGCCCACACAGTGTATTTATGTGTTTTGTGTGGATCTGAGAACAAAGAGCGATTATTTCCCTATACAGCATTAACTGGTTGGTTTTTATAACCGTGACGGAGTGTGTTTACTGCGTGGTACGGACTGGGTTGTTATATATAATTCTACGTTCTGCCCACACGGTGCATTTATGTGTTTTGTGTGGATCTCAGAACAGCTATTATTTCCTTATACAATATTAACTGACTGGTTTGTATAACCGAGACGCAGTGTGATTACTGCGCGGTACGGACTGGGTGTTTATATATAACTCGTGTTGTACAAGTTTCTGCCATGGCCTAGACCCTTAGATCTGGCCTGTCACCGCTCAGGTCCGGGTTCGATCTCGGGTGTTTTTTGGAGGACCGAGTGGCACTAGAGTGGTTTATTCTTCAAGCACTTCCATTTCCCACTGTCAGTATCATTCCACCAATGCTCCATACTCATATTAATCTACATGTTGCTCTTACCAGAAGGACAACCGGACGAAGCCTGGGGACCTTCCGGAAATTGAAGGTCATTAATTTAAAAACACATTTATCTTTTCTCTAACAGGGTAATGGTCGGTACTTTGTTCTCCGTCTTCTACCGACACTTCGCTAAGGTCGACTTGCCTCACTGGTCACCTGAAGCCATGAAACCACATTTCACTGGGCCAATCGTCTCGTCCGAGTGTCACTATAGGAACTGGACACAAAATTTTCAGTCGTGTGTTTATTCATTGAAGTTTCCCAGGACCATTTACACTTATTGTTGCACGTAATATAGTGCAAAGTAATTTAATGGCGAATGTGTGTTAATCATTAACTGTCTTTGAAATTAAAAAGTTGAACATTTTTGTACAACGTGTCTGTTGTCTTCCTGCTGTATACAGCACAATAAATGACAGTCAAAAAGTCTATCTTCCCGAAACGTCCTACCTCACGGTGAGAAGTCCAGCCTGCTGCCTTGCCCCCCCCCCGTTTCCTGCACCCCACTAATCAACTGCTGAACATCAAGCAATATCAGAACTGAGCACCATGAAGCTAGTTCACTGTTTCAAAAGGCACGCCACAACAATCAGCGCATTTGACAAGTGAAGCTCGTAATTAAACAGCACAGCAGTCTACGAAACGATATTCAAAGTAGCCGCCACAATAAAAGGTCGTTAGCAAGACTGCGCATGGTGCACTGCGTGACGCCGTGCGTGGACGACGCCTAGGTGCCAGATCTGAATGTTTCAGAGTGTCAAGTACGTCTGGTTATCACGGAACACGCTGTGGACGTGAATATGATTCTGTTGTCACTTGTGGCACAATAGCAGCATTACTGTGTGCCACTTGTGACGAAACTCAGCAACTGTAACAACAGTATGTGCAGATCTGTAAACACAGACGGTACGGGTAGAAAACTACTGTACTTGAAGGCCGAAATGCAGTACAGCTGCCAATGTGTCTGTTTTTATGAAACTCCTCATTACTAATTCGGTGTTTGTGGACATGACTGTACCGAATTATATGCCAGTCGTAATGGTGCATAAAGAGAGGGCAGCACGTAGCTACTGAGCTATTCTAAGTTGAATTTTGTTGCATAGATTTTCAGGAAACTCGCCGATATTAAGCGCCATCACTAAATGACGTCATATACCGGATATCAGCCATGCATCTAATGCTCTAGCAGCTGGACTCTAGCCCATTTTGACGACTGTCCCACTCAGTGGACAAAAGTTTGTAAACAACTCTCGCTGAAGTTTTAATGAAAATCTTAGCGGCGCAGTAAGTTCAGCTTCCTAGTCACCAACGGACAGACTGACAGACAGATGTTGCGTCCCTGTCAGAATTTTCTTTCTCAAAGACCCTTACTAACTTTATCATCATTTACTAGAATTTTAGCGTCGTTACTTTTAAGTTTAAAGGCTGAAAGTCACAGACAGTTGCTGTGACATGTGACAGTAACTGCAGTGCAGGACACTGGGTACTAGGTTGCTATGACTTGTGACAGTAACTGCAGTGCACGACACTAGGCACTAGGTTGCTGTGACATGTGACAGTAACTGCAGTGCACGACACTAGACACTAGGTTGCTATGACATGTGACAGTAACTGCAATGCACGACACTAGGCACTAGGTTGCTGTGACATGTGACAGTAACTGCAGTGCACGACACTAGGCACTAAGTTGCTATGACATGTGACAGTAACTGCAGCGCACGGCACTAGACACTAGGTTGCTTCGAAACGTCGGCGAGACTTTAGCAGTCACAACAAGGCGAAAACTTATGGAACTTGAATATTTGTTTGAAATGTCAACAAATGGCGTGAGTCTGTACTTTCAAGGACGAGACATTTTCAAAGCAGAAATTCCTCTTTGGAAAATTTGGTTATTACAAGTTCAGGTGTGGGGAGTTTGGCGCAAAAATCGAAATATAGCAGCAGACAAGTTTGAAATGCGGGAGTGGTAATGCACTGTAGAACAAGCGATGTGATTGGATTTATCTGGATCTGGATGACATACAGAGGCGGGCTGAAATGTAGGCGGGCGTGGAGGTAGATAAAACAGAATGTGTAGGAAATTGCTCGACGTGAGGAGCTAGCATTTTTGTCTAACGACGCTCCTCTATGCTCTCAGTGCATTAGAGTAGAATTTAGAACGTTCGAACACAAGGAGGTTAGGATGAAGTAAGCAGAGGGCACTGAGTTTTGAATTAAGTCAGGTAATGCTCACAAGCTTCAGTCAGCAGGTGTCATGACGCAGTTTGTTGCGGCAGGCTGTGTCATGACGCAGTTTGTTGCGGCAGGCTGTGTCATGACGCAGTTTGTTGCGGCAGGCTGTGGCATGACGCAGTTTGTTGCGGCAGGCTGTGTCATGAAGCAGTTTGTTGCGGCAGGCTGTGTCATGACGCAGTTTGTTGGCAGGCTGTGTCACCTCTCCTCAATTACAGTTTTTCCTTCCTTCCTCTGCAGATTTCATAATTTTTAATTACTGCGAGGTGAAACTGCTCAATGCCAAATTAGATCAGTTTAGGGAATTCAGAGTTTGACCATGTGGCGCAATCCGCTCGAAACAACAGACGTAATTTTTTCATGTAATCTGTGCTTGTAATTATCCGCTCGCAGACCGAAAAGTCCGAGTTCGATTCTTCGCCGAGACAAGAAACTACCTGCTCCATATTTTCGCCATACGTTCCGGTGCCAACCGGCATTGTTGGCAAAGAGAAAGAGAATTTTCAATGATTATAAAACAGCTGGGGCGTGACGTTTATCGTTTGGTGCAACCTGCTGTGTGGGTTAAGATAGCGTGAGCTGTTTACATTCTTTCATGACGTGGGAATTCTGTTGGCACAAGCAAAATATAACTATTGTATGAACTGTCGAATTAGTTCCTTACAAATTTACAACATTAACTCCTTGCATTGCAGTGTAGCAACCCTCTGGCAATGTCAACAAACTGACAACTGTACCATCTGTGTACTCTTCCTGTTAGTTAGCTCTTAGACATTTCGGCGTCATTGCCATCTTCAGGGAGCTTACACCAAAATTTAATTAAAACGTAGGAGCAATAAATGGTTTGCAATAAACATGCGCTTTTGTAACGTCACTGGTGCAGGTTTGGTTAAAATAGTTATACATACATGCATATGTATATATATATATATATATATATATATACATACACATATAATAGTGTCGTTAATACAGTGATAATGAAAGTTATTTGTTGCTATGACTCCATTACCTGTGCTGACAGTCAGTAACTGACAGTGAACCCAGTTCAGTCTGACAGTGAACAGCGACTGCAGATAGCAAGGACCGAACTGCAACGCACATCTTGCCAAAATACGACTATCGTTGGCCGAAATACACGAAGATCAGTCACTATATTTTGTAAACACCTTCCGTACCGACGTTTATCCACATCGGACCAAATATTTCCAAAATATTGACAACTTTTCTTTTTCGTACCAAGTACAAATTTGCCCTCAGTGCGCCAAATGTCGCTGAACGAGACTGCTCCTGGCTGGACGTGCTGTTGTGCCGTCTTGCGCCACAATAATTGAAGGAATGTGATTCACATGTGTAGAAAATCGTGTAAGGTTCTGTGCAAGTCATGACAGACCGTCTGCTGACTGTCATGAGAACTGACGCTTGCTGGACAACTTGATAAACATCCGGTGATACGAGGTGAGTGGCAAACAAACTGACGGACTCAATTGTGACCACTTGAGACACACTCGTACTTGGTAAAACTCGACTAAACAAGGAAGAGGACCCTACAACATTCCTGTCCGTGCATTCTTGGTACAGTAATTGTATCTGTGATACACTGCGCCAACAAACTGTGTTGGTATCAACATGTACGAGAGTGTTGATGCCAATACACCTATTTTGTTGCGTTGGTGCATTACAGACAGTTACTAAGGAAGAGGACCGTTCAACTATGTTAAATAACCGTTACAATTTGTCCCATGCAATCACAGCATTGTGTGCACTGATACGTCGATTCGTGACGTATTCACAACTGTCAGTCGCCACGCCGTTTGTATCTACCGTTGCGATGGCCCTCTCGTCCTTCGTCTCGCTATGTGCCGACCTCAGTACCGTCAGTAAACAATTTACTGCGACTCTTTTTTAGTCATTGGTTTGATTCGATTTCAAGAATTCTCAAACAGGCTTTTTGTATATTTGAGCATTTGAACTGCAGCGTATGATGTAATTACCGTCATGTGACCCGGTCAAAGAGATCGAGATGGTCCGAACATGTGATAAGAGAAATGCGTACGGAATTTTGGAAAGGAAATACATTCAGAAAAAAGAACAGTTGGAGTACCTAGGAATAGATGTAATGACGGTATTATTATTGATTTTAAAAGGAGAACACGGGAGGACGTGGACTAGAGTCATGTGCTTTAGAATTAGAGCAAGTGTTGGGCTGATGTGAATGCGGAAATGAACTATGGCATTTCAGGAAACGAATGGAACTTCTTGACTAGCTAAGGATCTGTCAGCTTCTCAAGAACAGCTGTGCACAATGCCGGCAGTGTTTGTGCCTAATCCATGTAGCTCATCTTCGTTCTCTTTTTTTTTTTAACTCACCTCTTATGTAGAGAGAGAAAAAAGCAGTGCCTTGTTTAAAGATGCTGTCATGTGCTAAGGTTATACATAGTTCGAAATATAGAGAGGAGTGATTATGCAACATTAGTGGAATGACAGTGACATGGAAACACCCAGGTACTTGGAGGAAAATGTCGTCCAGAACTGCTCTCTACGATACAAATCCCGCACGGACTGAAGTGGGAACGAACCCAGGCCTCCGTTCCGAAGGACCAACTACTATTGGTCTGTAGTTGACCTGCAGTCTGTATAGGTACACATATCCCACAGCTGCACAGTGTCTGAACCTATGTACCGAGCGCAGAATTACCTATCCTACACCGGAGCGGTAATATCACCCCTCGCACAGCTGAGTTATTCTGGCTTTGAAGCGCTATTCAGGACGTACAGTCAGAACGTCTTGTAAGAGCTTCCCGTCCGCCTGTCCACCTGTGACCTTTTACCAGCGACGGAAAGCTTATTGGATTATCACGAAATTTGATAAATCGCTCACAAAGCTGTCGAGCAGACAAGAGTTTCATGAAAATCGGCGTGGGGACAGTCATACTTCGTTTGAGAGCGTCAATGGTTTGCAGCCCATCTTGTGGGGCATATCGCTCCGAGGACTTCCTTAAATTAAATTATTTCAATTTTATTTTGCTTGATTTTATTGTTGTTTGAACCTCTAATAATTAGTGGTACGAATTACCAGGTTTAACATTCAGCAATTCTACGTTCTGCCCACACAGTGTATTTATGTGTTTTTTTTTGTGGATCCCAGAACAAACAGCGATTATTTCCCTACACAGTTCGGACTGGTTTGTGTAACAGAGACGGAGTGTGTTTACTGCGCGGTGCGGACTGGGGCTTTATATGTGGGCTAAATGAGACCAAAGTAGTCGTTAAAGGGTTTAAGTTTCATATACTTGCAGCAGAATTACTGGACTTTTAAGGTTACCAGATTCTTTGGGCCGGACAGAGCTGCAGGTTGGCTGCGTATGTCAGTTGTGTTACAAAATAGTTTTTATGTGGATTGTTACATTTCGCTGTCTAATTTTCCTGTTCAGTTTACACGCAGGTGGGACTGTGACATTTACTTTAACACCAGGTGCCGAAACGTCTTCATTCTGCCTTTCAGAAAGAGGTGGAAGTCTGTGAAAATTGAAAACAAAGAAAATTATTTGCACTGTGCAAAAATTGAGGTTTTCACAGCGGTTTCTTTGAAGATACGGACACTGGAGACAGTGACACTGTACCTTTAAGTTAGTAGTTCCCGGCGTTTCGGAGGTTAGTAGTGCCTTTATATTTAGGGTCTAGCAGTCCAGCAATATTATTGTTAAACTATTGTTCGACTGTTTGGTTTGCAGATGGAGGTTGTGCGATGTTCTACACGTCGGACTCTCTCAGAAGACGTCATTCTTCACATCAGGTGTGCCGGAAATTAAATAAGCAGGCACACATCCGTATTTTACGTTCATTTTATTCCGGCCGCTCTCACGTAACGTGTATCTGTCGCTGGCACTGTCGGTCTAGCCGCAGAACGGCTTAGCGAAGTGCAGAATTCAGCCAAGAATGAGTAAGTGCGGGTTAGAAAATCCGGCGCACTTGAAAGGTTGCCTTAATCTAACGCCAGGTGGCAGCAATGCGTGCTATATTTTATTATGGTATTCAATCGTATCCGGCTTGCTTTTGATCCCTCCCAAGGGGGAGAAAAGAAACGTCGCGTGAAAGGAAAGAGGAATAATGAATTCTGCATGGCTGTAGCTGTAGCTGTAGTGTGAGCGGAATTTACTGAATTTACCGCGAATTTTATTAAAAGACATTTCGCTTCTTTAAAATTAAGGAGAGAAAAAATTTCCACAGAGGAGACACTGCCGGCACCTTAGATGTAGGAACCACAGAAATAGCGATGGGTGTGATTTGTATGTTATTGGCTGCTACAGTAGCAGGGTTAGGATATGTGTGTGTGTGCGTGCATGTATGTGTGTATGTATGAAAGTATGTATGTGTGTAATTATTTTTTAAAATTATGATTTATTGAGCATGCTCCACTACTCTCGGTAGTACTACATGCTGTTTAACCAGCTATGTACATTGATTTCATACTTTCAGATCGTCAAAGTCTATTGATTCAATGAACGCACAAAACTCCTTCTTATGCTTGTTTATGAGATCTTCCTTGCTTCCTGGCCAGGTTCCAATTTGTTGTTTCAGGACCTCACGTTGAGCGCTGGTGTTTGCGCATTGAAACAGAATATGATCCATGGTCTAGTATTCATTGCCGCATGTACACGTCGCTTCCTCACTCAGGTGAAACCGGTG
>Ga0123352_10014261_pt1 | contig 12648 bp, 10 predicted proteins | sample TergutLab28metaG_FD_89700 | JGI IMG/M metagenome (GOLD analysis project Ga0123352, IMG submission 89700) | Labiotermes labralis P1 segment gut microbial communities from Petit-Saut dam, French Guiana - Lab288 P1 | ecosystem: Host-associated > Arthropoda: Insects > Digestive system > Gut ... | reverse complement strand
CACGGGTCAACCCGTGCACGAGACGGCCACCTATATGTGTGTGATGATACCAGAGGCTGTGTAATGCAATTTTGACCTCCTGATGATGAGCAAATGTGCTCGAAACATGCAGAGGCATGAAATAAAACTTATTGTGAAACAAATTTTGTGTATAAAATTGGTTAAATACTGAGATAAATATGCTGAGATGCACGATCAGCAAAAGTAAAAAAATATATATATTAAATTTGTTTCACATAACCACAGAAACTCGTACTGTCGCCATGTTTGTAACTGTGACTTGGAAACAAAATTTCATACACATTTTGAGGTACATTAGTCGGCACGTCTTGCGTTGCAGATCAGTTTGGAGATGAGTGACGATGTCAGTAGTCATGTGATTTCGAGTCTACTATGAGCAGCTATAATTTGTGTCACACGGTTGTCGGTATATCCCGCTTGAAATTGAAAAATATTGAAAAGAAAAAGTTTAGAAACATAAAATACTCAACATAAAGAGGCAGACATAGAGATAAAGGCATAAATAATGGAGACACAAACGTAATAAAAAAAAGGCAAGAAGAAAGAAACAAACCAGGGAAAATAAAATACCTAAAGACAGAATGGAAGTGAGGAAAGTGGAGCAGACTAAATAAAGGAAGAAAGACAGAGATTGGAAAAAAACGCGAGGAAAGAAAATTAGGCGCAAAAAGGACATGAAGAAGGGAAAACTGCAGAATCAATAAAATAAGCCAATAAATATAAAGGGCACGGAAAACAATAGATCTAAATGGTACTACTGTATGTTCTTGGGTAATACGCTGGATTGGAAGCGAGACATAACCGGAACTCTCTGTTCTAAAGGGTAGACAGAGCTACTGGCCCGAAAGGGGAAAGGAAGGCAAAGGAAACTAAGAAAATAACATGAAATTCATACCTGCAGCAACAGTAATCTACTGTGGGCTAGGAACTTCAATATAACTGCATTACATTGTACTTGGGGTACATCCATCATAACTAAGGTAACACCATTCATATATTGCCTTCCAACACCAAAAGCAGTCCTTTCATTTTATCGGATAAATTATTGGCAATCCTTTCACAAACGCCTTGATTAATTTTCTTTTGACTTGCCATGGAGCTGACATTTTCGTATCGGAAAATTAAACGATTATAGAGAAATATGAGCTCTTAATTACATATACTCTTTTCTCAATGAAATTCCGGAGTAGAAAGTAAAATTAAAAGAACGTAATAATAAATATTAGAAAAAATGAGCTCTATTTTGAGAAGAAATATAGCAAATATGTATCTGCAGTTTAATGGTTTGCAAACTAATATAGGTCTATTCAATACACGAAAAACAAAGACAAGTTTTAGTTATAAGGAGCAATGTCGAAATTGGTAAAGAGTGACAATATTTAAAAGCCAATGTTTCATCTTCTATTATTATTATTATTATTATTATCATCATCTCTTGTCACAGGCCTATTCTTCCTGGTACTTCTCTTGAACCAGTGGTGATCCCCACCGCTCAGGCTTCAAGCTTCACATTGCAGTACTTTCCGTATTATGTGAGATGTTCCAAGTATAGCTGTCTTTTGTAGTGAATCCATCGAATGTTTTCCTGGTACAGTTTCCAAATTTTTCCTTAAACTTCTCGTTACTATTCCAGTGGCTCCAATTATTACTGGTACAATCGTACATTTCAGGTTCCGCCGTCGTTGTATCTCTATACATAAACTCTTGTATTTTAACTTATTTACAGCTTCCTTTTGCACAACATTTCTGTCTGCGGGTATTGCCACTTCTATCAGTGTGCATGTCTCCTCTTTTTTGTTTTTAATTATTATATCTGGCCTATTTACCGTAACTTCTCTGTCTGTGTGTACTATTTGATTCCACAACACTGTGACATCTCCATCGTCATACACTGACTTGGGCATGTGTGTGTACCATTTGTCTGTGGTGTCAATACCTAAGGATTTGCATATTGAGTAGTGCAAATGTGTACAGACTTTATTGTGTCTCATTAAATATTCGTTCTTCGCCAAAATGGGGCACCACCACCACCACTACCATCACCACCACCCCCACCACCATCACCACCACCACCACCACCACAACCATTACTACCACCACCACCAGGCTACTACTTTAGTTAGACAATAACAACATAAGCAACGTGTATGGAACAGCATTCGGTGACTTCAATCATTACAGAATACACAGCAGCATGAAACTTTATAAAACGTATATTCTTATAAATAGTTATAACCATAAAAATTTATCTTAAACACCTTTCACAAACTGTTATTAAACTACCTTTACAAGTAAATCACCATCAAAACTGCAGCAGGAACCAACAACCCTCTTCGAAATTCGCGTCAGATTTATTTACTAAAGTCCGCACAATTTCTCAGAATCATGTATCCACATTTTATAAAACTAGTATTGCGAAACTAGGGTTACAATAGACCTTTACTTGTAACAGCTTGCCTACTCAATGGACACTTGCATAGAACTACACTGTATAAGGAACGAATAGGACTGTCATTTAATTTTAAACACATTTAGTATCCTTTTTGAGGTCTCTTCGTAATTTACTCCAGATGCTGTACTTACGATCTGGGATAATATATTAAAATAGAATATAATTTTTCCCTTCCACGTCCTTTCAAACAAACGAGTTGATATCACACTACCACGGAACACGAAGATCTAACTTGTGCGTTTTAGAACAAGTCGGAAAGCGATCAAAGAAACATTTACGTAAGGCAGACCACCAGAATCCAGGTAGACCTGGATGACCAGTTTTCCATTTTGTAACGTATTTACTGACGCGCAACATTCTGGCAAAGAATAAGTGGATTTTTTGAATTCGTTACGAATTTTCAAAACCCTCACAGAGGTCTATTCCCAGTAGACGTTCACTGACTACCCTGCAGTGTCAGTAGCCTAAGAAGAAGCCATAAATTCAATCTCGGATCACATCAATGACATTACACATGTGTGTCACTCAACACCTTCCACTGTCAGGATTCTCATATCTTCTCTTTTCTCCAACAACCCACACTCCGAAAGCCTCTCGGCCTCTTGTTGACGACGACCAAATGTTTGATGTACGTGATCGCATGTTTGATTCCCTCCTTTCATCCTGATACACGACTACAAGAAGTACATAAACAGGTCGGTTCACTTTCATAGTGTCGGTCCTGTCCTGGTAGCTGTGTAACTAGTGAAACGAAATTTGCGCACAAGCTTCTCTTATTGTAAAGCGTTGTTAAAAATAAATATATGTAGCACACTTCCTGAGACGGTTAGTTTTCGGTGTACGTATCACCGTCATATGGCGCAAGGTGTCAGATGATTAAACAGCGAGCGCCCCATAGTAACGCGTAGACTGAAACAATTTTATTGGGCAACTGTCTGAAAAGAGACGTGCGTTCCCCGATGAATGCAGAGATTTTGATTGTCAAGAAGCACTTCGAGGAACGTCATTAGAGATAATCCAAATTCTGTTGCGGTATTGCCTGAAATTTTCCGCGACTATCGTTCCGCAGCTGCAGTTATGGCATTTCCTTTCCCACTTATCCGTACATTCTGTGCAAAAGTTCAATTCAGGAGCGCTGTAAATGTAAAACTTTGTGCCTTGTGGCGTCGCCCTTTCAGGTATACTTACACATCAGCTTCTGGACGACGTCTAGCAAGAAAATATACTGTGAATTGTTGTGCATCTGTGCCAATATGACCATTCCTGGCATCGACAGGTAAAAGCATGCCACAGTATTCATCACAATTACATGCAATAATTATTAGACAAAAACTGAGCCCTCCTGTTCGCTGTGTGTCTTTAGTACATTCAACAACGACCTTTATCTTAGAGACAACACTACTAAGATGTAAGTTACCTCATGTAAGGCTGACATGTATCACGAAAGCCAAAAGTCTGAGAACACATGTTTTATAAAATTCTAGACCTATTTTTGACCACAAATCACACTACGGATATCTTACACCACCAAGGCCCTCTGTTCTGCTGTTCAGAAAGCCATCTTAACAATCATTTATGTCCAAATAAATTCCCAACGTTACTTTAATCTACACAAGAAAACTAAAAAAATAATGCAAACTCTTCCTCGAAAAGCTCTAATTATTGCTGCAATGGCGCACGGCAATAACCTTTGTAAATGCAAACTACACTACTTTGTGGAGACTAAATACAAAGGCACATCATATCATAAATTAAAAAATCGCTTTGTTTACAAATTGTATTAGCCTGAAGTACTGTTGCTGTCGGTACTGTTAACGCAAACAGCATTTTTTTTGGCCCTGCAGCCCAACGTGGGCTGTGGCTTCCTTGTTCATGAGGTTTCTAAATCGCACACAACGATGCACCACAGTCGGTTGGGCTCCTCTGGACGAGTGACCAGCTCGTCGCAGGGACCTCTACCTGATAACACACAACACTCACAAGAGACAAAATTCCATGCCGCCGGAGGGATTCAAAACCACAATCTCAGCAAGCGAGAGGCCGCAGACCTACGTCTTAGAGCAGTGTTTCTCAACCGCCGGGCCGCGGCCCCGTACCGGTCCCTGGCATCAATTATACCGGGTCACGAGAGATTCTCCTGGAATTGATAACTAATTTAAGTGTAATTTTATATTTGTCAACATGCCACACCATACACATAATTGTACTAATACTCTTTATGATTATGCCATAATTAATAATACTTATGCTAGTTTAAAGTATGAACTTAAAAAAATGGAACGGTACTGACGAGTAAATCTGTTGGGACAGGGCCCTCGTCTTATGAAATAAAGAATTTACCGGACCGCGGTCTCACAAAAGTTGAGACACACTGCGTTAGAGAACGCGGCCACCGGGACTAAACATAATATATTATTAAATACAAGAGCACTGCTTCCTGATTTATATACAGATATGTTCTTCGTAACAGCCACTGTCAAGAGAAACAGAAGGGGGACAGTAGAAAAGTCTACTAGACTGCACAATTAATTTTAAAGCTGCACGTGACCTGGAGTACCGAGAAAAGTTTTAAAGGAATTTGGAATCGTTGTTGAAGGCTGAGCCTAACGGAAATCGAACAGCCGTCACCTAGCCCATAGACGGGGTCTTCATTAAGTGCGCTATCCAGCTGACATATTTAGTGTACGGATGAAGGGAAGTCTACAAACCATGTGACTTTCTCGGTGTAATGAATCGTTATATTGAGGTAGGATTTCTTATAACGTTCCTAGCATCTAGAGAGTAGCTTACAAGTCGTACAGATTCAGTCGCTTCAAGAAATGTGCCCGCTGTACGACAGATCTTGTCAGTCTCGGTGTAACTACACCTCGAAGTGATGAATTCTTCGGTAGATCACTTCTGCGTTATTTCATCTTATTATTCAAGCGTACAAAATCAAGCACGTACGAAGAGCGCTATCTCTCTGGTTACATACAGTAAACTCTCTCTCATTCCACTATAGCATGTTAGATACGTACGATCCTCTAGTTACTGCCGGTGCTAAACCTCATCCAGCTGCGAGTGATCCACGCAAATGTTTATCTTACATCTCGACTCTCTTCGTTCCTTCTATCCTCTCCCCTTTCACATCACCCAGGCAAACATGAGGCTGCTAAAGCACGCAGTAAATGTCGTGTTTGTTACAGATTCTGTGCTGTAAAACTCTGGGGAGCTCAAGGCTTCGAGTACTGAATTACATGTAAGTGCCTTCAGCAAATGCTAATTCTTCAGCTAGCAAAGTACGAGACAAGGAGGATATCAAAACTCACACATAGAATCCCCCCTCCCCCCCCCACACACACAAAATATCTTTCTATAACGCATTCATTCTCTAACTTTCCCACACATTCAGCAACACATTCTCTGTCCACATTACCCACTTACCCAAACTACACGCACATTCACCCAAGCAACAATTGACACATTTCAAGAACTTACATGCTCATACACTCACTCACTCACTCTAACTTACCAACCCGAACACTCATACACTAAGCGTAACTTCTTCCTCACTACACATTTCACTGTCACTTAATCATACATGAATTCCTTCTAACTTCCTCCCTTACTCCAACACTCAAACACCGAACCGCCACGTATTATTGAAGAAACGCGTTATTCCAATTCTGTTGTGTTCTCACACCGGTATGTTACGTTTAGTTCCGCTCATGTTTTGAACCTTCCCTAAAACCGGGCCCAGAGATTGTGTATATTTCTACAAAAGGACCCGAGTGAATACGTGCCTCTCCACATTCCTTTCTGATGATAGAAATACACGTACATCCATTTTCAAAAAATGTCGTATTCAATTTTTAAACACTTATCAGGAGCAAAGTGCAAAGCGGAATTGATATAACACTGCACTGTCTTGTACGGTACAGCCTATCTTCTGTTAACGCCACAACTTGATTCCACCTCTGATTTTCCTCTCTATTGAAATTACATTCATTTTCCCTTATAATCACTGCACACATTAGTTCGGTATTTATTAGTCAATACTTCGTTACTTATATTTTAATTATCCTTCATAACTCAGTTCTCATCACCCTTAAACAAACCCAAAGACAACAGTAAAAACTTTGTGTAAATAAGCCTGTCCCTTGTCTGTCTCCACATTCAGCAAACTGTATGGAAGAGCGAGCAAATTAAAATGGTTTCTCAGTTCTGTCTAAAACTCATACCGTCTCTTTAAACGAGGAAATAAGTTTATAACATCCAAATGTAAATTATATTATCTAACTAGCTGACATAATGCTGGGAGTTCTAACTAAATTCTTCTTGCGTGCGAAGTCTGAATATGTCCTGCTTGAAGCACACAGAAGTTGCTGTACAATTACTGTTGAACATCTGCTGTGGTAATTTTAGAACTACAAAGCGCCAGAAGTACATCAAAGGATAATCACATTAAACGAGGAGAAAATACTTCTTTCGACATCTGTTTACGTTGTTCACACTCGAAAAAAGCGACACATTGCATGAATTTGGACGTTTAGTCTCAAATGAGTAAGAGTTCATGGTCACTAGCAGAGATGTATCACTATTGCTTCCACGATCCGTTATGAAAAGCCTCTATAACGTTAACCTGCTATGTGTAACAACTAAATAGGCGTGACCTCAACTACGGTTACTAATTAAATGAGGATTATTTATTCTTATACGCACCCTCTATGGTCATGTGCGAGGAATGGTTATTTCGGCTGAGAGGAGAATCCAGTGCTTAATTACAGAACGTCCTGGAGGTACGTTTCTTTTACATATAACGTTCAGTTGACCGTTGTTGGACACGTACAGCACCTCCACGCAGCACAAATCTTGAAGGGACACGAGTTCCGCGGGATTTAACTGAAGGCTGTTGGTTTTGCTCTTCTCATTTCCAGAATTCGTACGTGTCCTTAAACTCAGAGGACAGCCTCCAATTAACGTCATCTATTTCTAATGGGACTGGTAGTTACTCGCTACTTCAACTTTTTGTGGCGAGAGACTTCAATGTTTTTGGGTCGGAAAGTGTTCCGTGAAAGCAAATGAATGAGTTTAAACATTTTATATGCAATAACGAGTAGATGTATAGAAAAATGCCCGTCGGAATATTTTCGAGTGACCACTGTTCACCGCTGGCATTCATATCATCAAAATGTTGTGTATAAGACTTGATAACCATACACTCAACAGAATTTAACAATCCATGTGACGATGCCAACAAAGCTGATTAGGAAATGTCTGACAGTGACATTTGCAGCTCAAAAAAAAAAAAAAGAATCCATTGTTGCTTTTCCATGGCTATTCATTCAATATTTTATATTGTTGAGAGGGACAGGCCTATATGTATCTGAACAATAACACAGAACTCGTTGCTGTCTTTACATAACAATAGGGGTTACACGAAGGCGACCAAATGTTTTTTCTGCGGACATTTCCTGTTTTGTAGCGATGTTATATACTTTTCAATAATATAAATCGCTTTGGAGTCTTTATGTAAAGCGCCCCATATTTCTGTCCCATTTTAAACAAATTTGGGTTTTCTCGGCAGATTTTGATAGAATTCTCCCATATTAAATTTCACGTAAATCCTTCCAGTGGGAGCTGAGCTGCTGTATGCGAACTGACAGACACGGTGCAGCTAATAGGAGTTTTTCGAGGTTTTCCCACAAGGCCTAAAGATTGCGAATTGGTTATACCGCAATTGCGTTACGTACATATGTCATCAAAATGAATTCAGATATTCTCGGATTTCAATACTGAGAAAGGCAGACGTACAAGCAGATTAAGAAATATTGTCGTACATATTGCTTTGTTACCACTTATACAAAAAAGCATAATGATAAATTATTGTAATAAAGGATGAAACTATGGATATCTGTCGGTGTCATTATATTACATCCAGGACACAGTAACAGTTGACCGCAAGCAGTTAGTTCTTACGCTTAATATTTTACTAGTTTCCTGTCTTGAAAAGGCAGCCAGTTTTGTAAGTGTGGCGTTCGCAGAAGACACGGAGCACTTTGAGATGGGATGAAAGAGATTTTCTGCGCTCCGCTGCTATCGTCCCTCCTGCTGAGAGAGTTAATCTGCCTCTCAGAACAAAAGGGAAAAATGATTCGTGAAAGGAAAAATTCGTGTCCCGCCAACCGTCATACTGCCGGTATTGTTTTCTAGCTTATTTCACATTCAGTTCCAACAGATGGCGTTCGTACTTTATTAAGTCCTCTTAAGTAAAAGTAGAATCTACCGCCTGTTCTTCTGCTTCATTCATTTCTGCTACTATATATCACACACGAAAGTCGTTTCGATGCATTTATGCCCATTTTCCTTTACCCTAGAAGAGTATCTGAAGGCAAACACTAGGCTCGTACAAATGCATGTTGGGCACACAGAAGATGCAGAGGGTCATTCGTCAAAACACCTGAAATGTTTTAAGGTGATGGAGAGGAAACAATGACTGAGTATTAGACAGTGCGGACAGCAGGGGATGAGAAAAGAAAATGGAGAAAAGAATAACAGGATTTAAAGAAAACAAAGTAATAAAAGAGAGAAAAAGAAAATGAGGACAATGTAACTAGAAGGGTATAATCTTAGTAATTAACCAACTTTATGCACAAAATATTGTTTTATAATAAGTGTATTATATGCCTCTACATGTTTCGAGCACTATGTGCTAAGCATCAGGTGGTCAAAATTGTATTATACAGCATCTGATATCGTCACACTCTGTGGGTGGCCGTCCGGTGCGCACCGGGCGGCCACCTACAGAGTGTAACGATACCAGATGATGTATAATACAATTTTGACCACCTGATGATTAGCACATAGTGCTCGAAACATGTAGAGGCATATAATATACTTATTATAAAACAATATTTTGTGCATAAAGTTGGTTAATTATTAAGATTATACTGAGATGCACGGTCAGCAAAACATAAAAATTTGAAGGGTAGGATGGAGGGAAGGGCAAGAAATGACAACGGAAGAGCCAAGCAAACCGACTGGAAAAGGAGTGTTAGAAAAATGTAAAGAGATACAGACAAGAAAGGGACGAAGAAAAAAATGGGATGAAGGAAAGAACAGAGGAAAGGACGAGAAATAGAAATAGGCTAGGAATAGGAGAGAAATACCCAAGGAAAGAAAGATGGAGAGCTAAGAAAGTAAATGGGCTCTGAAGATAACATCACAATTATTTTCATCAAGAAACTAAAGCTGCGCATGGCCGAAAAGTCAGAGGCAGGTGAGGGGACTTCCTGAGGCTCATAACAAGCACGTATTATTGCGGCCTGTCTTTGGGAGGTCGTTTGAAACTTAATGTCAAAATTAAACTGCAGTGCTCTGCAAAGAGTAGCAAAGAAAGTGAGAGACTATTAAATTTTCAGCAGGTATTGTGTGTGTGTGTGTGTGTGTGTACATAGCAAGACGGAATATTTTAGTGCTAAAACAATTAAGAACTTGGAAGAGCATTCCTGTTGAGAAACTAACAGTAGTTACGATATTCAGCATTCCCTGTCCTTTATAAACCCCGCGGTTCATTACCCCTTTCACAAAGCACCACTGGACCATATAACAGGCACATTTATGCATTCTATATATCCCACCCTATTTTCGTATGATGGGTGTGAAATTACTCCCGCATCTGAAGCTGTCTCTCCAAAGCTGTATTTCCTGTCCACGTGTACGGATTTAAATTTTGTCAGCATTTATCATCCCCCACACATGAGAAAATTTCATTTAAACTTGCCTCATATGTGGCAGTTATTAAAATTATGAACATCTTCATTTGTAATATTTTCCATCCACTCTCCCAGGCCCACAAATCTCCAAAGTAACCTGCTCCCAAGCACTTTCTATCCGCATTCATTAGTGGAGTTAATTAAAGGAAAGCACAAGGAATGTAGTGTTGTGTGCTCAGATAGTTAAAGGTAAGGTAGGGTCAATGGATTGTGAAGAATTTTGATACCAGTTCCCAAGCAGTCCCTGAAAGAACTGGGAGAGACTTACTGAACCCCCTCAGCAAGAATGGCGAACCTTCTTCTGTCTGGAAAATGGCTTCCTCATATTTACGAAACACAAACACATTCTTTAATTAAAAATTATAACTATATTAAATAAATAAAAAGAGAAATTTAAAATCACAGTAATTTAATTAATTTAAATATCGTTTAATAAGCCTAAATGCGGTGTACAAATTTATCACCTGAATGACACCAATTTGCTAACTCGCAATCCCAGTGGGATTGTGATGAGCAGTAGATAGACTTGTACACAAAAATATGGAGTACATGTTGGGCAATCGGCCGTCACGCTCCTCACAGCGGCCCCTAATATACTAGTTGGGTCGACCCAAAAGAGTTAATTTACCTAACCAACGTTAAGTTCAGAAAAAGACATTTAAACGCTCAGCTCTTACAGATTAAGGTACATTTGGGTTTAGAAAAAAAAAGACAGTTCTCACGTTTCTAATTAGTTAATTTACCTGTCTCATTATACTATACAAACACATATCTTGGTAACACCTTCTTGAAATAATGTGTTTTCGGAGAAGATCGAAGAAAATATTCTAAATGTCGCACAGCAAAAGAGGTCTTTGATGTCCCGTAAAGTCGCTTCTATCTTTAAGAATGTACAAAAGAAACATATCGTGGTTACTCAAATTGGTTATCTAATGAAGTGTAAAATGTCGCTTGAAAAATATATACATGTAGAGAATTTACTATTTATCAAATAAGGTAAATTTATCTGTTGAAAATACCTACAGACAACTAGATAACCATAACCACTGTACTATTAACTTACTTATGTTTTACGGAATCAATTCAGACGCCAGTACCTTATAACAGTAGCATACCTGGTACCTGGTACTCCAAGTATATTTCCGAAAACTTACATATCAAAAGGAATGGGAATATCAAACAAGCACGTCTGCCGTGACTGCCCTGGACGATATAGCAGGAACATTGTGCTTTCAAATTCGAAATCCTGTCTCGCCTGCTTACAATGCTTTCAGGTGTACGTCCTAAAAAATATATTACAGCATTCTCTCGGTCTTCCGGATTATATGTGAGTGGGGTGGTCATTTTTTCCAGGGATCCGGACCACCAAAGAGAAAACCAGTGGAACAGGAAACGTCCAAAAGCTCGTCACTCGGTGCTTAAGTAAAACTCCTTGAAGTGGATATACAGTACCGAACTGTACATATTAAAAATAATGATAATAACAATAATAATAATAATAAAACTACAGAAAACAGCCATGTTGGGCACTGCACACATACTTCGGAAAGTACTAATATAAAAGTACAATAGATTCAACACCATGAGTGCGAACAACAGAATAGCTGCAACACTCTATTCCCTAGGGACATAGTTTGTCTCAGGAATATAAGTATAAATACCCTGCATACAGGAGATGATGATGATGATGACGACAATAATAATGTACTGTAATAATATCTTTAATGCGGACAATTCTGGGATCCTTGCCCCAGAATTGTCCGCATCATCAGGGGATACGAATTAACAGGGTCGGTATTACCGAGGAACCTCTGCAATCTGATCCTTTAGTCGAAAAAGTGGAAAATGGTCTTGACAAATAAGGCAAAATTGTACAGTAGCAGATACGTATAAACAGATCTCAGTATGGATAAATTTGATATGAATATCAGCATGCAGTGAAGGCACAGGGTGTAAGGAGCTGTACGGTTGGTGGGAGGCATAGACAGAGAAGGAAGGAAAGTATGAGAGAAGAAGAAGGAAATCGGCCAAGAGAAAATTAATTGATTGTCTTTCCTTCCGGATTGATGAAGTTAATCAGGAAGGTGGAGGTGGAGAAAGTGGAGGTGGAGAAAGTCGAGGTGGAGAAAGTGTATCCCTAAGTCAGCTTCATTTCTGTGGATTACCTGAGGTCTGTTCCTGTCCTTCAGTATTAACGAACAGGGTGTGAAACACACCGCACTTCTTCGGCTGCAGTTCCTACGGGGTTTGCTGTAGAGACAAGGAATTTTTAAGTAATACAAAGGGAGCCAGTCTGTTAATTTATTTAGGTATGTGCTTTATTTTGCAGTGTTTAACAGCCCCACACATTTTTTCACTGCCTTAAAATATTTATTTGTTGAATGAATATGTCACAGCTCTTATGTTTATTGGACCGTGCAT
>Ga0123352_10014260_pt1 | contig 12648 bp, 5 predicted proteins | sample TergutLab28metaG_FD_89700 | JGI IMG/M metagenome (GOLD analysis project Ga0123352, IMG submission 89700) | Labiotermes labralis P1 segment gut microbial communities from Petit-Saut dam, French Guiana - Lab288 P1 | ecosystem: Host-associated > Arthropoda: Insects > Digestive system > Gut ... | reverse complement strand
GCGTATCACGCAACGAAGCACAGAATGCACATCCGTAGAAGGGCACTCTTCGCAACATAACATTGCACAACACGGCATGATGCCACAATACCCAACTGGTACAGCGGAATTAGTGTGACTTTTTATAGTGTAACTTTAGCAAGAACGATACGGCTCCCTGTTGATGGTCCTAGGACCGAAACATGTCGAATCTTTTTAATGTTTTAATGTGTAACTTTTATAAATTTTATATATGTGCAGTAGTTGGTATAATAATTGAGTAACTCAACAACATGCACGATGTAACAACGAAAATAAGAAAGACAAGAGATTTTAAAACGACGGTAATATGCATTCAACGCAATTTAATCTGCGACTTTCTATGTGTATCATCGTGGAATTCCAAGCCGTGGAATATCTGAGGAAGGCTAAGAACTATGCGTTTATTCGTCGCATCTGTAATGACGTTACGCCTTTGTCTTGTTCAGATAACGTCAGTCGTTATGACGAAGCGTCATTGCTAGCTGTACTCGACCGGCATTGAGATCAAAGACGAGTACTGCAGAGAGTTAGGCAGGCCTCATGAGAAGTCAGCCTACTCCTCTTTCATCAACTTACACGTAAAATTCCTACTGCAGAGAATCGAAGATCGAAATCACAAGTCGTAACACTCGTGCAATATTTGACTCTTCAAAGCAGAGTAGTAACTCTATATACCACCTACGATAACAGTAAATTGTGTACGTTTTGCCTACATTTCACGTGTTTCGTTTGATCCTCACAATAAACAGCGACTTGTTCTCTAAAGAACGTTGAACTGGTGCTCTTTGTAATCGAGTCATAGTACGCTTTCCGTCGGATTGATCTGAATACTTAAAGACAACCAAACGGAACTCAGAAACACATTCTTTCTGTGTTTATAGCTCTATTATGTAGTTTACTTCTCACGTCATTTATGGCCCCGTCCTCCACCCCACTCCCGCCCTCTCTTTGTCTCTCTGTCGCTTTTGTATCCGTATGCTTTATTTCCTTCAATCCTTTCTTGGCTCACGCCGGCGAATCGATGCCAGCCGGCTAGATGACTGCATAATTAATTTTGGTGTTTATTTCGGTGTTGATGTCGGTGTCTAGGTGCCATACAGCAGTTCGACAGCGCTGTTTGCAAAGGTCCGACGGCTGATGTATTGTCATTGTGCTGGAAATCTCCAGCGAACTGCACTAGTCAGGACCGAAGACCTGTTCTTCCAATTACGGAGCGAGCACTGCTTCCTTTAATCACATGACGTCTCTGCTAAGTTTTAAGGTCGAGGAGTAATGAGTAAGGAAGTTTAATACCAACTAGAACCAAAAGCGAATCGTCCAAAGGTTTAATTATATATTTTTCATTCCTTGTGAAAAAAAGATGTCAACACTTTTAACATTCTTTTAAAGCTAATTTTTTGTAATAATAGCACAATAAAGAGAGTGACTGACGGCTTGTAGCCCCGAAGGATGGAGGTAAAAAGTAACAATGTCTTCAGATCTCCTTGGATTGACTCCCTTAAAACCAGTAAAAACGTTAATAAGCAATATATTATTCCCTCCTAGCAAAATCAAGCATCGATCGTTTAAATAAAACTCAGAGATTGTAAGCATAATGTAACAATCTGATGCGTTCCCTAAATTGTATCCATCTTGAAAACTGTCAGAAATAAGGAAAAATATTACTTGGCATAAAATGTGTTTCTCGCTTCGTGTACAACGTGTAGGTTTTAAAGTAGGTACATCCGTGACAGTGGGTCAGTGTTAAAGGAAATTTAAGCGTAAATCTGACAACAAATTGCAACAAAGTGCTCCTCTGTAAGATGTTATAATTCTGTATTCCCGAGGTGTCACAAGGGCGGCAGAAAGGTATGGCGCAACAAAACGCCGCGTTTTTTTGAAACTGTGATCGCGAACTCACCACGGAAGATCCTCAAATACCAAAAATCATCCTAAGCTGTGAAAGACGTGACAGAAGGCTTAACAATAGCAGTTACGAAGGATGGCTCTCTCTGAATGGCTTACATCTCATCACGTGACAACTCTTGCAACCTTCTTGTTGATCCACACAGTTCAAGTTCATTGCGAATAATGGTTAGACACTCAAATGTTCTACGTCTTTAAGTTGTGGTTGTAGAAGACTGCCACTGCTCTTAGAATGGTACTCTGTATCCAAATATTTGTTTTAGAGCCATTCCAAATGATGATTTGTTTACATGTCTCTTTTGTTGATCGCCACAATGTAGGCCTTCCTCCTATTACACATTCGAGGCCTATATTACCAAATTAGGTTGGAGATTACAAATTAATTTACATGGCGTACAGTTCCGTAGAGGGCCCCATACACCCAAAGTTAAACTGTGCAGTTTAACTGTGTTAAAAAAACTGTTCGAAAACCTGAACTGAATGTTCTCAGGCACAGCACAGGTTTCCCCTCAGGCTTGTCAGTTTTTTGGTCAGTTCTGTGTGTCTTCTTGTGCGTGTGACTCAGTTCGCTTCTATGAACGCAAGTGTCGCCTCTCTTTTAATCATTTTGGAAGGTTTAGTGCTTCGAGATGATGCCATCGTGGTATCGGCAGATAAACCGAGGAAACTGTGGGATTCCCTAGGTGAATTGCTCAGTTCTTCGTGTGAAATACGACTGTAAAGGAAAATTCTGAGGCCTGCGTTATTGCCTGCCAAAACTGAGCAGTTTACTCAGTTTTTCCATCAGGTATGACGTCACACAGTAAAATCGCTCAGTTTAACTGAGAGTGCATAGCGCCCTTATTTGAAGACCTTTGGTATCTTACGCATAAGGACTTGATCTGGCACCGTGTGTTTGCCATTAGTTACCAGCGCTGAAGCAAGGTGTTGCCGCCCACAGATTTAAAGATGATATGAGATGGAAACGACTGTGGTAGGATGGCTAATAACAGAGTACAAGGATTTGTATCGAAGGCGATCAGAAAAATGCCTAACGGTGGCGGAAGCTACGAGAAAATTAGTAACATAACGGTAGAATCGAGTTTGAACTATACCTGCTAGGGTTTATAATAAAGAACCCCAAACATCAGAACTGAAACTTGAGTCTTCCCGCTTCTGGTGAGTTATGCGCTGTAGGATGGTAGTACCAGCATCATCCCAAAACAGCGAAGTATTCAACCGTATGCGGCGGAAGCTAGTAATGTCGCAATGTAAACTTATTTTCGACCAACCCTCATGTAACGCTATAGCAGTTAAAACCCAATCAATTTCCCAGAATATCTCACCCTAACATGGTGCTAATAAAATCTAATTCGTCACAAAATCATGTATACGTTCTACACTTAGTGTTAACTTTACTTCGTAGGTACTTGCATCGTTGCACGACGGTATATTGCAAAGTTGGGTTAGTTGAACCCACGTTACTAATGCAAACGCGACTTAAAAACTGCACATTTTCATCTCACAAAGAAGTTGGGAGTTTCGCGAAACGATCATTTCTCTTATAGCCTCATCCCCAGTCTCATAAGGAAAGATCGGCTTATGAGTCCGTGTCTCTCTCACTCCCATAATAACTTCTGAACCAACTGGAGAAACTTTCAGCCTGGTATAACACATCATGCCTCCAGCTGTCATCACTCTTCTTCTTCTCCTTCTTCGTGCTTTATAATTTCCTGTCAGCGCGGCAAATACTGGCACTAGTGCAAAGTTACTGGGCGGGAACGAAACTAGTACAAGTGAATTCGAGATCACAAAATGTCGTGTGGTTTCAGGTCTAAAAATATACGTTTTAGAGCAGATTTATAATCGCTGCACGAAAAATAAATTTAACTTTCTGTTTCCTGATGATAACTAACGAATCACTGGGGATATGCATGTAGAGTTTTGTGCGGAGGTAAAGTATGAATATATTAAGACGTGGTTTTGGAATAAGTTTTTATGATAAAATATTACAAGCAGACATTTAGGCACTGGGATTCTTTAAGGTTACACACGCAAAATTTGCTGTATTCCAAATTATATTCAGAAATACAACAGGAAGCTTACAGTAACTAATCTATAGTGTCCGTTAGTCAAGGAGAGTCTGTTTTGAATATTTTAATCTATACATGTGTGTGTGTGTGTGTGTGTGTGTGTGTTTGTCTTATTCCTATCTCTCAAGCGTATGTAAAAAAAAAATTAGGATAAATAAGAAGAGTTATGAGAATTCATAGTAAAAGCCAAAGTAGATTTCAAATGTGTTCTTCTCGATAAGAAGTTTTAAAACGTACAATTTATAACACTGTATTTAAGCCACACAAGCACACTGCAAATGCGTAATTGTAATTTATGTTTTAATGTCAGCGTTTTGCCACGGACCACGTTTAAAGCGTTGTCGTGTTTATTAATGTTAGTGGAACGTCTTTCAAAACACCCCTGTGATAGCTCATTTTATGGACTTAAACAAATAGAGCAAAGTATGCGCCCAAGATATTTCCCTAAACTGTTGTTTCTTCCAACGATCTCCCTTCACGTACTTCAAGTCTTTTACGTCCTCTACGACACTGAAATCAATGCCCTGCCGTGACCTTCATTAATAGGCTATTTTAATGCGCCTCCTTGTGACTTATTTCAACCGAAAGCCAAGCTATTATTATTATTGTTATTATTATTATCATTACCATCACCATCATCATCATCAACGGAGGCGTCTAACTTGGTTAAATTTGGGTGCAACTGAATCAGTTTGTAAACTTGTCTCCAATTTTCGTCGTAGAATAATTTAAAAAAAAAAATTACAAACGACGCGTTACGGAATCGCTGTCAACGGGCACATAGACAAAGTAAAGAACGTGAAATATACTCTTGCAGTAGAAATGGCAGAACATTTTTAATCTCCAAAACGAGCTCCGTGCTTTCGTTATATCCTTTTTGTTCTTTTCTCTTTACTGTATCTCCGGTTCAGCTATTTCAGATGATTGTAAGCAAATATGTGTAGATCCATAAAACAGAGTTATGTTCTGAAGCAGTGTAATTAATATCACATATAAATCAGGCTATTTAACGTACGAATCACCAACAACGACCGTAGATGTGTGAAATGAAATGGAGTGTGTACTATACATTCAAAGCCGGTTATAACGACATCGGTTTGTACGATACCTCGTCTAAAACGTCAGATATTCTGTGGCAACAGTTACATCCCTCGCCTTTGCCATAATATTATACTCCTCGGTTAGAACAACGTTCGTTTACGACATAAAATATCCCCTTCAATACGTTATTAACAGAGTATAAATGTCTTTATCATTGCACCGTGTATTCTGTAGTTTATTTAATTACACACGCCAACAAATGCACATGTTTATATTATTTAAGAAATAAAAAATTTACATTAAAACACTTAAAACGATCCTACATGTTTCGATCACACAATCATCCTCAGGGAGCATACATTGTTCCTTACTAAAGTTATAATTTATAAAACAATCAGTGATTTGCTTCGTTATGGTGCCTCAGCACCAAGTTAGCATAACAAAGTAAATCACTGATTGTTTTATAAACTATAACTTTAGTAAGGAACAATGTATGCTCCCTGAGGATGATCGTGTGATCGAAACATGTAGGAGCGTTTTAAGTGTTTTAATGTAAATTTTAGATTTCTTAAATAATATATACATGTGCATTTGTTGGTGTGTTAATTAAATACATCATAAATATATTTCGGTTTATTTCAACTGAACTTTCTGACCACATCAATTTTGTATTTGGTAGTGTTCTCATTATAGAGCTATTTACAGTTTCCTTCCTAGCCGGTAGAACACTAAGCCAGCTGCACAACCCAACACACACAGTCGACAGTCCAAACACGCCGGTCCATATCGAGCCTTGGCTTAGTTTCAAGTGCAGCCGCACCGTTACCCACTGCCGCAGAACGCCGCTTGCATTTCGTTGGTTATTTAGCGACGCTACCAACATATGATTCTATGAACTCCGTAAAGAAATTTCTATACAAACAGAGAATTGTTGACAACTATGTACATGGTATTATTTATTTAGCCTACTAGTTTAAAGATCTGTGCTCCTCACCCAATATTTTTCGGGTGATAAAATCGAGAAGAATTAGATGGGCGGGGCATGAAACTCGTATGGTGGAGAGGAGAGGCGTAAACAGGGTTTTGGTGGGGAAATCTGAAGGAAAGAGACCACTTGGGAGACCCAGGCTTAGATGGGAAGATAATTTTAAGATGGATCTACAGGAAGTGGTATGTGGGGGTGTGAACTGGATCAAGGTGGCTCAGCATAGGGACAGGTGGCGAGCACTTGTGACTGCGGTAATGAACAGTTAGGTTCCATAACAGGCGGGGAATTTCTTGACTGGCTAAAAACCTGTTAGCTTCTCAAGAAGGACTCTGCTCCATGGCGTAAATAGGTAGGTAAGGAAGTAAGTAAGTGAATATGTACTAGTGTACAGAAAGTATCTTCACCGACCACACAAAGTATATTACCATCAAACAAATCTGAACGTTTATGACAAAGATATCTTACTGGACTGGCACATGTACTGGACATTTTGTACTTTTTTTTATTGGTTTAAAAGCACAACCTTTGGGAAACTGCCTCTGAATCCGTTATCAATGAAAGTATTCTAATAATAAAACCAACTAGATGCATTAATTTCTCAAACTTATTTTTGGAATAAAACTCTACATGTTTCGGACAGTTCCTCTGTCCATCATCACGAGTTTTTCACTGTACACGCAGCAAACCTGTATGACATAAATAATTGCTGTGTGTACTGTGAAAAACTCTTGATGATGGACAGAGGAACTGTCCGAAACATGCAGAGTTTTATTCCAAAAATAAATTTGAGAAATTAGTGCATCTAGTTGGTTTCACTATAAGAATTTATCACGATGCACGGTCACCTGAACGTCAATAAGAGTATATTTCAAAAGTATTGTCATTCCGGTGAGTCCATTACATCCAGCTAATCTCCATCATTTGCCCCAGACATTTCACACTGTCCACCTTAATATTCATATACTGAGTCAACCAATGGCGCAGACGTTTAGAAAATCATTATAATCCCTGTATGAACGTGGAGTCAAAAAAAGGCGCTTGGTAGGGATTAGAACTGAAAGCAAACTTGTGATTTTTTATGATCACCGTGCAACGCGCTTCTTCAATGCGCCGATCTTTTAAAAACCAAAGATTGCTGCTGCATATTTTCGCCACGACCCCAAAAAAAGATTATAATTAGTCTAATGGGTTTCCAGCAGGAGATAGCAGGTCATAAAAATCAATTCCTTTTAATTACGTCGACAAACCTAAGACATACAGGAAACAGAGTTATTAGGCGTAGTGTATACGTTACGTTTCTTGAGGTTCTATTTCATTTATTTTTCTCGCCGAGATAATTTATGGCTTCGCGAGTTATGATCGACATGCGAGATGGAGTGCCAAGTACATTTACATGTAAACTGTCCGCTTGTTTTCAGATATTAACAGACACTCGAATGCGTTGCTACACTACCCAAAAAAATGTAATCAAACTCTGTTCAGTGGGTTTTCAATAGTTGTACATGTGGACATATGGACAGATAAACGTGACAAAACTAATATGCGCATTTTGCGCCATTCATTTGGAAAGTGCCAAAAAAATCCTAGCCCATAAGAATTTGTACCAAATTTAAAAAATTCACACGTAATTACAACCTAAACATCTTAACAGTGTTCACAACTTATGTCGTTGTTCAGAATACTTCAAGTAAAGCTTAATATGACTTGGCCTTGTGACGTGTAGCACGTTTGATTCAGAAACAACTGACACACTTCTACTGTACGTAAACATCAAGGGGAATTGCTCATACATAATAGCAAAAGAGTATGCTTATAAGAGTAAAATATGCACATTTTCTAACTGCATTACTAATATTGAATCCTGAAGGATCCTACAAAACATTGCTACTCAGTTCAGTCTTGCAGCACATGCAGCACATGCCTGAGCAGTAAAAACATTGGTGAGGCAAAATTAAATGCAGGAAGTTTTAACGTGCTATAAAACGAGAATAATGTAAGCAAGCACACGTTTAAATAGGAGCAAAACTAGTGCCAGGTTATTTATAAAGCAAGGTGAATATCAGACCTCACTGTATAGGAAAATCGCAGCTATCCGTCAAACCTGTTACTGGTAAAGTTCAGCGGTAAGAATATTTGTCACATGGTTTAGCATTTAAAAAAAAAAATCTGTAAGCATATTACGCACAAACCATGAATTTATATACGCCTTTTATGCGGATTACTTCCTTAACTATTATTAACCATATTTATCTCAATATTTAACCAAAGTGATGCACAAAATTTGTTTCACAATAAGTTTTATTTTATGCCTCTACATGTTTCAAGCACATGTGCTCATCATCAGGAGGTCAAAATTGCATTAAACAGCCTCTGGTATCATCACACCTATAGGCATAAAATAAAACTTATTGTGAAACAAATTTTATGCATCAAGTTGGTTAAATACTGAGATAAATATACTGAGATGCACGGTCAGAAAAACGTCAACATTTAGAATTAACCAGTTGGTCTTTTTACTGGAAATGTGGTGTTGTCTTCTGCAAGGAATATATTTCAGATTTAAATGTTACTGAGAAAAATTTCTTACTTCGAAGAGTTAAAAGTGGCTGAAATCTTTTCATGTTTGCAAGCATGTAAAGTAGGTGGGTAATTGAGTGTCAGTGAGATTTAAGGTTTTCACAGCAATGACTACGAGAATTTGTGTCCTGTGGGCAGTGACGCCGTGTAGACTGGTGGAAGCATTCCGACGTTTCGGCGGATTCTCTGAAACTTTGGCATACTTCTACCAGACGACACGGCGTCATTACACAAAAGACAACAATCTTCAAGTGTGTTTCACTTCACAATGTTGCTTGTAAATTAGGCCTTCCTTTATTTTGAATCGCCACTGATCTATACCGAATAAACGCTTACAAACACACTCATATAGTATTATATCACCACTTTATTAACACTAGACCTAACTTAAACATGTTTCAACCCTTAAAGAATCATCTTCAGGGAGATGGATTTACGTTTCTTGTTAATAAAGTGGTGATTTAATAATATATGATATCACTTGTCAGTATTTATTTGATTCAGTGATACTATTGCACGGATATGAACATGATAAACACCACCACTCTGTCTACTTTAACTCATTGGGTGGGTTACGAACGGACTGACCGACTGACAAAGGCCACGAAGTAGAGTCCTCAGACGCTAACAGTCCCTCAGCTTGCACCAGAACCTCTGCATTTCCTGAAGGCCGCAGCTTCATTACTGCGATCACGACAGCCCGCCATTTGTCTCTATTCTTAGCCAGACAAGTCCAGTTCACGTCCTTAAATCTGAGTTCTTTTGGATTAGGTTCAATATTATCCTCCCATCTGCGCATAAGTCTTCCATGTGGTCTTTTCGTTAGCGTTTCCGACTAAAATCCTGTATCTCTCTCTCTCTTCCTTCAGTCAGCGCCATTATTCTCTATTATTTTCTCGCCCTTATGACGTATTAGTGAGCCGGGTAGCTCAGTCGGTATAGCGACTGACTACGGGCTGGACGGTCCGGGATCGAATCCTGGTGGGGACGAGATTTTCCTCCCGTCCAGACCGGCCCTGGGGCCCACCCAGTCTCCTGTACAATGGGTACCGGGTTTTTCCCGGGAGTAAAGTGCGGCCGGGGCGTGCTGCTGACCACTCACCCCCTTCTAGTGCCGCGGTCATGGAAGAGTAGAGCTATACCTCTACCCACTCTCTGGGCCACACCAGGCCTGTAACGGGAACACTTTGCCTTTACCTTTTTCATGACGTGTTATTATGAGCAGTACCAATCATGAGGCTCCTCATTATAAAATATTTTCCATCCTTCAGTTACTTCCCCCTGTTAGACCCCAATAACTCGCCCAACACTTCTTCTGGACAGCCTTCGTCCTATATAAATATGTAGAATATTTCCCTTAATGTGACAGGCCAAGTTTCAAACCACACGAAGCAATAGGCAACATCACATTTCTATGTGTTTTTAATTTTTATAACTCAAGACGGCAAAAGAGAAGACAAAAGACGATGGACCGAATGGCAGCAATCAGTACCCCGTCTTAAACCTGCTTTTAACTTGGTCGTGGGTGCTATTTCTGTTGTGCCCTTTCACTGTGCACACAAATGCACGGAGTAACTTTAAAGTAAATGTGACGTTTCAAAACTGTCACGTTTTTGTGATAACGTAAGTACCTGAATGGAACGAACTTGGAATTCACGTTGGTGAATTTCCACAAGTGAAACTCTTGTAAAGTTGGCGGTAGATTTTCATATGATATTCTGTTTCAGTCTATACACGAAGAATTTCCGATGTGGTTTCAGGAGGGCAGCAATCCTGCGTTTGCGTGTTGCAGCATGCCAAAAGGCTCCACACACTGTGCTTTCACGAAAACAAAAAGCAAAGTCAACGGACGTTAAATCCGGAGTTCCAGAATATAGCGAATTAGGGCTACTCAGCAACCTCTAAATGTAACATTTAGAACAATACATACAAATTATTTATTATATTAGTGCCGTCAATACACAACATATACAAAGACCAGATATAACCCATTTGTACTAATACATCTGATCTTTGTATATGTGTGTATTGACGGCACTAATATAATAAATAATTGAAGATTCACAACGGGATGGCCCCCTTCAAATTCATACAAAGTTCATGAAAGCAGGCCGTGCTCTATCTTGTTACAAAGTTTCGTCTTGTTCTTGCTCTTCTTCTTCTTCTTCCTTCTCTTCTTCTTCTTCTTCTTCTTCGTTTTCCACTCGCAGTAAAACGAAGTTCCTGAGATTACTAAGGTACCTGGTTCTCGTTGCAGTAACCGCAGTTCAGCGGTGTTTTGTCTCTATTTACCCCAGCAGCACACGTGTACGTGTGCATTTACTAACGCAAATTCCAAATAACTCACATTTTTATTATGGATCCCATTACGTATCATGAAAACGAAAATGAACTGCATGCACTCTAAAATATTATATTATTTATATTTATTTATTATTTAATAGTTTTTAACATACTAGTTTGTCAAGTTGAGGTACAACAAATGATACCACCAATTATATGCATTGCTATGATAAATAATAACAGCAGGCAGTCGATTTATATATTAGGTATTTTCCATTTACAGCAACGTCCATTCACAAAATGGTAGTCCGAAGAGAACCCCGTCTTGACTCGAGAAACGTTTGTGTGCAATCGCAGGTGTGTTCAGCCTCCGTAAATAAAATATCTAAAAGAAACTGTACGAAAAATATAAAGCAGGAAGAAACAAAACTGGCCCAACAAACCGAGGAAGCGTAATGGGCTATCAAATTAATATTAGAAGCTTATGATGGTAATGATAATCACGCTTATGATGAAAATCTAATTTCATTATTTTACCACTTCAAGAAAGGTCTTAGGATTTTTACTTAGGAAGTACACACACGCAGTGACGTAACGTGTTATTTTTGTTATACGGTTATCAGATGGAGTGAGATTTTTCCTTAAAGTATTGTGGTTAAATTTTTTTTCGACAACTTGTGTTGTACATCAGCCGAATGTTCTGTCAAGTGAGATGTGCAGACTAGCAGATTGTTATGACCTCTCCATTGAAGAAAGCATAGCATGTTCACAGAAACGTCTGTGTGCATTTCAAACAAAGGTACATCCTCCTGAATAACAGGCCTTCAGTCTCGAGTGCCCAAACTTGATGAACTGAAACGTTTGTGCAGAGAGAATAACGTAGGTTCCCGAGAATGAAACAACTACAAACATAGACCTCAAACAAAGGACAGATAAATGGCGTTTCATTCACATATACGCAAAACGGTGTTCACAAAGCTGTCATTTGTCTAGCAATTAAATAGTATAAACATGTTCAGGATCAACTAATGGCATCTAATGTGCGCTAAATACATTGACCTAATTACAGATTATAACCAAACTTATAATTAAACTACTTAACATAATGTTTGAAGAGGTATGATTTCATGTAACTGAAATGAATGCAGCTCTGTCCTGACAAGCCACAAGCTGCTCCACTGCCTCAATGTCAATGGCACGGTAGATCCCAATATAGGCCATGATAGATCCCTCTACAGCATTTCCAATTCGATATTCGCCATCGTGTAATAATTAGACGCTACATATTCCCAATGACTGACAGAGTTCTTAAAAAGATACGAGTAATTATACGGTAACACAGTAATGGGAACACAGTGTATTGAACACTTGGCGCCGGTAATTATGACTTGCACCAAGCATTGGCACTCGAAAGGTGTAGCGCGAGGTTATGTCAACCTAATGCACCACGAACCAGCAATTGCTAATTTAAATGAGGAACTGTAAGCAACGTGGTTTAACTGTCAGTAAGCTCATGTACGTATAAAAAGATGTAAAATTTAGACACGCCTCTGAAATACCCACAACTTAAATGCTAATAAATTATTTGAAGATGTCTCAACTGTGCAAGAAATAATAATATCATGCTCACTATACCTGAACTAAAACTAAACTAAACTAAACTCCGTGGCCTTAGTCCGCACGCGAACTATACCGACAGAGCGGCCGCCGCCGGTCGGCGAAGTTAGTGCCAACTTTTGCGGATAGAGGGGTGTCACGTGG
>Ga0123352_10014258_pt1 | contig 12648 bp, 5 predicted proteins | sample TergutLab28metaG_FD_89700 | JGI IMG/M metagenome (GOLD analysis project Ga0123352, IMG submission 89700) | Labiotermes labralis P1 segment gut microbial communities from Petit-Saut dam, French Guiana - Lab288 P1 | ecosystem: Host-associated > Arthropoda: Insects > Digestive system > Gut ... | reverse complement strand
TTTTATGCTCCCTGAGGATGATCCCATAGAGGGATTGAAACATGTAGGAGATATTTTAAATCCATTTTAATCCAATAAAGTGGTTTTAAATGGTTTGACAAGTATGTGCAATTAGTTGGTTTTTAATAAATATTATTACATGTAATATTCGATATAGAAATGAAATTAACAAAGGCGTAGAAACGTTTAAGAGTGCCTTATATGATTAACATATTACACCCCCTGCACTTACATACTTACAAGATATTCTCAGATTTTTGTACGCATTTCTTGGCTGAATTTCCGTATCAATTTAGCATAACGCATGGTCATAAAAAAGTCATATGTCATAATTTTTAAACATGATTTTATCATTTACATACCGTGCCATGCTTCAGGCAGTTAGTCCTCAGTTTCTAACAGCAAAGGCCCGGGTTCAGCCGAAGGCCAGTCTACATGGAATATGCGATGGAATAACTGATAGCCGGCAGGTTTCTCTCCGACTGCCATGCTCCATACTCGTTCATTCTATCGCCGACGTTTTATAATCTTAGTAACTGACAACGTCGACAAATAACCCACTTAAAAAAGAACCCATCTTAACTGAAGCTCTCGACGAAGTTCGTACAGAATGGCGGAATGATAAGTACTTGACTCTCTCATTACGTAAAGGAACAAAAACTACTTACTGACACGCGGTTTGCCAGTTTTACTTCAATGTCATTGTAAAACTAACATAAAAATCAACTTTATAACCTACAGCTCCACTGATGGGCTGTTTAAATGTGCAGTAACTAAGACCGTCTGCCCTCAATAAACACGGTATTTACACAGGTCTGTATCCAATGAAACACAAAAGACGAAATCGTATTTTCATTCAGTCCTCATGTATCAAACCACGACAATAGTTACGGATAGGTTTGTCGCGTGGCAACAACGCAGACAGCAATCAATCGTTACGAAGGAGTTATTCAGCAACTATGCTGTCGTCGATATCGCAGTCTCGACCTTTGTCGACGAAAGTTTATCTGCGCCGCTTAGTCTGTGGAAGTTTCTTTCAATAAATTTTCAAACCCAGGTATTTCATGTGCAGTGGATCTGTGATATCTTAAAGTACATAAATTTCTTTACTGTGTTAATCATAATAACAGATGAAAATTATCAAATTGTCGGTGAAATTTAAATATGTTCTGTAACATCCAATAAAAAAAAAGCGATGAGTTATCTGCAAGGGGAGCTTTTACTTTAGTCTATGAAATTCTGACAGATTAGTAATGAAAAGTTTGGTGTCATTCCATAACTCCGACAGCTACCATTGTTACATACATTTCAATACTTACATGCATAGAAACTTAATGATCTGAGGGTAGTTTGACTGTGCATCTTCCTCATGAAATAACTTGAAATGCCAACTTGTCGAAAGAAGGTAATTTTATAAATGTTTCGGGTACATACGCCCATCATCAGGAGCAATGGATGATGAGTTGCAGCATATGGTTCTCTGCACCGAGTTTTTGAATGGGTGGTGGTCTTGAGAGCCGCTGCATAGGTCGCGTGTGCGGTGCGGATGTTGCCGTGCCGCGCACGGCAACATTGAGAGTGCGCCTGACTAGGCGCACTCTCAATGGCGTACGACTTACACAATATAACATGCTGCCACAACACTAAATTAATATAAGAAATTCAACCAGTGAGTGTATTATAAAAATGTAACTTTAGCAAGGAACATCGCAACTCCCTGAAGATGATCTTAGGATCGAAACATGTTGGAGCGATTTTAAATGTTTTAATGTAAAAAAAATTATATGTGTGCATTTTTTGGTGTGCTAATTAAGAGATTAAAATTGTTTGCTGAGTCTCAAGCACACTTCTATGGATACGACAACTAACAACCGACATTAAAAGCAGTAATGGCTGTGGTACAAAAACAGCATGTGCACAATCGATTACACACTGCATAATTCGCCCGCCTGTTCTGTGATGTCCAGTAAACAGACTGTCTGCAAATTCCACGAGAGAAACTCCTTCGCATAACCCTTTAAAATGATACTGAAGATAAAATATTCTTTCACACAATTTAGATCAAAGCAAATTTTCGTGGTAAACTTTATAGGGAACACATGCCCTGTTTTTACACATCGTTAAATTCAGTCAAGTTTTCTGCTAAATGTGTGCATAGGTCGAAATTTTGTGAAGAAATATTTCTGTTGCACTGTTAGTCAAGGCATGAAGTGATGGAGTTCACAGGCGGTTTTGCAGAATCCAAAATTAATAGCTTGTAACATGAAGTTAAGCAGAGGTCTATATTTAATCCCGTAAATTTTTCTCTACTTATTATTTTGTCCGTAAAGACTCTTCCTTATTACCTACATACAGCCAGAAAATTCCGCACAACAGCCGCACATGCCACTATTTTGCCACTTGTTCTACTCCTTACGCACAATCTGCGGGCATGTTAGGAATCCGTTCCCAGCGGTACTAAATACAACTGCGCCTACATTTTTCATCTCTTCCCTCAGTAAATATATGTACTGAATTTTCAACATAATTTCTGCTTGCTTAATATTCGGTAGTTTGATCGGAACTTATAAACAAGTGCAGCGTCCAATGTAGCTTATGCTGGAGTAAGAATGTATATCTTCTTTGAAAACTGGCAAATCTGATTGGCCTTTATATCCATCATTAATTATAAATTTGACCAAAACTACATAGTCATAGCCGTTACAGCTCTTCAGTTGCCATATATCATTTTCAGATCCATACTCAGTAATATAGAAGACATTAATTTTGCGCTGTTTATACAGTGCGTTGTGACATAATATTTACAATGTATAACAAACCAAATTCACACTCTATAATTTAATTTCACAAAGTATAGTTTGTGATATTAAATTATAGTGGGTCTGCATTTGGTTGGTTCTATATTGTAATTAACATATTTATTTGTAATACGGATATTTATTTATAAGGTAAACAGATTTTAACGTATGTGTTATTGTTTAATTTGCATTTAGCGTACACGACACTACTCGGTTTACTGAATGGATTCCGTGATAGTTGTCTTATTGCCGACACAGTATGGCGCGTCCTCAGGTTGTGGATGGAAGAACGGTCTACAATATGGAGGGCAGCTGCAAATACATTAAAATAAGCGGTCGCGGACAGCCTACAAGGGGTAGTCCTTTAGCTTGGATTTTGGGCGAGGTGGTAAGAACTCCTTAATGCAACAACTTAACATGTTACGAAATATTTCAGAAGGCATGTGACTTGGACTAATCCTGTGGTGGCGGGCGCTTGTGAATACGGTAATGAATCTTCGGGTTTTATAAAATGTGGGGAATTGCTTGAAAAACTGATGATCTGTTAGCTTCTCAGCAAGGAATCTGCTCCACGGAGATAATTGAATGTATTGCAGTCACGGCTGATCTCAGTCTAGTCCATATAGAAATGCCAGTTCTCAATTTTATGTAACTCCATCCAATTAATCCCAACTTAAATATTCCCGACGATAAGACCTTCCCGTTAATGCTGTTCATTTCTCATGTATTTCGTGCGAAGAACAATAAATGTTAAATACCTATCTTGTTGAGTCTCTCGGGAAGTGGGTCGCGCCAAATCCTGCTATACACGAGAACACAAAACGTTTTCAGGACAGTAGATTGTAACCAGCAAGGTGTGGCTTACAATAAGTCCTGCAGCGCGCTCTAATTCTTGTTGTAAGAAAGTCCGTAAGGAATACATTAATAATATATTCGGCTAGCATCGTTGATGAACGTTTTCTAGGGGATAAAGGACCGCAATATGAACAAGGAAATGGGAAACCTGAAACTGGCATCCGCCTGCCAACCCACGCACACGCAAATGCTTATAAAATTTACAAATACATTCTCACGAAGTAAGGACAAGTCTGTATTAATCACGAGAGTTTTGTTAATAGTAATAATAAATGAAAAATATACGTTGAAGAATTTATTATACCTATAAAGCAACAGGAAATTAGGGAACTTTCGTTTCTTAGTTGAAAAGAGTTTATGTAAATCAAGAAAGAATGAATCAATGGACAAGTGTCTAGGGGCTTTCACAAAATCATTGCGAAAAGTGACAATTAAATTAATACATGTAATCTACCTATCTATTAAAATTCATTAAAATCGGACAAAAATATTACACTCTTTACATTGAGATCTACTCACCAGTGTAACCGCATTTGGCACTTTACCAAACTGGTATCAGAAATATAATTGCAGATATGAACATGTGGCCCACACGTATTCGATTCGTGTAACGGGTAAAAGAAGACAATAACGTATACGTTCATCATCATCATCATCTTCCTCCATGGATTAGGTCGTTTGACCTGTTCCGGGATCAACGCAATGCCATCGTTTCCTGGTGCGTCCACGGTCTCTTCTTCCTCGAGGTTTGTAGTTGAGGGCGTGTTTCGGGAGTCTGGTGTCCATTCTTTCAAGGTGGTTGATCCAGTTTTGTTTGTACTTGAGTCTCACGTCTTGTATTCCAGAGATCTCTAGTTCTTTCCTAATGACTTCGCTTCTTATTTTATCCAGTCTTGTGTATCCCGTAACACTTCTTAGAAAGCGCATTTCTGCAGCTTCTAGGCGAGTCATGTCTCTCTTCGTGGTTACCCATGTTTCGCTGCCATACAGCAATGATGATCTAGCTACAACTTTATAGAATTTCATTTGGGTATCTGTAAGATTTTTCTTTAAGTGTTTCCTAATAGTGCCGCATATTCCTTGGAATCTGTTAATTTTTTTGTCAAAATCTGCTTCACCGTCTAAACTCAGTTCGCATCCCAAATAATTAAATTGTTTCATTTGTTCTAGTATTGATCCGCCTATTTCTATTTTAGAACGCACTAAGTGTTTTCCTTTAAAAGGCATAATTTTTGTTTTGTCCTTACGTACTTTGAGGTTGTAGTCTTTTTTCATTTGGTTTAATATATAGACAGATTTCTGGAGTTTGTCTTCAGAGTCTTGTATTATTACTGGGTCGTCTGCGAAGAGTAATGTGTTAAGGTAGAGGTTTCTTTTAAGCATTATAGCAGCGTCAGCTTTGTGTTTCCGGTTTCTTAGGAGGTCGTCTATGTAAATGTTAAAAAGAGCCGGTGATAGATTACACCTTTGTCGTACTCCTTGATTAATATATATTTTGTCAAGAATTTTCCTTCCTGTGTCAATTTGTACACTGGTATTTTTGTATAGGCTTTTAATTACTTCAGTTAAATGATAGGGTTACCTCTTTTGTTAAGAATTTGCCATAGTTTTATTTCGATTTACTCTATCAAAAGCTTTTTCTAGATCCAGGAAGGCTATGTGAGTTTCTAGGTTTAATTCCCTTCTTTTTTGTATTGTTTGTTTAATGGTAAACACATTATCAATACATGATCTGCCTATTCTGAATCCGTTTTTCTCCTCAAGTAATATTGCTTCTGATACAGTTTGAAACGTATATCTTGTAGCCACTATTTAAAAGACTGATACCCTTGTAATTCGAAAAGTCATCGCGTTTAACTTTTGTAAATAGGGATTTTAATCTTGCTTGTCCCCACTCTTCTGGAATCGATCTTTCTTTCCAACACTTATTTATTAACTCAAGTAAGCGACTTGAGAGGACCGGTCCCCCGTATTTGAAGAGCTCAGAATTTAATCCATCTGGTCAAGCTGCTTTTCTATTTTTCATTGATTTCAGGCTCTGTTCGAGTTCCTCATCGGAGATTTCATCTATTTCTGCCGATGGGGTTGAGGTTGTTTCTTGTTCATCGTTGTCGTTTTGTGCGGAATTCGTATACCATAAATTTTTATACTGTTTTATCCATTTTTTTCTTCTATGTTATTAACTTCAATAATGTCTTTGTTTGTTCGATTGAAGTGTTTTAGTACTTTATAGGCCATGTTTTGTTCGCCAAAAATATCAGATTCTATCCTGCTTGTGAATCTGTCCCAAGATTCTTTATGTGTTTTGGAGACTATTGTCTTAGCTATGTTACTTTTTATTTTGTATGTTTTAAAATTTTCTTCACTAGGGTTTTGTAGGTATTTTTGTTAAGCTCTTCGTTTGTTTTCAATGGCATTTTTGATCTCCTCATTCCAGATTCTTAGACCTTTCTTTCTTATATATTTTTTCTTTGTTCCTATTGCTTCGTTGGCTGCCATTTTTATAGCCATTTTTATGTTCTCCCGCTCTTTGTCTATTGTTGAGGCCCTAGGGTATTCACTTAGGTTTTTTGGCTAGTCTTTGTTGATATAATTTTCGTATACCTTTTTCTTGTAATAGGTACACTTTGTATACAAACTCATTTGCCAATTTGCCATTGTTGCTTTTTTGTTTCTTTCTGCTTAATAGGTTAATTTGAGCTGTCACAAGGAAATGATCTGATCCTATGTCATTGCCTCGGAAAATCTTAACATCTTGTACTAGATTTTGTAGTCTTCTGTTAACTGTTATATAGTTAATAATGGTTTTAGGTCCTCGAGCACTCCATGTGTATTTGTGAATTTCATTTTGTACGTCCATATTATTTATAAATGATTGCTTCATAATTGAACATAATTACATAACATGACGGCACATAGATGTTGTTTGTTGTGGTGTGGAGTAATATTCTGGAGACACAATATTTGTGTTATGTTGTGTTCCTTTGGCGTTATTGATTTCCTTAATTAGATTTGCAAGATACACAAAAAAGAAAAACGCAATGTGCATCATAACGTTTGATATTCATTGCTTACATCAGGAAATGTAGAATTATTTATGCCGTTAGTCTATGAATATAGAGATCAATGGTGTGCGAGGAACTGTTCCCACGTCAACTATTACAAAATATTTTGAAAAGGCGGAAATTTGGGGTTATGAACGGCAAATATAAAAATGACTTATAAATCGTAAGTTACTCAAACAAATATAGCCATAAATAAATACGGACCATAACAATAGTAACAATACTTTGTAAAATACATAGAATTGTAAACAACAACCACTTGTGTGACCCATGTGATTCTTTAACATCTGCTAATGTAAAAGTTCGAACGCAACACGGTGTTAAGCACACGTACAGGTACATTTCATCTCTTGTTATACAGTGCTTGCTCACAGAATGAAGATCCTAGAGCTGCGATTTACATCAGTGACAATCGCAGTTCGGAGTTTAATTTCTGCACTTCTTTTGAGGTGCGATATCTCCGTTGTGTCTGTCAAATCACAATGTACAAAGTGAGTGTGAAGCGGTCTAAACACGGCTACAGTTGGTATCTATAGCTAGCGATGGTGGGTAGCTATCAGCAACTACATGTTTCGGCCATCATGGTGGTCATCATCAGGTTGTACATACTAAAGTAGATAAACTGATACAATATGCAAATTTAATCAGCTAGATGTCGAGATCTCGAACGCCTGAACATCCATTAATCTGAAAGATTTTGGTTATGGCTAGTAATAATACTATGAGTATTCTGGAGGCGTAAGTTTAATGAATCTTAAGGTGTTCGAGATCTCGACATCAAGCTGATTGAATTTGCATATTGTATCAGTTTATCTACTTTAGTATGTACAACCTGATGATGACCACCATGATGGTCGAAACATGTAGTTGCTGATAGCTACCCACCATCGCTAGCTATAGATAACAAATATAGCTGTGTTTAGGCTGCTTCACACTCATATTTGTATATTCTGTACACAGAGGAAGCTGGTAGAGTATGTAGATTGGTACAGTAATACTACTTGCCGGACAAAATATACGTGGTGTTTCGTGGCGTGTTTGGATTTGTTTGCGGCCTTTCAAAATCTTTATTTATTTATTTATTTATCCCACATTTCCTCGCGAAACCCTCAAGGATCTTCTGCGGAACCCTAGTTGAGGAACTGCCCTAGGGAGAATTGTCAAGCTTCGCCCATTCTCCAAGCTGGAAGCATGCTCTAAATCACATGTACTTTATTGCCTTTTCACTGTATTAGCAGCTACTGGTTATACCTGGCGTCACTGTGCGCCACCCTCAACCTGCGGGTACCCATGCCTTCCGTTGACAAAAAAAACCTACTTAAAAAGGGTGCTTTGTAACAGGCATTTAATAAATAAGTCTCTATTAATAAGATATATGAGGCGTATGAATGAAACAAAGAAACCGAATGGAAACAAATTTTTTTTTTTTGGGGGGGGGGGGGTGAGGATAGCGGTATGGTAAGATAGCATGCACTGCATGCAGATTAGTGTCGGCTAATGAGGAACCTGCGACTAATGAGGACCCTGTTAATATTTCTACTTTTTCTACATACTGTTGCGCACTGTCGGAAACTTCGTATTCCGTTTCACGTGTTTTGAATCATAGGACAGTTCGTAAGTTTAGATATCAGACATAAGCACAGACAGGATGAATAGCGACCCAGGGCACACTTGTCCAGACCAGTGCAGCTAAGTTGAACCCACAAATATACGCCAGCACAACATATATTTATTGGAACAACAGGCTACATGTTTAGACCTGTTAACAGGTCATCATCAGGCCTCCATCAGAATAAGTCAAAGGTGTTGTTAAGAAATTAGGATCCAAATGTTTTTCATGGTTGTAAACAAATATAAAATCTGGTACTGGATGAAATATAATACATACATTATCTATTTAAAATAGTTAAAACATGAGTAGGACATTATTTGACATCATTAAATTCTGGAATGTGGGTGCTACTGTATTTACACTCGGTGTGGTACCCCATCTCGGGGTTTTTCGTGTGTCACAGTATGTTTCAAATTGAGCACTTCGTGATGCCTTCTGTAAAAGAAGTTGAACCTCTTAACCGGATGACAAATTTCAGTTTACTTTCCAAAAAATTATAATGCGGAATAATTTATCATATTTGCAAAAGTGCTGACCTACCAAAAGTTACATTTACAACAGTTAAAACACTACAACTTTCACGGAGCGAAATGTATGCAAATTTTACAAAACCTGCCTCTATTACACATAAAACAGGAGTTTTTACAGCTGTGAAAGTTCCGTGGTAGTGACCGCTCATCCATTTGGTAAACTTTGGTTGCAGCAAGGCAGGGGGTTTTGGAAGTGAAAAATTATGCGACAGAAGTTCGAGATTTTCGATTATGTGGCACAGAAAAAGAGTTGTGCATTTACTGCCTTGCCATGTATTTTGAGATTTTATTGACGGCTTACGCGGGTGGCATTTTCATAACAATCGGTCGACTGTACATGCGAAATTTTGTTGTTGAGAAGTGCGCATTGAAGCGTGTAAAATCTCAGACAAATAATATGCAGAAATTCGATTCCTGACTAAAGAAAATATATCTGCTGTCGATTGCAGAGCCAATCAGTTGAAAATTCTGAGGACATATTTACTGGTTACTGTAAGAATCAAGGCAAGATCTTAAATACTCATATGGATAAACACAGAGCATTTTATTCAAAACGGACGGTACTTAGGAAACTTACTGATGTTATTTAAAGATTTGGACATTGAGGATGTGTCAGATTCCGTTCAAATCAAATTCTAGGTACATGGATTGTTTTGTTGAAAGTAAAATTAAAAAAAAAAGCCCAATTAAATTACAATTTTTAAATAAAATGTAAATGTTATGGCTTTCGTTATTCCTCACAACCATGACCGTAAATAAAACACCCTGGAGTGGATCATTTTATTATTATGCCTGGAAAGCGTAAATGTTTAAAACTAGGTTTCCTCATACAGGCCATATTGTGTAAACCAAACAGTCCTGCTTCTAGTGCAGGAAAAAAATAATATTGGGTACAAATACAAGCATTTCTTATATATCGTAATATGCATTCCGCATTGTAGGGGAAAATTCTGTGTTTTATAGGACTGTGTATGTATATTCCAACAGTGCAGGCCGTCAATATTTGCTTTCCCCGTCCTCATCCTCCTCGTCTACTCTTCTTCAAAACTTCTCCTTTAAAAGGAGGAAATCATATGTAGGTTTTCTGCTTTGATTCTCCGAAAATAAGGTTTTCACTAAATTGGATTATGTTGATCCGTCCAAGAACATGTCTTTCTTTCTCTTAAGAATATCTTAAGGCAAACTGAATTTTTATTTACATAATCCCTTTTCCTACTCGCTGAAGGTTGGACGGCTAAGAATTCTAACCCCGGTGGAGGCAAGAGATTATTATTTCCACACATGTTCATGTCGTTCCTGGTGCCCATGCCTTCTCAAATAGTGTGAGCAACGGGGCTGTCTCTTGGGGGTAAAGTGGCCGGAGCATCTAAGTTCAGAGTGGGTATAGCTATACCTTAACCCCCTTCTGTGCCTTCATGTCATGTTATAGGATGACATTTTAATTTATTCTCCTCTTACACAGAATCAAGTACATTTCCTTAGCTTTGAATGTCATTTGTTCTACCTTAGAGATATTATGTAAGTCTTAAAGCATTCGCGATGCACGTGATCAAGAGGATATTTTCGGTCTATCAACGCTTTATAAGGCCGGTCAAAATCCAACGATTTGGACACCTGTTCTGTCCCCATCATCGGGGTCGATGTGGTCAAGAACTGCCAGTTGCTAATGTTATAGACAGATCTTGTCTCTGACACCCTGAACTTTGACCAAACTCTGTCGTGGATGATAGCCTGAGAACAATGGCATGAAGAATAAATATTCCCCCTTCAATGACCCTGGGTTATAAATAACAAATACCGCCGAAGGTGGAATGGTTTTAAGTTTAGAGTATCGTAAACGCATTCCAGACCGTACTGCATACCAAGGCTTGAAGCATGTAAAGAATTAAATGTCCGTACAGTGCACCGAGGTCGGCATTGAAAATTTAATAATAGAGCATTTTGACTCACCACAGATCAAAACCTGTCATCAAACATATTCAGCGTAACAAATATGCGTGCAAGAACGGCATTTGTAAACTTCTTGCCGTTGAACGCGGATAATCAAAAAGATGGCTGTCCAAACAAACCACCCACTTCATACTGGCAGTGAATGTTCACGTTTACCAGATATGAAGCCATTTAATTGCAGTCTATATCAGCAAACAGCATCTAGCGTCCCCCTTGATTTATGTCTTCACTGCTGCCTCGAAATTTCAAGCAGTCGCCGTCTCTAAGCTTTCCTTACCACAATTATTGTGTCTGTTATACACTCCAATAAAAGTGGCGCACATAACAGATTCCTCGACAAAAGCGAACTTGGCATGTGCTCGTTTCTAGCCGACATTAATATCTAACTTCTTTCACGTCATGAAACTTTTATATTCTCATGTTACATTTAATGGTGGGCCGGGTAGCTCAGTCGGTATAACAACTGAGCTACTGCTGGGGCCCACCCAGCATCCAGTACAATGGGTACCGGGTCTTTCCCGGGGGTAAAGTGCGGCCGGGGCGTGCTGCTGACCACTCAATCCCCTTTTGGTGCCGCGGTCATGGAAGAGCAGAGCTATACCTCTACCCACCCTCTGGGCCACACCGGGCCTGTAACGGGATCACTTTACCTTTACCTTTACTTTTAATGACCATTAAAGCAAGAGGCCCATTAGAAGGTTTAACCTATTTAAATACGTTCTAAACGTCGGGTGTATATCGGTACGTCTATACACTGATGTTGCTAATTTACTTATTTAATGTACACAGGTTAAAAAAAGCAAAAAGTGTAATTTATGTTGGACACGTGGAATAAAATAAAGCATATTTTTACTGAGTTGGACAGGAACGGAACCGAACACAGAACCAAAACATGAAAACAGTAATCAGGAATAATGAAATATATCTTTTGTTGAAATATAAATCAACACAGTGGCAGGTAGCAAAACCACAGAAAAGGGCGTACATACAAGCACAAAACTGCAATGATTTTGGGGTGACAAATGTTGTTAATTAACTTTGTACTCATCCGGTGGAAAATAATTTTTTATGTAGTAAGTGAGAAATGAAGTCGGATGCTGACTACATTATGACGCTGACGTCTTTGTTCTTTACAGTGAAATCACAGGAATTTATTGTTAAAGAAATTGGGAAGGAAAATGGAGGGAATAATTGTCAATTTACATTATATACGTCTGTAATGATGTTTTCTGTGTGAGGCGTAATTTACGAAGTAAAAAGAGGAAAACCTACCGTGGCGGCCACTTGCAACCGTCCGTTTTTTATCTGCGTGTAGCGCAGTATCAGCGACAAAAAAATTGCGTCGTATTTTCATGAAATTCCTTATGTAAGATCTTCGCACGCTTTGTTGAGTAAGCGTAAATTTCTAGAAAACTCGTTCAGTGGCAGCCATAGTTTCCTTAAGGAATAAAATTCTACTCTTACGTTCCATATTTCTTGACCTATGTGGGCAAAATTCAGCGTCGAAGATAACGATGAAGTGCCGCTGAACAGGTCTGAATTCAGTGACAATCGGAAGTGAATATCATATCTCAAATATTGGCGTAAATACAGTTTTGTCCGTATTTCCTACTTTTATGTTCTGTGGTGGGTAAATTTCAATAAAGAACATCTTCACGGAAGCTTGTTGACGAATTGTGAGTGTCGTCAAAACTGAGGCAGTGAAAGCTGTACTTCATTTGGGGGGGGGGGGAGGGCTAAATGAAATTCCTTTTTTTATTCCCCATTTTTTTTTCAATTTGGGGAAAACCCGGGACAAAAAAGTTAAACAACCCACCACCCAAAGACCCCCCCCCTCC
>Ga0123352_10014256_pt1 | contig 12649 bp, 15 predicted proteins | sample TergutLab28metaG_FD_89700 | JGI IMG/M metagenome (GOLD analysis project Ga0123352, IMG submission 89700) | Labiotermes labralis P1 segment gut microbial communities from Petit-Saut dam, French Guiana - Lab288 P1 | ecosystem: Host-associated > Arthropoda: Insects > Digestive system > Gut ... | reverse complement strand
TAGCCCTGATCTGGCACCCTCCGACTACCATCTTTTCGGATTTGTGAAGGATCAGCTGCGCGGACAACGTTATGAGACAACAGAGGCAATTCAGAAAGCAGTGCGTCAGTGTCTTCGGATGGCTGGAACAGAATTTTACAGAAGGGGAATTTTCAAACTACCAGAACGCTGGGAAAAATGTGTACAAAGAAGTGGCAATTATGTGGAAAAATAAAGAAAGGTCTGTAGATTAAGGTGGTGTATTTGGTTTGTCAATAATAAAGCACGTTACTTTACAAAAAATCGTTACTCATGTCTTTCGGTATGACCCTCGTACATCTTTTTTTTGTATAATTTATTTATCGCTTAGTAGCGACTAGACTAATAACAAGTACTGAATCTGCACTGCAGTGACACACAGACGGTGTAGCACACCTAACCCTATGACCCAGAATAACACCCATACTGCAGTATATATGAGAACATGATGAAGTTTATTCACAGGTGCATGTAACAAAGTCACTATTTTAGACTGATGTGGATAAAAACAAAAACTTACCACGTCTCAAAAGAAATCTCGAACAGAAAATTTCTCAAAAGCATGTGCAGTCAAAAGTCACTGTCCAATTTAACAGAACTTGAACTCGATGAACTGCATATGGCTCATATGACACACGTGCATGCACAAAACACACACATCAATTTTGGTGACTTACTCTTTCAGCTCACTGATGGATGCCTGCTTCTCCATTATTTCATCTCGAAGAGCCGCCACCTGCTTCTGGTGGGCATCACGAAGTTGATCCATTTGAACTTCCAGGGCTACTCGCATCTTATTTGCTTGCTCTTTTTCTTCTGCCTTTTCCTTACTGGATACAGCATGAACTTGTTCTGAACAAACATACAGCGAATCAGTTCATTGGTGTCAAATGTGCTTATTATTACTTACCCAGCAAAATTCCTTTCATCAGAAAAGATATACACAACAGACCACCGGTACATGGTTTTAGCTCCCTCACTTTTACAACAAAACAGCAGTTAACACTATTAACACAATCAGTTTAAAAGGTACAGCAGATGATTTTCCCTGCTGGAATGCATAATCATAAAAATATAAAAAGGTCTACAGTAACGAAATGTATTAATCTTTCTTTGAAAACAATGAGTTTACATTGATATCTGCAATGTAGTGAAATTCTGAGATAATCTTTGGGTACAAGACTGAGATGATACTTCTCGAAAATTAAGTTTTAACATTGGATAAACTTCATATATAATGGAATTTCACACTTTTGTGGTAAAGTAGACACTGTTTGTTGAAATGTAATTGTTGTGACATAACCGAAATGCAAGGTGTTTGCTGATGTCCAGATACCAAGAAGATCGCACGGCTAGACTGAGGCCAAACAAACAGTACGACATACCAACAATTTGGACAGTTATTGTTCCAAAGAGAAACAACAAAATAATTGAACAAAGTATGGCAGAAAAACATAACAATTCAGGCGTAAAAAGTTAGGGTGCAAAGCATCACGGGAGGAATCACTTGCAGAGGTAATGGAAGTGGACTGCCGAGTGCGTTACTATCTTCAGAAGGAACCTCATAGACAATGAGGCCCATAGCTGTGCTGATATTATGCACCTTCATTTTGCACCTGCAAGGTGGGATGATTATTTTTTAGATGATCAAGGGTATGGTAGTTCCGGTCAGTGATGAAGTCTGAGACTTCGGGAATTGTCAAACTATGGATGTAGGCAACACTGCCCCTTCCAATTATTTGTAATATATTTTCTGTTTCATTTTTGGAATTAACTTACACCAGGTTGCTCCCTTTCTCTCACTGAACCCCAAGCCCTGTGCCTAGTAAGATAAGTAATTTTAGGGACTGATCTCTCACAGTACCTAAAATATTCGTTATTACCCACACGAGAGATGGTGGCATGCTAGTGGGTTAGGCCCCTGGACTCCGAGTTTGAGTACCTAATTCCCCTCCATAGCATCGCAGGGTCTAATGTTCCAGGACTAGCCCACAGTACTGAAGGTGTGGACCCTTGTGACACAACAATATCTAACTTTAGATGGTCCTCAGACAGCCTAATGAACAAATGGATTGCTCTGTTTGTAAGCCACAGAGATTGCACTATACATCTTAAAAAATGTATCCTTCTCTTTGTATTTCCATGATAATTTTCACACACCGTGAAATACCTAGTCATCCTCTTCCCCCCCCCCCAAAAAAAAATAAAAACAGTAAGAAAGAATACCAAAATGGAGGACAAACAGCATGGGAACAAACTGTCAAATTTCATCACACGAACCAATGCTGCGAATGTACAACCACAACCATCACATAAACATGAACTGTTTAACAATTGGAATGTACTATGTGACATCTGAAGTTACCTTCTTCTGGGATATGACCTAAAAAATGGACACGGCATATTCCTCCAAAATGATGGTACCTATCTCCTGAGCAACACAACATCACATTCCACAATAAAGCACTCTCCTGAATTTGATAATCGTAGTTCTTGGAAGCACTCTGAACAAAGCAGGCTATTAAAGTTATGTGTACACAAACAGTATCAAATTATTAACTCTTGACTGGACGATGTTCTACCTTCCAGCCAATAAATACTGCTTGATGACTTCACATTAAACATGGTTTGATGTCCTCTGAAGAATGATATTAAGATACTTCATGTAACTTACCAGCAGCCTTCATTTTGGCACACTCCTCTCTCAGAGAATCAACATCTTCTTCCAGGGTGCGCTTCTTGTTTTCAGCCTCACGCATGGACTCTTGAAGTGTCTTCATACGGGCCTCATGTTGCGAGATCAACAACCGACAATCGGCCAAATCCTTTTCGTATTCTGTGATCTGAAAAAACACACAGTTTTCCTTACAATGGAGAAACCAAACGCAGTTCAAGCCAATAGGAACGGTCAACAGGACACATGAAAACAAAGAGAAAGAAAGACCCTTTTAAGGGTCAAGAAAAGTTGTAGATAGCGGACAGCATATTTCTCTTCAATGCTGGTATCCACTTACAAAACTAATTAGATTACAGGTTCATATCATCAGTCTATGTAAATTTTGTTTATTAATCTGAAGTTAAATCTCCTCCACCCTCACATTATCCCAAGCCCGATTAAGGAAGTAAGTTGTAAAATACTAAACTGGCTCACACCACAATCCAAATCAAGAGCTGTTTGAATGTGACACTGAACTTCTAGGTTCAAATACAGGTTCTTTCATTTCCACGAGATATTTCACTACACTTGACATACACCATCAAGTTCTAAAAACCTTATACCATGAAGTCAATGCTAGACACTTATGATACCTGCATTTAATTGTAGTGATTCTTACTATACAATAATTTCATATCTAGCCTCACATACTTTCTTGTTGCAATCCATCTGGAAAGATTCAAGACCCTGACACCTCTGCACCAAGTTCTTCACTTCAGATTTCATCTTTGAAATGTAGAGCCTTGCGACTGTAAACTCTTCCTCAAGTTTACCACCACCACTGTCAGTAGAAACCTGAAACTAACACCATATATTACATTCTTTAAATACACCCACACCCACTCACAAGAGTACATAGAGGCTCCTCCTATCAAACTGGTCTGCAAAGATTCAAACAGCTGATAAGCCAGAACAAATTACAAATAAAAATAAGTTATTGGATGCTATACAGTAAACCTGAAATGACAGTCTCCCATGAAAGATGTATGCTAGATGTATGACAATAATGTTTCTAGCACAATACCAGCTTCTCCTGTGTGGCAGCTGTTCAAAGAGTTGCTGGGCTGAAACTGCAATAATAACTGAGTGAATGGTGTGTTAGGTTTGGGATGAGGGTCACACAGCATATAATGCATTGGAGTGCTGTGTGGCAGTTGTTCAGGGAGTTGTTAGGCTGAAAATGAAACAACAACTGAGTGAAAGGAGTGCTAGGCATGGGATGAGGGTAAAAGAGAATATAATGCATAGGACTGCTGTGTGGCAGCTGTTCAGGGAGATGCTGGGCTGAAACTGAGTGCAAGGAGTGCTAGGCTTGAACAGTCTCTTATTGTAAGAGGGAGCAGCTGTATCATCTGCTGTAACCTGATCACTAATGTGTCTGGTTTCTCAGTTCCAATAGCATTCCAAATCGCCTTGCCCAAGTTGATAGGAGCAGTGTCCAATTCCTCCACCAGAGTAATTAAATTTGAGGCTCTAAAATAAGACTTATTATACATACAAATATTTGTTAACCTACATAAGTACACACACACACACACACACACACACAGCACGATTATATTATATTTCAACAAATTATGGCTACTAAAAGTACTCATTACGACACTGTTACAGGTTTTATAAATTCTCATTACAGCAAGGATAACTGATATACATTTCTCTCTTCTTCTTTTGAGATGCTGTGCCAACCACATACATTTGGAGCACTAAGATTATAACTATTCATGGTACAGATGTAGAGAAAGCTAATGCGACCAATTCTAAAAAACAATTTCAAACACCGCCTGAAAGAAATACGGACTAACAGTGCAGTTCTAAATGTGCCATCAAAGGAAATTCCAAAATCCCTACCAGGGCCTGAATGCTGTTATGTTAACTCTGTTCACACACAAAAAAAGAACGAAAGGGGACACACACACTTAAAGGAGCTATAGTATAATGGCTCCTACAATACTAAATACTGTCAGGTTAATATTATGCCTCAGCCATGCTAAGGACCACTATTTCTGAAGTACAAAATTGGGGGGGGGGAGGGCATGGAGGGTAGGAGGGATGGGGAATTCCAATTTACCCATCTGATTTACTCAGAATTTCACACACGCATACTTTTCATAATTCATTAACAATTCTGACACCTACAGTAAAACTATGTTAATGCAAATTGTCCCACTATTCATTCAGATGTACATTTACCTGTTTGAACATGATGTTCAGTGGGCCCCAGAGCAGCAATGGACATTTTGGAGAACAGATAAATCTCTTGCACCTGTGTGGATTTGAACACCAGGATCATAGGGCCCATAGATAGCATAGTCACTATTGTGATTAAACCATCCCAGCTTCTTAAGATAAACTGTAAGTTTATTATTTCCACAATTTGCAGACCTCTACTCATCAAGTTGTGGGCTGGGTAGCTCAGTCGGTATAGTGACTGACTACGGGACGGAAGGTCCTGGACGAGTCCCAGTGGGGACGAGATTTTCCACCCACCCAGACTGGCCCTGGGGTCCACCCAGCCTCCTGTAAAATGGGTACTGGGTCTTCCCAGGGGGTAAAATGCAGCTGGGGTGTGCTGCTGACCACTCACCCCCTTCTAGTGCTGCTGTCATGGAAGCGTAGAGCTATACCTCTACCTACCCTCTGGGCCACACCGGGCCTGTAATGGGATCACTTTACCTTTTTTAACTCCTCAAGTTACAAGACAGGAGTTCTTAATGGAGATATTTTTTTCATGATACTCGGCTGAACATAACGAGCAAGACATATCAAGAAAGAAATATACCTTCATGTCCCCATCTCCACCAATGGCTACACCAATTTCACCCAGGTCTTTCAAGAGATTAGTTAGCATTTCATTTATTCGTTTTCGTTGGTGTGATGACATGTCCTTCAACTGCTGCAGTTCAGATGAGGTAGAATTCAGGTCAGTCTGAAAAAGAATAAGAATTAGAGTACTAATGCAAAAGAATCAGACAATGACTGAGAACACACATTTCAATTATTTTACAAGGCATATCAATATTAAAGAAACTGCCAAATTTGTAAAATTCAACATTTTTTAACTACAACTTTGGTTTTGGTGACTGTATGGATACAGCACAGATTATTTAAAGACACATGAACTGCAGCAATAATTTCATACCAACTAATAGGTGAGGGAAGCTGTGCCTGATGAATTCTAAGGCAGATAAAGGATTATCCTAATAAAGTATGCAGAGACCCAGGAAAATCACAAAAAAATGTTACTGTATCCTAACCACAATTTGAACCATGTATTTCTGTTGCAAGTTCTGTACATATCACCAAATGCAATAAACTACACCAGTTCAACGACAAAGGAAGTAGGATGTAAAAAGTACAGCTTACAGTAGACACTTTGTTGTAGCAAGCATATTCATATCCACCCCCAATTTAACTACATAATATCCAGTAATATTAATCAGTTGTAATGAGAGTATTTTTTCAAAGTTTCTCTTAAAACAACTAATTTTCTCCCATTTCTTAATCTGCATAAATGTCTGGCAACTCACCTGACATAGGTACAAAACTGGGAACACAGAGAGGCCTCACTGATATACTTAGGGATTGGAATTTCTCTAATCTACAGAAAATGTAATGAGTATTTCACACCTGTTTCTGTGTAAGTTCTTCAGTAAGGGTCTCATATTCTTTGTTCTTTGTCTCTACTTCTTGAGATTTCTGATCATAATTAACAGCCAATTCCTCCAGAGCTTGTAGCACCTCCTTCACTTCCTCCTTGGCACTTTCATTCTCCTGCTGGATCCTGTTCATCTCCTGCTGCAGCATTTCATAGTCACGCCTTGTTGACGCAATTAACTGGAATGTGATGGAACCATATTATAACCAAGGGCCACAACTTGTTCTCCGTTCAGTACTTAATTTTAATTACAGTCTCGTTATCACTGTCGTACTGCTTTCTTAACAAACGTTTAATCATTTCTTGTTTTTATTACGCGTATTACATGTCTAGCCAATTTAATGCTCAGCAACATCAGTGGTGTTGCAGCATGCACTATGCAGTTCTTTCTGTCACTCACTTAATTCAAAACACATTAACCTTTTGGCGCCGGAATTATTTTTCTAATTTTAGCGCACACTGTATATAAAACGTGAATAATACAGGAACCAAATAAGTTAGAATTTTGAAACAAACTGCATTTTGAAGGGGAAAAAAACGGAGAGTATACACCATGTTTAAAATATTCTGTACATATATTTGTTGAATAAATATATAAAATGCAACTTTGGAGGTTAGCGGTGTGGTACGACCACTATAGTTTACATTAGGCGTCAAAAGGTTAATACATTTACAAAGTCAGTTCCATAACACAATTTATTTACATGTGAAACAGCCAGAAAAACTTTGCTATTTATTGTTCACATCTAGCATTCCTCAACTGTAATCATTTGGTATATCCTGATGATACTACTACACAAGCATTTCAAAACAGTCTCGATGTACATGTATTTTTAACCCGAGTATATTTACATTATTCAACTTCATCTACAAAAACTTGACAACCTGAAGATAGCAGTCATAGATACAATAAATACCTCTTCTTGTTCCAGCACTTGGTCCTTGAGTTTCTCCACATACTGGCTCTGCTGGTTGATTTCCTCGTCTTTCTCATCCAGCTGCTGATATAATCTTTCCCGCTCCTCTTCTAGTTTCTGCCGCTCCTCGTTGGACAGGGAGCCCATCATGATGCCACCACCAGGAGTAGCAGGCATTGGCCCAAGCACCACATCCTTCTTAATTTCAGGAGGTTGGGTAACAGGTGTGACAGCTTCCACAGGTTCCTGACAGAAACAGTCTCACTCTAAATAAATGTAGTGTGCACAACTACGTTACGGACATTAGTCACAGACTTTTGCCATTATGTGAGTTGCAAAATTCGTGACAAGGATAGAAAGTTACCCTTCCAAAAATTCAGCTTAAATATTAAGATTCTAATAACACAAAAAGACAAACAACAAATTCAGCAAAAAAAAAATTTTTATTTCAATAAATGATGATCAGTTAGAGACCTGAGCCTGCCATTTGTACCTGCATTAGTGATGTAACAAATCCCTTCAGTAGTGTATGTATGCATTACTGAAGGGATATGTTACAGCTGTGATGACAAAATAAATGGACTAGCATATACTCTGACCAGATACATTAACCAGGATATCTTACCTCTAACCTTTCTTTACCAGCCACATGTGTATAAATGCCAGGGTGCTTGTCTGTGGTCTAGCTGGTCGAGTGTCGTATTTCAACAAAACTAACATCATTACCAAAGTTAAAATATGATTGCCAGCCACCATCAAAGAGACATTTTCTGCTTGCAGGCATTTACTTACAACATACATTGCATGAAGACACACATGTACACTAGCAGTTACTACAATGTGGTACAGAAACATCCCACAGCATGTCAAAAATATGTAGCCGAAGATTTTGTCAGTTAATAATGTTTTACAACAAATACACACACCAATGACATGACTGTGGTTACCATCCTGTTTGTTTTTGACAAAAGCAATAACATTCTGACATCTGTTCTTACTGTGTAACTGAGATGCACGGTTACAGTAACTTTCGTTCCTCTGAGGAAGGAAAAGATTTTTAACACACCATCCAGGAAATCACTTGGATGAGCATAGGTATTATTGAGGAAACAATTCTTGGCAAATCAAATCAAATACACGATACTCCCTCTACAGCTCTACAACAGTTGGCATTAGCGGTCATTAATGAAAGATACCCTCCAGAAGAATATCTGAGGATTTACAATGATAGATCGTTACCGAAAATAGATGGAAAAGCAGGAGCAGGAATCCACTTAGAACTATTCTCCCACTATATTTCAGTAGGAAGCAACAGAACTAGTTTTGATGGAGAAATAACAGCAATAGCCATGGCACTGCAACAACTACTACTCAGACCAATGACTTTCAAAAAGGCTGTCCTCCTTGTGGACTATAAATCTGCCATCCAAACTGTAGCTTCAAACAAACAGGTCACAACCCAAACAGTAAAAGAAGCAAGAAGAACAATAAAACTCAACAGACAGTGCAAGACAGTTGCCTTTCAGTGGGTCCCCTTACACGTAGGAATACATGGCAATGAAACAGCCGATCTACTGGCAAAAAAAAGGAACCACACTTCAAAACAAACAAACACCACTTAACTTTGAAACAATTAAGAGACTCATAAAACAAGAAACACACGAAAAATTCTCCCAGGAAGCCACTGCTTCATCCAACAAGACACATTGGTAAAACATTAAAACTACATGGGAAAACAACAAAAACAAACCCAGAAATCAAGCAGTCGCAAATTTCCGGCTCAACACAGGTCACGACTGTCTCGCAGCACACCTCCACCGCATCAAAATCTTCAGCTATAACTACTGCACAATATGCAAACTGAAGAACACAATAATGGACAAAGATCACCTCCTTGTGTGCCCATAACTGGACCATACTTCTAAAGAATTACCAAAGCTGTATTGCGATGCCAGAAGATTAATGGAATAAAAACAAGATCTGCCATTAGATAACAACAACAACAACAACAAATCAAATACATATTAGATGGAGGAGGTCCTAATTATTATAATTACCTGAATAACAGTCAACACAATTAAGTGTACATGTATTTTATTGGTGCAATATTTTTCTGCCTTTTAGCAGGTCATTATCAATGAAATCTTATCTTAATGAGGCTAAAATATGTGTGTGTATAAGACATTAAAAGGGATAACATGACCTGCTTTTTAGAAGTGAGATGATAGTTTTTACAAAATTCTGTTTTCCATATTGCATTGCAAGTGTCAGTTACAATCATAGTTAAAATCAACCGTTAAATGGTTTTTTAAAACAGTGTCAATGGTGGTGATTTAGACAATTTTGTCTGTTGTTTTCTCACTTTTGATTCAGTTTCAAGGCCGTTCCCAGCAGGAAAAGATGTTTTTTTACTATGGCTGAGTGAAGCCATAGTGTTTTAGCCAGCACCATTAGGTAATATACTTTGAGTAATAAGGTTTCAGACCAGAGATTTTACACACCTGCTGCAGTATGATATCGGAACCTAAACATTCTTCCTCACCTGCAAATTAACCTGTTCTTCGACATTCACCGTTTCTCCAGACCTCCACCTGCTCAGTTCCAATTCCAACTTTTCCAGCTTTCCCTTCATTCGAGCCACTTTCTCTTTCTCCTTTTCATAGCGACACTTCCATTCTTCTGCTGTCAACTCTTCATTCACACACACAACATTCTTGATAGTTTTTGCACTAGACAAAACAGACACAAACAGAACTAAAATATGAGTGCTTAAAAAAAGTCCTAACAAACGTTCCAGCAACACAACTTCATTCTACTACGCACCATAACTTTAACACTTCAACCCACTTTCACCATATACTTCACACTGATAATTTCATACCAGTTTTTGGTAACTAACTGTAGCAAAGGACAAGTGTATTTCTGGATCTATAACTGGTGAAATAACTAAGTAAAAAATGCTACTATCTGATATTCCTGCAACTGGGAACCTTGTATGCACAATGTATGTAATAAATCACAATTATTATTAAAACTTTGTTATTACCGTTTGCCAAATTCAAGGGTTGACTTAGTCTCGGCCTCATTGAAGCTCGCAGGAGAGCAGCATATTATGATAGTAGTGCGAGCATTCCCACCAAGAGACTCTTGCAGAATTCGGGTGAGTTTTGAATCTCTGTATGGAATGTGTGTCTTGTTTCCATCAGCAAGAGCTGAAATGACATTCCCAAGTGCTGAGAGTGACTTGTTGATGTTCTTTGCTTCATCCAATACTGTTCCTTCTGCTCCAGTCTTACTAACCTGCAACAACACATACATGTTTCTTATATTAAGCTCAAGTACCACTTAATGCAACACCACATGTATAATCATTGTAAATACATGTCATGCTCTAATCCGCAAATTCTTCGTATGTACGAGCACTTAGTAGCAAATGACAACTAACTGAAGCAATGTTATTTATTAGCCAAGTGATCCAACTGGCATATAATTTGATTTCATCTATTCAAAGTAGCTACATAAAATTAAGGATTACAAAATAATGTCTGAAAGCTTAATGCCTGTTTTTGAAAAGCTATTCTACATGTTTGGATGTGAACTTCCAGCCAGTGACACTCTAATAAATGAAGACGATAACATCGAACAAATTGTACGACAAACAGCAGTGATGTATTTAAGCCAACATGTTTATGTAAGATTATGTATTTTCCAACAACCAAACACATATTTAATATTATTCATTCTGTGCACTGCTTCTATAATGATTCATTTAGACCAACAAATGCATGTAACAGAAATTACAAGTCATTTACAATCACTGAAAAATGCAGGTGGGTACAAGTTTATATGTGACTATTAATTTCTGTTACGTGCATATGTTGTTATAAACAATAACAAAATATGTAATTCAATAAATAATAGTTTAAGAAACAAGTCAGTATACAATTAACATACCTTTTCACTACCAGCCAAGTCTACAAGATAAAGTTTACCAGACAATTTCTTCTGATTTTCCAAATTTTCTTGTTTAACATTGATCAGAAAAACACTGTGAGACCGAGAACTGTGTTCATTCATATCTGGAAAAGAAATACATAGAACAAACATTAGAACCTTCATGTAATCCTGGAAGTTTACTTAAAAACAAATTTTACTTTGAGGTACTTCAAACAATAGTTACCAACCTTTTCTCACTCATATACCTGTCAAATGGCAGTGAGTTTTTTAGGCATCTGCTAACCTACCCATCTCAGATTGCACACCACTAGTACAGTACATGAATTTCATTACAGCTGGCAACAATAAAGGGGTGCATGTATGACCTAACACTTAACATGTTTATGTATTAAAAGTGAATGGACATCATGACCTCCTACAATAAGCATACAAAACTGAAAAGTATGAGGAATGGCATTCAAAGTAATTATCCCTTTCACACCGGAAGTAAATGCCTGCAGTGATCTGCAGAAAGCCAGAATTTAAATAGGGAATGCACAAGACGGCTGCATAGCATTACATAGATTAGTATGAAGTTTGACATTTTGAGCACCACGCTGCGCATTACATGCGTATACCAACACCAAAAAGGTCACCAAACACATCTGTATCTGAATGATACAATATTTGTAAAATGGTTCTCTTTACCATCCCTGGGAGATGCAGTAACTCACCCTGAACTCCACGTTCTCCGCAACATTGTATCAATCATACCAGTGAACACAACAAAAGGGACTGGAAACAAAGCAGTTATGTTCAACAACAAATATTTAAACAAGAAAAGGATATAAAAAGCAACAGGCCATGGGCCACTAGCAGTCCACAGTTTCAAGAGAATTCATGCTAGCCCAAACTATGCCAGGCAACTAAATATTCAAGCAAATAATAACCAGTTAAAAAAATGTTAAAAATTTGAATAATTTTACGAACAACAGGGAAGCTATAGAGTAACCAACAACTACATATGAGACATATAAAACACACACTTCAATGCTATGACAACTTCGTTAAAGGTTGTAAAAAATGTGACAGCTTACAAATTTCAAAACATGCACATTTACTTATTTTTTAAATCATGTATTTTACTGCCTGATGAGGCGCCTGGAGGACTGAAATATGTAACAGTTATTGATATTATTAAAAGGTTGTGTTCTACAGTAACATATATTTTATATATATATACACACATACATACATACAGGGTGTCCCAGGAGGAATGTGCCAGACTTCGGGAGTGTTCCTTATGTTAAAGTACACCAATATAACCCAAAACACCCATATCCAAAGTTGAACGGTTACGGAGATAATGGCCAGAGAAGTTTGAAACTTTGACAGCTGTTACAC
>Ga0123352_10014253_pt1 | contig 12652 bp, 6 predicted proteins | sample TergutLab28metaG_FD_89700 | JGI IMG/M metagenome (GOLD analysis project Ga0123352, IMG submission 89700) | Labiotermes labralis P1 segment gut microbial communities from Petit-Saut dam, French Guiana - Lab288 P1 | ecosystem: Host-associated > Arthropoda: Insects > Digestive system > Gut ... | reverse complement strand
TATTATATTATATTATATTATATTATATTATATTATATTATATTATATTATATTATATTATATTATATTATATTATATTATATTATATTATATTATATTATAATGCCTACAGTATTCAGTACATTAACATACTGTACAGGTTTGTAGCCTAAGAGCAATATGCTATACCATATAGCCTAGGTGTGTAGTAGGCTATACTATCTAGGTTTGTGTAAGTAATCGTTCACACAATGACGAATTCGCCTAACGACGCATTTCTCAAAACGTATCCCCGTCAATAATACAAAGGTGTAGCGTGTTTATATCTATGTATACTTACAGTCAAGAACACAACATTATTACAGTTAGTAGCAATATATAAGATACGACTACATGTTTCGACCCTGTATGTAGGTCATCATCAGGTTGTTCAAAGAACTTATTAAATGACTATACAATATATGGGTTAATTTTGGAAGGGGGGCGAGATTTCGTCTTACATCATAAATCGTAACATTAGTAGAAGTTGTCAACATGACATAGTACAATATGTAAAATTCATAGGTATTCATCTTATGATCTTAGCGTGCAATTAAAAAAACGTATCCCCGTCCTTAAGTGACGCATATCTGTAATACTGCTGAAGATTATAAGATATAATTTGCTGGTAACACGATCTGTGTGATGAGGTTTATGAACACTACATTAGTATAAATCTCTGGAAAGCACAAAATCGAACACAGGCAACGCCAAATCAGATTTTTGTGAAATCAAATGTGCAGCGTTCTCAGGCCAAGCATCTTATTCCTGCTACAAAAATGAAAGCAGCATGAGGCCGTTTCGTTTTTACGAGTGAGTAAATATTTTGTAGGTAGTTTTGCCCGTGATCTCTTAAATTGAGTTCTTATAACACCTTAGCATAGTGACAGTGAACAGTGCCACAAGTGGTATGCCCTCAAGGATACTGAAGAAATGCTTTGATAAAAGTAGCGATTAAATTAATATCGAAATGTTAATTTGCTTGTCAGAATGTGTGAGTAAATGTAAAGCCATCTCCATGTTTAGTTAAATTCCACGCGGTGGAAGCACCTGGCGGAAAGTTAGCTTTAGCTCCATGCTTTAATCTCGGCTCTAGGTAGATAGAGATAGTCGTCAGCTTCAGAACCGACCGCTTTATTCTCTGTGACGGGCCTCCAGCACCCACCGAAATGGAAGCTGGGTTGCCCACAAAGCCGATCTACACGCTTTGGAGAAGAAAAACAGTTCTTATGCTTACTTTCTCGGGCTAGCAACCGCGTCAGGTGGTTGAAAGGCGAGCAGAACAAGGTTTCGAGAACCATTACTGTTCTCGCTATTAGAGAAAAAGGCTCTCTGATGACAAGAAGAGAGATGGTATCGAAATGCTGGTTTACTCGCCTTTCAACCACCTGACGCGGCTGCTGGAGCGAGAAATTTTATTAAATTCAGTCGCCGTGGAAGATTTAGGTTAAACATCTTTTGTGCCTGCCCCCCCTTTGTACAGTCGTGGCCTAATCACTGTAATGACTGAGCTGCCCTGCCTCTGAAGTGTTTGCGCAAGCGCAGAGATTTGTGGAGGACTGTCATTTGGCAAATGCGTAACTGACTGAATGCCGGTGGTGAAGTTTCCCTGTCCCGTCACTCCAGTCCGACAATAACCGGTCGGGCTGAAAGTGATGACCTGGGCTGGCAGGAAAATGGTGTGACAATCGGACATAAAAAAGGGACGTGTGATTTGGTTCCGCAAAAGTGGCTTGTAGGACTGAAAAATTTTCGCGGCTCTAGGAAATAGCTCAGTGAAGCATAGTCCTTCCTGAAATGTTAACAACTGTTCAGCTAGCCAAGAAATTCTCCGCATTTTATGGAACACGGCGGTTCACTGAATTGTGCACAACAGCCAGCTTATCCTGAGCCATGTGAAACCAGTCTATTTTATCCCATTCCATTTCTTCAAAGTACATTATAATTTGATCCTTCAATCTATTCCAAGGTCTTCGTGCAGGTCAGTCTCTTCACATTTCCTCAGCTGTTCAGTCTCCTAACATTTCCCCAGTCGGTCAGTCTCTTCACATTTTCCCAGCCGTTCAGTCTCTTCACATTTCCACAGTCGGTCAGTCTCTTCACATTTCCCCAGCCGGTCAGTCTCTTCACATTTCCCCAGCCGGTCAGTCTCTTCACATTTCCCCACCACCAACCCACATGCTCAGTCCATCTCATTCATCCTTAATTCGATAGTACTAATGGAATTTAGCAAGTTGTAGACACCATGCAAATCCATGCCATCACATTCTTCTTCTTCTTCGTCTTTTTCTTCTTCTTGGATCCAAATATTTCCTTCTGAAACACCCCATTCTCTAGTCTTTCCTTAATGTGACTAATCAAATTTCGCACCCTTATAACAATAGGCACAATTATTATTGTTGTAATTATTCTAATCCTTAAGTATAGACTACATACATTTTTAAACATAAAAAATACATTGATGAAAACTGGGGGGCCTTAAAGTGCTGATGTCACGTGCGCTGAGAGGAGACCATTTAAAAACCAGTTCTTGCACAGATGTCCTTAATAGGTGAACGAATGTACGGCGTGACGCGCAAATTTCTGTATCAGTAAATTTACTGCTAGGCAAGACAGCAGTTCTACAGCAAGCATGTGCCCAGTAGTTTCAAGTGGTAATTGCAACAGCACACACGCTTAACATTATGTCACTCGATGGATGTAAACATGATGTAGAATATTTTCTCTCACTGCTTGTCCATTGTGACTACAGTAACGTTTTGCTTATGTAACAGCACCTCTCAGATGTGAAGATTATGTATGTCAGCGTGTGGCCGGGGGCATATCTCGAAATTGTAAATTCTCGAAGATGCATGACAAGTTAGAAGCTGCCTTCTGCGTCGTTATCCACAAGTTTAGGCACATTATGCAATGAGTTACAATGAGAAGATGTGCTGACGTAAGAGAGACCGTACTACCGAAAGGAGATGAACAAAGGCCTACGTCATGTTGTTGTTAAACATCACTCCTACAAACTTGATGACACTTGCTTTATTATGCCAATTTACTGCTCAACATATTTCGGATGTTAATATATCCATCTTTACATCATTACAGCACAATACAGCATACACAATAACGCACCAAGTAGTCGAAAGCTCTTGAAGATTGATGTATTAACATCCGAAACATGTTGAGCAGTAAATTGACATAATAAAGCAAGTGTCATCAAGTTGGTCTACCTTTATTCAAATATCAAGACGATGCACGGTCCAATACGCATAAGAATCACTCCTACATGCTTGTGGTGAGTAGGGACGTTGGAACAAACACATCTGGATTGATTCCCATACAGCATTTTTTATTCTGTGGTAACCTTAACATGCAACCCTCTACATCAGTGCTGTCCGTTTTTCTGTGTCTGGAATATTTGTTAATATGAGTACAATGTAGCCAGTATTTAGTGTGTAATGTGATGTGTGTCCACCGCTGTTGCTTAGCTTGGCACGCGTTTAATTCACAGCACGAACTGGATGGTTCACTATGGCGATCCGTGTAGAACCAGTAGAACCCTACCTGATGTGCAGTGTGAAGTGACTGTCACATTCAGCAACAAATTCGTTTATAACCTAAAATATGAGCAGTTTAAGTCTGTGCGTTTTGTAGCACGTAGCTCTGAATGCTGTAGACCGACAGTAGAGCATGAAAATATTACATGAGTTCTGTGGGAGGAACGGCGTAGTGAAAAGAACAGTATACCCTAAAATGAACAACTTTCCATACTATTTAATGTATTGCTTAAGAAAATCCAATAGAAATGGTGAAATTCGTGTAATTTGGAATTCATCCGTGTCATGTGGTCCAACAAAATGGACATGTTCACAAAACACAATACTGCATAAAAGTGTATAATGATTGTGACTTTTTGTTTAGCATAATAAAAGAAAAACGTTAGGATTTCCTTGTTAAACAGAGTTTTACAAATTTGCCGAACACCTAGGAGCCACCTTAAAATTCTAGTTGCTAGAAGGGTCACATGAAGTGAGTTCCAGACTGAGAACCCATAAACATGGACTGACGTTTGAACCTTACTGTTATCTGGTGCTTTCTAGGCGATGGATGTGAACTAATACACATTTTAATGTAGGGAGAAAATTGTCATAATTGTGCCGAAAATATTAGAAGCCGCTGTAAATATAGGCGCCAGGAAGACCAGGCGCCCGAGATCGGTGCACCCTTGTTTTTTTTATTTTATTTTTATAATTGATAACTTAAACTCGCACACATGTTGACTGCCATAGTAGTGAAATATTCATCCGTCAAGTCAGTACACGTTTCATGAGGCCATTTCCTGCTTTTATCAGATTGAAGGCTGACAACCTTACCACCTTCCTGTGCCGTTGTCACGAAATCTGGGAGCCTTAACTTCCTGGAACCCTCTGGGCCTGTCCAGGCCTGTAATGGGACTGTTTTACATTTCTTTGAAACATTCACCCACAGACACGGCGTCACATCTCAGAAGACGTCAACTCACATATCCTCTTGTATGATGTTACAGTTAGTACCAAGTCAGGTTCATAGAGTGCCCGTCTATAATTTAACTTAAATGTGTCTGTACTGTAGCTATAAGATAATGGACTGGTTTGTTCGACTAGAAGATAAGCACTTCTCTTTCAAATCTGTTGCGCAGGCTTGAGGTCTGCTGACGTTGTTAACAAGGGATGCTAGCACATTCTGTTGGAATCGTATGAAGTTGAAGACTTCTCACTGATGTTTTCAACTTCGTGTTAAAATCTTCCCGACATCTGTCACACCACTGACCCGAAAGATTTGTTTTAGGCCAGACAGTGAAAATAAAGTGTTAAATAAAACAGTTATTGCACCTTTTTAGTCCATGCAGTCACGTGCTGGTGCAGTTAACATTGCTGTGGGTTAGATGCGATTTGAAGTCTCCGCAACGGTAAAAACTAACTTTCTTTATCGTTGCACTGCGTACTTGGTAGATTCATTTAATTAGCACACCAACTAATGCACATAAATAAAATTTTTACATTAAAACATTTAAAGTGGCTCCAACATGTTTCGATCCTAAGATCATTTTCAGGGAGTTAAGCTGTTCCTTGCTAGAGTCACATACTTAAAAATATTCACTGATTAACTGATTATATTAACTTGGTGCTGTGGCAGCATGTCGTATTGTGAAGTCGCACGCTGCTGAGGATGCGCCTGACTATGGGTGTGTGTCGTGTGTTGTGTTGCATCTAAATGATTAAGTGGTAAAAATTAAATTGTTGTTTTCTGAGTACACTTTGTGGTCGCACAGCTGAGCAACAGAGTTTCGCATTGCTGGGTGACTGCATTGTCATAGACCAGGCAATCACAAATTATATCGAATGTAATCTTAAAATCAATTTCATTTTAAGTCCGTTCGTTGATCTGAGAGCAGAAAAATACCTGCACCTAGACCAAACGGTACCTGAAGGGAAGATAGTATGTTCGAGATAAACATATGTGTTGATGTGAGGGTAGTAATAATGTAGATCGAAATAGATTAAGGATCTGCGGGATTGGCTGGGGTTCAGCTTATTCGGAATTGGGTTGTGTCCGAATGTTGTGACGCGGTAAAGAAATTTCGAATTTTATAAAACCCCGAGGAATGTCTTGACTAGATGAGCAACCGTTCGCTTCTGAAGAGAATGTGTGTTCAGTGGAGGTATATACTCACTCCCCTTATTTTTAAACAAAACGTTCTAACCGTAAAAGTAATACTAGAAAGAGAGAACACCGTTTTCTTTTGTGAAAGTAATTCATAATGAAAACGCTAACTTTCATAAAAAGAATTTACCGCACTTGGTGTGTTAGAAATAATCTACTCTCAATTAACTGTAGCAGAAAAATAGAGCGGAAATTGTCACGGAGAACGCAATACGAATCAGGAGTCTGATTCGCGCTTTGGCGGCAAGCAGATCCACTTGACGACCGCCACACGACCGTACTGGCAAGTCTGCGTGATCCTGAAGTCGCAGCGATTCTCAGACGTCCTACTCCGCGACGCGCCTTGAATGGCAAAACATAGGAACGTGTTACTCAAGGGACTGGGTGTTTCTAAATTGTGTAGCCCGTAAATAGCAGGGGGAAATTTGGCACCAAGGCGAACGCTCCAGAAATGGTCTGTAAGACGATGTGACAGACACTTCGTAATACGTTCAAATGTATGCGTCTTGCATGTTCATAGAGTACAGTAGTAACTAAGCTAGTAGAGGAATTATTTGTTAGTTGAAGAATAAAAGATCAGCTTGATGTAACTCGCTATTTTATTTCACTGAAGCCTGCAACACTGATACCACTCCAACCCAACCACACCGAAACCCCAACACACATCGAACCAAGAACAATACGATCAATGTGGTAATTCAACAGAAGAGTCGCAAGCTCCTGAAGATGGATATATTAATGTCCGAAACATGTTGAGCACATAAGAGGTGCAATAAAATAGCAAGTGACATCAAGTTGGTCTTTTATTCTTCAACTATCACAATGATGCATAGTCCAATAAATATAAAAATTATTTTTTATTTATGACATCCGAATTTGCAATGCTGCCTTCACAGCTGGCCGCCATTGGACCAAATCCTGATTCATATTCATCCATTTCACACCCTCAAATTGCATGCAGGTAATATCTGTAAGATCAGTAAATTTATATTCCATACTCTCAGTAACATGTATACTAATAAGTACAGTAAATATTCCCTTCCCATCTAAGACAAGGCATTGCAAGTACCCTTTTTACCGCATTGCATATTTCTCGCACATCCTCTCCTCTTCTGTTTTGGTCATCCTACTACCTGGCGAAAAGTACAAATTATGAAGCTCTTCTCTGCGTTATTTTTTTTTGTCTCGCGTTTTTTCTTAAGGCAAAAAACCAGTTGGTTTTGTTTGTATTCAACTTTGGTATTGCGGTTCATTTTATTTGTAAAATTTTATGCTCGTCCATACCGGCAAATTGTCATACACGAGCCTTTCTTCATAAAAAATTTTCAGAGTTTACCTTGAATAAGCCAAGTTCGTCAGTTAGCGGTAAATACGTTTTTGTTGCAGATGCCATCCTGGTGTTTTACACAGCACAAAATATATATACAAACCGTTTTGGCGCCCTCACTCTATTTTCTTCAGTAATATTGGATAGCGTCAGTGTTGAGGAGAATTTTATCGGAAATAAGATTTTTATGCTGTATTTTTTTTTGGGTGATTCCCCGGCAACTGAATTTTATATGCCGATATTTCGGGAACACTCTGTCTGCCCCATCTTCATACCTATCCGCCTATGAAGATGGAACAGACAGACTGTTCGAAACGTCGGCATATACAATTCAGACGCCGGGGAATTACCCAGAAGAAAGCAAACAACATTCAGAACACGGCGAAAGTTTGAAATCACGAAAAGATTTTTATTTCAGATTTTTTACATCTTCTGTTCGAAGTATTTCTCACTTCTAAGAAAAGGTTTAGCGCGATTCACTTAGGAAGAGCACAGAAACACATTTGTGCCATAATATAATATAACGAGCTTGTTACTGTGTGTGCTACTTTAAGATGCTGTCAGTTGCCAAGATTATATAGCGCGCGAAATTTACAGTATCAGATTTCATGGGAACCGTTTCATCGCTTCTGAAGTTGTTACTTGTAGACATGAGCAATCCAACAGGCATTGGTCTACCTCCTTTCATTGCGCACGCACCAGGAATGTTATACAATATTAAAACAAATTACATGCCGCATTTTCTGCAGCTCCATTACTAGAAGAAATGTCAGTACCCTGAATGAAGCATAAAATTTATATACATAATGTTGTAATTAACGTTCATTTCCTATTTACGTTACAAAACCAATCGGTTAATGGTGTTTTAGGATATAATTGGTATTTATGTAAGAAACATACGAAGAACATAAATAATCTTTGTGAGCAAAACACATTTTTAAAATATTAAAACTTAGTAGTACAGTACAGTACAGGACAGTACATATGCTGAACAGTGAACTATAAACCAAGCTAAGGAATTCTTCATAAGAAAGGAAATGAAAGGAAAAAACCCTCAAGGCTTCCTCTTCTCGGCGTGACCCATGAGAGAAAGGAAAATAGAAGCTGTCAGCGGACTGTTGTTATTACAATTGTTACTGTTCACCTATGAGGATGGAAGTGACTGCTGCGTGCACTTAGCCACTGAGGCACTGAGCATGCAGCTCATGCTGGGATGGTTTTTGCCTAAGTGAGCGACTGATATGTATATGTGGATACGTATACACATATAACAGAGTGACCCATTAGCTACGGACATTAAATGTAGGAGATTATTTCCTAGGTATTTGTGACTAAAATATTTCATACAAATATGTGTTTTATTTTGAACGGTTACGGTGTTGGTTATGATGGCTTCAGTCTAACTTAAAAGGTAAATATTATTGCAAACATCCAGTAAAATAATAAACAAGCACATTACTTGATAAATTTAAGGTATAAATTTAACTGCATTAAATTGCCTATAGGCCTATTTAATTTACACTGACGATTGACTAATGAAGTTTTCGAAAATCCCATACTTTACCACAACGCATCTTGCAGATCGGTTTTGAATAGCGTGCTGCCTCTTGCAGTATTCTCTCACTGTTCCTGAAGGTCGCGAAGCGTACAACGTACCCCAGAAATTCTACGCGCGGGTTACAGGGGTGCGTTTATGGGAATTAAAACACATCAATTGCACCACAATCAGTGAGGATAGAACTCATGTTAGATAGGAATGTTTTTGACAAAAAAAAAAAAGACCGTCTCCTACAGCAATGACTATAAATCACGAATCACTGCACACACACACACACACGTGTGTGTGTGTGTGTGTGTGTGTGTGCGTGCGCGTGTGCGTTCGAGCTTGTGCAATGCTCAGTTTTTTCTTCGTTCCGCTTCCATCTTTACGATAAAGCATTGTTTTACTTTCCGTTGGTTACCCCCATTAACTTACTACTAAATTATCCGGACAACAGTGAATATAAATGTCTTGATTACTTAAGAAACTGATGGCAGCAAGTGGAATGATATCTGGAATATCGCCTCAGGAATTGCGATTAAAAGTGAGATTGATAGATACGCTGGTCAGGAATATGAAGTCAAAAGTATTTATGCAGTGGAACAAGTTTACAATCAAAGAAATGCTTTAAAAAGTCTTAAAGTTTTAAGAGGCGCCTTTGTAGAGATAAAATCAGTCTTAATTCCGAATGGAACAAACTTTCCTTCAGCATTTAGATGTAGGCCACTGCGCTACAGGCCGGAAGGTCGCGGGTTCGATTCTCGATGGTGTCTTTGAAAATTTTCATTGACATAATCCTTCCGGCCGCACTATGGCCCTGGGGTTGACTCAGCCTCTAACAGAAATGAGTACCAGTAATATTTCCTGGGGGTAAAGGCGGCCGGTGCGTAGGGCTGACAACCTTACCACTTTCATGTGCCGACTGTCTTGAAATCTGAGAGCCTCAGACTCCTGGAACCCTCAGGGCCTTTCCAGGCATGTAATGGGATCGCTGTACCTTCACATTTAGATGCAGGAAGTTGTTAATAATAATAGCATTCGCCATGATCATAAAAAATTAGAGAAACAAACATTTGAACACTTTGAATTTTTTTTAAGAACCTTTTTTTCTTTCTCTTGGACATTTTGTTGTCACCACGTCACATGCCAGCACTATTGATAATACGTGTACTAATATCTTCAGCCCACAAACTGCAAGTCGAGGAAAATGTTCAAATAATGGCAAAATTTTAACTCAAAATATTATTCATTCTGTAGTTTCTTCTGATTAACAATACAATATTCTCATTAATAACAGACAAACTGTGTGTATCTGTGTTTGTAGGTCAATGATTACATAACATTTTTATTTAACTGCGGATATAAACCGTTGTAATCCTTTACATTCCACCCAATCTTCATGACTGGTGAACAAACTAACAAGTTTGGTGAATATGTACTTGTTTCGTAAAATTCGTCAATCTTGCTCATTAAGGGTTGTATTGTTTTAACTTTGTAATAATAACCTTTGATGTGGCAGCTATTGTAAAACAATGATAAGTTACTCCAAAATATTTGTGTTGGAAGCTAAACTGAAATTTGTCAAGCGACTGGATGTTCCCAATTTAGCTGCATTGGTGTGGTAGAGTACACTTTACTTTCCTTGTCAGTGCTAACAATAAAATGTCATGCCTAGAATCCACATTTAGAGTCAGTCATTCCAGCACCAATGCTTCTTTCAGATAAACTCGTTTTAAAGTTTTTTTGTAGCCATTTGGAAGGCCGTCATTATGACATCCTACCTTTCAACGCCAAAATATTTCTCTTCCATTATATGCATGATTTCTATGAACTCGTCTTCCAAATCTTTGAAGAAGAGAAGTTTGCTTTCTAATTTGTAACAATAGGTTCCTCTGGGTTTTTTCCTGCACGGTTCCTACCTCCGGATTGATATCTTTGGAAAACTATTTTTCCCCCATCCTTTCACAACCCCATTTAATTTTTCTCGATAATGGTAATACCTCGAATCTTTGCCTCCTGCTGTCACGATTTTAACTGCTTCTTCTCGGATATCTGGCACGAACTGAAACGAAAATTGACCAGAATAGTATTTATGACACTCATATCTTGAGTTGTTTATAAGCGACATCATTCACTGATTTGTCTGTGACGAGAAGTTTCATTGGTGTTAACTAGTTCTAAAGTTGTTGCAAATTTTACGAATAAGCTATATGGCTGAAGACCAAGTGATTTGAAATGTGTGCTGTACACGTAGGCTATCTGAATCAGTGAAGAGGCAAAGAAATGATTACCTTCCTTTGAAAGTTTACGAAGAAAAACATCTGAACGCCTAAGGTAGGCCGAACATGTGTGTAGGATCCACGATAACAGACTTTGGTTTCTAGTATTTTTATTGCATAGTTGCCGTGTTTATACTACAAAACCAAACCGTACCATACATTTGAAATCTCGTATCCACTATTTATTTAAACGGACACATAGGCTTAACGTTTCAGAGCAGAATGGCCAATGCTCACTCTCATAAAGAATTTATGGCTTTCGTGATTTAAACAAACACAGAATAGAACCTTCTTGCTTGTCACCGCTCAACAAAGCATCATTCCAGGTGTCAAGGTGAAGACGTGGAATAGTTTATCCTTATAATAAAACCAACTAAATGCACTAATTTCTCAAATTTATTTTTGGAATGGAACACTACATGTTTCGGACAGTTTCTGTATCCATCATCAGGAGTCTAGCACTGTACACACAGCAATACATACACCTATTGCTGTGTGTACAGTGCTAGACTCCTGATGATGGACAGAGAAAATGTCCGAAACATGTAGTTTTATTCCAAAAATAAATTTGAGAAATTACTGCAGCTTATTGGATTTATTATAAGAATATACCACGGTGCACGGTCTTCTGAAAGCCAAATACGTGGAATGGAATACAAATGTTCCCGAAAAGTGCAGCGCTATACGTTGAAAATATTAAGAAGTTCTACATTTATCGACCCTACTGCATTTGTATATGCGCAAGCCTAAGTATCGTAATTTTGAAGTGAATTCTGTCGCTGTGTTATCGAGTCGTTTGCAATGCCTGATAGGTACAGTACACATGCCAGGTGGTAGTAGTTGCAAAGCAAATAAACCATTAAGGCTAAGTCGAGAGATATTGCGTATTGCATATTGCATATTTGGCTGAGATTTTAATAGGCTTTTTAGATGTTACACATAATACAAGCTTCAGTTGTGTGATATACAGTGCGTGCAATTGTAATGGCTGTAAGTTTTAATTAATTAACAGCATTTAACAGAGTCCTTATTATGTGTTTCGTAGTAGCTGAAATGCTCAGTGAAGTACCGGAACTTCATCGAAATATAATTTCATTTTAGTTTTCATGAGACTGTGTCCTGAAGCCAGAGGACTCCAATCCGCACTCTTCCGCCCATTTTAACTTTCTTTATCCTCCTTACGCCTGCGGCTCCCAAGTGGTCTCTGCCCTTCAGTTTTGCTACACCTAACACTACGTGCAGTGTGATATTTGAATTTCTCACGTTCTCGTGGCGATAACTACACAGAAGGCTCTCTCTACAATGTGTCACCGTGCATTCTGGTAGAAGTGTAGCAAAGTTTCGGAGGATCGTGCTGCCTTTATAATCAGGAAACCCGAAAACTTTGTAGTCATAACAACTCAAATTCATAATAGGTTGCATTGTAATATAGTAATTGTAATTCAGCCACGATAGAGACTTCGTAACACTGTGTAGTATGATAGTGATGTTTTCAGCACCTGTCAACAAAATTAATATATTACAATATTAGTGCCAGATTCTAGAAAAATATGTATTTAAAATATTAATAACTTTATAAAACCGTTCGTTATATTATACAGTGGAGACCGCGGTGGCACAGTGGTTAAGGTGCTGTGCTACAAATCGGAAGGTCGCTGGTTCGATTCCAGATGGTGTCATTGGAATTTTTCATTGACATAATCCTTCTGATCGCACTATGGCCCTGGGGTCGACTCAGCCTCTAACAGAAATGAGTACCAGGAGTATTTCCTGGGGGTAAAGGCGGCCGGTGCG
>Ga0123352_10014251_pt1 | contig 12652 bp, 6 predicted proteins | sample TergutLab28metaG_FD_89700 | JGI IMG/M metagenome (GOLD analysis project Ga0123352, IMG submission 89700) | Labiotermes labralis P1 segment gut microbial communities from Petit-Saut dam, French Guiana - Lab288 P1 | ecosystem: Host-associated > Arthropoda: Insects > Digestive system > Gut ... | reverse complement strand
TGGGGACGAGATTTTCCGCCCGTCCAGACCGACCCTGGGGCCCACCCAGCCTCCTGTAAAATGGGTACCGGATCTTTTCCCGGGGGTAAAGTACGGCCGGGGCGTGCTGCTAACCACTCACTCCATTCTAGTGCCGCGGTCATGGAAGAGTAGAGCTATACCTCTACCTACCCTCTGAGCCACACCGGGCCTGTAACGGGATCACTTTACCTTTACCTTTACCTTTACCAGTCTTACAGAAACAGCGGGAGGAAGAGCGCTTCTCCTTGCATTTATAATTCATCCTCTACATACGCCCTGTATGTAATTGTTACTCAAAAACCGAAGCGCATTAGAAATAGTCTAGAAAATTGATTATGTAAATGTTAATAAAATCAATTAGATATTATAACAAATTTGTACTTTTTGACCGACGGGATAGAGAAATCAGCGCAGTGTCGCAATGGAGGGGTGGGTTGTTGACAGTATAAAGAGACGGACATACATATTGCCAAGTGTACAGATAAGTAAGCTCTTTGATAGCGTGACGAAGTGCAAAGGACCTATTGGTAAAATAAATAAAATTTGTATAATTATGTCTGGTTTGAATGTGCTATCGGCCTAGTCATGTGTGCTACAGGGAGAGAAATGACAATCAGGTTTTTATCCAGATCGCTTTTGTGGAGTCTCTAGTAGGTCCACACATATTAATATTTGTATTTTCTGCAAGCAAAATCGTATCTGCAGGTGGGTATGAGAAGGATTTGTGAGGTACATTCCAGATGCGTTCCGCTGCCTTCAAAACCACAGAATATGAAACCTGCCCTAAAAAACAGTTAATAATTACAGTTTCATACCTTTCGTTAAGACGTGCCTATAAATTATGATCATCAGTGAGAATGATTGAAAGCTGTGTAAAAATATTAACTTCGGATTGTTACTAATGGTGCTGTCTGGCCTGTGGAAACTTCAAAATATTCCTCTGAGGTCCCCTGATGCAAATTAATCAGCACTAATACCAACTGTCGCTTTGTGCTGTTCGGTTGTCGGTCCACAACGCGGGATACGTTTCGATAGGACGTCTAGTGATATTTGACTCGAAGGAGTTTTTACCGGGTCTGTTAAATGCGCAATGTACACGCTCAGTTTCTTACTGAGTTTCTGCACAAGTGACAAGCGTCACGAATTGAGATCCTGTGCACGAGCGCGAGTCACATTATGCCGGCTTGTACCCGACGGGGCATTAACAGTTTAAAGTACATAGTCTGCTTCGTACCATTGTCTTCAGGAAGACGCATCTCTAACGCGAATCTTTAATTTAGTATTCTCGTCATAGAAAGGTCTATACGTACGTTTAACGGAAAGTCTGGCGCAGTAACTTTGTGGGCCGGGATGGCGTAGTCGGTATAGCGATTCGCTAAGGGGTGGACGGTTCGGGGATCGAATCCCAATGGGGGCGAGATTTTCCGGACCCGTCCAGACCGGCCCTGGAGCCCATCCTGCCTCCTGTACCATAGGCAGCGATTTTCTTTAGCGGAGAGTAAAGCGGCCGGGGTATGGTGTTGACCATCCAACCCTATCTAGCACCGACGTTAAAGAAAGAGTGGAGTTACACTTCTACTCCACCTCTGGGTCTTCACGGCCTGTTCCGGGGTGAACTTCACCTTGTGCGGTAAATTAGGTTAATATTTGTGCTTCTAAGATTATGATGGCTGAATCATGTTATATTATGAGCGTTTATGGTAGAATTATACTCCATAAATGGCAAGTAAATCCTCTGATTATGTGACAAAGTTCAAGTAACGCTATTTATGATATAAATAAAATTTATGTAATTATATATGCTTTGATCTTACTAGGGTCTAGTCATTTATGTCATCAAAATATAGCTCATTCACATGGATCCAAAATTTCGTTGCCGACATAAGAAAATCCTTACCTTGACGGTATTCTGAGCCAGTTGAAAACTAATTAGTTAATCAGTTTTAAATCGAAATAAAATGAGGAAAGGGACAGGCTTGTGGCTGCCTTACACTTGAGAATCTTTCGCCATTTCTGAATAACAACTGAAAAAGTAGCTGAGATAAGTTAGGAGATAAAGGTAAAGGTAAAGTGATCCCGTTACAGCCCCGGTGTGGCCCAGAGGGTCGGGTAGAGGTATAACTCTACTCTTCCATGACCGCGGAACTAGAAGGGGGTGAGTGGTCAGCAGCACGCCCCGGCCGCACTTTACCTCCGGGAAAGACCCGGTATCCATTTTACAGGAGGCTGGGTGGGTCCCAGGGCCGGTCTGGAGGGCGGAAAATCTCGTCCCCACCGGGATTCGATCCCGGACCGTCCAGCCCGTAGTCAGTCGCTATACCGACTGAGCTAAAGTTAGGAGATACTTATATAAAATATATAAATAAGGTATGTTCCTCATAAACGGATATTTTCTTATTCAGATATAATACCGGAAACCACTTATCTAGTTAGACTCTTGTAATCTACAGTAACATACACTATTTTCCTTTATTTTCTGCCTTTTTTAGTTCGACATATTCAGTACACGGACAATGTTAGGATGCAACTTAACATTGCTGCCCTGGTATTGTTATGTTGTGTATTTATATATGCATCGGTCTTCAGGGAAGTGTGGAGACTAATATTAGGTTTTGTTACTTTTGTAAAATATCAGTGATTGTTCGGGCATTGCTATTTGAACTTTCATGGGCCACTGAACATGAAAAAGACCTACTTCTTTCATTTTAACTGACAAATTAATTTTGTTCCACACTCTAGTCTTCCAGATCTCTTAACATCAATTGTTATTCGAACTTCATTAGACGTCATGTTGTTGACACAAACATGTTGTCAGCCCTCCAAATATTTCAGTCTTTAATGTGTTTGCTAATGCGTTCTGTGTAGCGAAACTTTGTACAAGGGACGTACTTTATTCTGCAAGCAAACAGAATGACTCTGGACCGAGCAGGAGAACAAGAGATGCAGCTCTCAGATGAAGAACAAGAGACCGTGTTGCAGAGCAATTAGCTGATTCATTTTCTTGTTCTTGAATGCATGCGGTTTTAATACAAAACCTTAATTAACCAATAACAGGAAACTACATTGACTGGCTGTCACAACAGCTACAGCAGTTGAATTCAATTTAGAGATTTTCCGGCACGTGTTTGTCAATACGGCTAACTCCACTTTATTGCACAGCTGTAGTTACCTAAAGTCCTTGTGGGATGCTTCACGTTTCCTGCTTAATAGAATTGTGTTGTATCGCTAAGGACCTCTCGCACTGGATGCTGCTTAAGGTACGGTATCGACAAGATGGCGATACGATTCGCTTACGATAAAACTCTACCCTTGATTTCAAATGGGACTTCACACAGAGAAGACGACACGATAATGATATGTTCATGGCGGACCTATACGATACGATGACGACTCAGTATGTTGTGTCGTTTGTCGCAGAATCGTAAACATATCGCAACAGGAAACAGAAGTCTCGTGGGCATTTAAAAATGCCTTACTAGTTTATGGAATCATGATCAAATATTTTGGGGGGAACAGTCCATTCTGTATGAATGGAGGGACCCTGGTTATTCAAGAAACGTCAAAATTTAAAACTTTCCTGTGTCGTGCGTGAAATGATCGAAATATTTCGCTGTCCTATTCAAGTTCTCTCTGACCACAATGAAACTGTCAAGTTCACAACTTCTGTTGAAGCAAGGGTGAACCCAGTAATTTATTATTATTAATCTCATCCACCCCATAACAAAATACCCTCTTCGTCTTTATATGTTAGTACTGAAGCAAGCAATGCACATCATCTTGAGTGAATCGCCTCCGTTGTGCGAGGCTTATTGTCACCGAATTGCCATCTTATCTTTCGTGAAATTCCATGTTTTGGATTTTGACCAGAATTTATCAACAAATTACTATTTTGTGTAAAATTGCACCGAAACAGGCATTGTACTTTAATATATATATATATATTTATTTGTTTGTTTATTTATTTATTTATGCGAAATGTTGTAACAATAGAGAGAGTCACTTTTCTCTGCAAGGTACGGATTGAGGCCTAAGAGACAGCTGATGATGCAGACATCGCTTTGCCCAACGCAAGTACAGGAGAAAAGAAATGTTGTTCTGTACAATATAATTACAGGAAACACAGTATCTCGCCTTTTTTGCATAAGTACAAAAATACGTTACCTCGCCAATACAAGTATAAAAACTGCGACAGAAATAAAAAGGGCGGCGAAACAGTTGATCTAAACATGACCATGCTTCCACGCCGGAAGCATAGAGGAAATTATTGTATTTAGACAACAATAAAATTAATCACGAATAATAGGGACAATGGCAGGGCGAACGCACCACAAGTGGTAGACTACTCCATGCAGATAATTAAAAAATTGTTGTATTTTTAACACTAGACGATGGACAAATTTCAAAACTGGGTGCTTCCTAATTTCTTAAATGTTTATTGTTACAATAGAGTGGTGTTGTGTCAACTTGTACAACTATATCTTTGCCATCTATTCTTTTCGGCGACTCAGGCATATGCATGTTGGCCGTACCGTGTTATTTCTCTGTCAAATGAACATAGATTGTCCTCAGTTTATCGGTGGAGGCCAAGACCTCCAGAAATAAAGGGTAGTTTTACATATGTTGAGGGACCGCGGTAGCACAGTGGTTAAGGTGCTGTGCTACAAATCGGAAGGTCGTGGTTCGATCCCAGCTGGTGTCATTGGAATTTTTCATTGACATAAAATCCTTCCGATCGCACTACGGCCCTGGGGTCGACACAGCCTCTAACAGAAATGAGTACCAGGAGCATTTCCGGGCGTAAAGGCGGCTGGTGCGTAAGGCTGACAACCTTACCACCATCCTGTGCCGTTGTCATGAAATCTGGGAACCTCAACTTCCTGGAACCCTCTAGGCCACTCCAGGCCTGTAACGGGACTGCTTTACCTTTTACATATGTTGAGTAGGCGGTCTCAGATTACTGACAAGGAATTGTCCACCAACTTAGAAGTTAGGTATGAGGCTAATAGCCTGTCACGCTGAGAGAATTGTCGAGTTACAAATCGTTACGCAGAGGTTGTAACTTGATTGGATTATTTGGCAAAATGTAGGCAAGGAGAAATAAAAGACATGAGTTCAGATATTGCAAGACTACTGTGTGACGGTGTGGACTGGATTCGTCTGGCTTAGGATATGGTCCAGTGAAAGGAGCTTGTGAAAATGACGAAGACCCTTGTGATTTCATAAAATGCGACTACTTTTTGGATTACACGAGAGTCCATTACCTTGTCCAGAAAGTTTCTACTTCGTGATCCACACTCTATTACACACCCCTTGACGGTGATCGCGATCTTTGGCTTGTCGTTATACATGATTGTTGCTTTATAAGCTTTGGGTGATACACTAAACGTAACGTAGTCCCTCGTGCAGAATTCTACCCGCAGTTAATTCAGCCTTCTTTGTCTGGTTGTTGCTAGGGTACTGTGTAAGTAGAATGGATAAATGAATCTGCATCCGCATCTGTTTTGTCGCTAGGCAACCCGTGCAGTTTAATGCATACAGCAGCTGACCTAGTCTTTACACATTTTTATCACCATGCTGCACCACGGTCGTGGCAGACGAAGTTAATGACATTTGAGCCTAATTACAGTTCTGTAGTGCGCGCTATTGAGTCTAATTAAAGTTTTGTACTGCACAATGGAGCCTAGGGTTTTGTAATGCACTACTGAGCCTAAATAAGGTTTTGTAGTGCGCTGTTGAGCCTAATTAAGATTTTGTAATGCGCTGTTGAGTCTGAAATAAGGTTTTGTGGTGCGCTGTTGGGTCTCATTAAGGATTTGTAGTGCTTTTTAATCCTAATTAAAGTTATTAGTGTGTTATTGAGCCTAATTAAAGTACTGTAGTACACTAACTTCCATGTTTCATTTAGTAGACTAAAGGCCGTACCAAAGCCGAGGGTGTTATTTGCCTCCAACCCACCGCTTACTCTCGGATTCGATTTTAGGTTAGTCCGTATGGGATTTATGGTAGACAAAGTGGTACGGGGACGGGTTTTTCTCTGAGTTCTATGGCTTTCTTCTGGCAGTATCATTCCACCAGTGGTTTGTAATCAAACTTCATCTGTCTACCACCAACTCTATAATCTAATATTTGACGTCTTCTTTACACAAAATACTTCAGTTCACCATACTAAATTATGCTGTTTTTACGTTGTGTTAATATAAATATGCTTTTGATTTGACACTCTCAAATTAGTTATTGTTAATGTTGATTTCTGAGGTACGTCACATGAGTAGTCTGTGGATAGGTACCAGCGTTTGAGAGTTACCATATGTCTTCGTTTTCAAGATAGAAGATGGACGTAGTAAAACTTATTCTACTCTGAAGAGGAAGGCAGCAGCTTTCTTCAACTATTGGCAACTAGCTGCAATGCTACATGGTATCTTATTCCAGAATACAGAAAAAATACAATAAGACACCTGCACTGCGTGATATTACGTTAGGTAGGCGCCTGTGTGTTGTAAATATCATTCTATCCTTTAGGTGCAGCTTATTTCAAGAAAGTCCTGGGCGATGAACAGGTGTTTTCGCTAACCTGCACTGCAAGTATTATTTAAAGGCCCTGTTTTGAGCACTTAAAATTCGAATACATCGATTCCGGCAGTGACGTCATAACAAACTGGACGTAATAACCTGGTATGCTGTGCTGCACCATAGGCCTAGTTTGTAAACAAAGGGTTATTGCTCCTTACTTCTGTCCTTTTATATTGTTCTGCGTGTTCATTGCAGTCTTGCGCTTAGAATGGACCATCTGACGGCCACTAACCCTGAAGCTTGTTTTCTGTACAACAGTTAATATAAAGGCCATATCCTCAGGGAAGGGCAAGCCTACTTGGCAAAACTTCTTTTACGGTTAGTCACGTTTAATGTAGTTCAGTGGACCAATAGCCTTATCCCCAGGCGGAAGCCCGTCTCCAACATAGTCACCGTCAAATTGCCTCTCTCTCTCCCCCCTCTTTATCTCTCTCTCATTCAGCACTATCGTAGCATTCAGGATAAATATATTTTTATGACTTATTCCATCTTACCTGGTATGACCTCAAAGTGTGATTATTTCCTTAAGGGCCAATTTGATATACTTTATGTTGAGGTCCTCGCACTTCTAGATCGCATACAACGTACGGTTTTGATACACAGTCCCTTTAGTGCGAAAGCAGCATATGAGTGTCGTTAGTCTTTTGACATGTGGGATAGAGGAAATGCGCAGAAAACCCTGTTAAGATCCCATTAATACTGCTATGCCCTTCTGTACGGGTGTGGAACTTGGTCTGTCATCGTAATTGAAGAATATATATTGAGTGAAGATTTCTTTCCTCTGCGATATGAGACTGCGTCAGTAGAACATTTTTCGGAACTCTAGACCCTTGAAGGCACTGCATTATTACGAAACTTGGGTAATAGATCTCTCCGTGAGGCAGCGTCTTTTCACAGAAGGACGGACACCTGAACTACACCGCTGTGGAAACCTCCAAACAAATATACTCAGTGTCTGAGGACGCAGTACTTGAAGGGATTGTTTGGGTTTGCGCGACAAAAATGACACAAGTTGGAGAAAATTACACAGTGACAAGCTTCATAAGTTTTGTTCCGCAGCAGATGTCAGTGGATTAGGGACGACGGAATTGGAGTGTAATACATGTGAGAGAAATGAAACTTGCATACAAAAATTTAGTAAAAGTATGGAGAGAAGAAATCACTAGGGAGATCAACGCGTGTATGTGAGAGTAATGTTAAATTGGACCGTACGAAATGAACTGGTTTTGTCACTGTGTGTATGAGCACGGATTTGGAGTTGTGGTTTTAAGAATGTCAGCTCTGTCTCATATTTTGATTACACAGTTTTTTGAGCATGATTCCATTCTCTGAGTATGAGAATGTTTCTCGCGAGTGTCGAATGAGAACAAACCAGCCAGATAGAATAATGTGAAATTTAGGAGACCAGGAGAATTTTATTTAGATTTAGATTTAAAAGCAAAAAAGCCGAGTCAACATTAAAATTACTTCTGTAAACACTTTCTTGGTGGTACTCTGATTTAGCCGGTGACCGCAGTAGCACAGTGGTTAAGGTGCTGTGCTACAAATCGGAAGGTCGCTGGTTCGATCCCAGCTGGAATTTTTCATTCACATAAAATCCTTCCGTTCGCACTATGGCCCTGGGGTCGACTCAGCCTCCAACAGAAATGAGTACCAGGAGTATTTCCTGGGGGTAAAGGCCGCCGGTGCATAAGGCTGAAAACCTTACCACCATCCTGTGCCGTTGTCATGTAATCTGGTAACCTTAACTTCCTGGAACCCTTAGGGCCACTCCGTGGGCCGAGTAGCTCAGTCGGTATAGCGACGGGCTGGACGGTCCGGGATTAAATCCCGGTGGGGACGAGATTTTCCGCCCGTCCAGACCGGCCCTGGGGCCCACGCAGCCTCCTGTAAAATGGGTACAGGCTCTTTCCCGGAGATAAAGTGCGGCCGGAGTGTGCTGCTGACCACTCACCCCCTTCTAGTGCCGCGGTCATGGAAGAGTAGAGCTAAACCTCTACCCACACTCTAGACCACACTGGGCCTGTAACGGGATCACTTTACCTTTACCTTTCACTCTGGTTTAGCCGGTGCTGGATGCTATGTCGCAGGGCAAAGCGAAATACTCATGTCGTCTGTACACACCTAAAGCGAGAAAATCTTTGCTTCAGCCTCAGCTGCACCCCTTCAGAACGTGGTTTGTGTGAACAATCCCCCATATACGAACTTATTTATTTTGGGGTACGAGCTGGTGCAGAAAAAAGTAGCCAATTCATGCTTCGTATTTTTTAGGTTTCTGGTTCGAATGTCAAAAAATAGACTGGCGTGGCTTTCTTTCGTTCCGCCATGTAAATGGGAGGTTGACTTTCTATTGATCAACTTTCCAGCACGCGTATTAATAAACCCTTTGTCATTCGATGCTAGAAGGCTCATGTGGATCATAAACAGTCACTAAATAGGACAAGAGACGTTGAAATAATTTACATTTATTTTAGTCGCTTTCTTTCGTAACAAATTCCCGTGTGTCTTTATTTAAGCTACATTTATGCCTGAAAAAAATAAAATTCAGTTGTATATACAGCAAACAGACTACCTTTCCTCAGCTGGTAATTTATAATCATTCCACAGTTTTCCGCTGCAACTTCTAATAGCTCCTGGAACTTGGGACATCTTTTTAAAGGAATAAAGACATAGATAAAATGAAAGCAAACGAAGAAACAAACAAATACGAACCTTGTAACATGAAGCGGCCATTTTATATTCTTCGTATTCGCCATCCACAAACACCTGTAATTTCACTGGCGAAACTTATCAATATAATAGCATTCAGGGGTGTAGGAACGTGCCGTATTGACAGTTATGACATTGAGTGGGGTACATAATAGTACAGAGGGCTGTAATATCGGCGTTCCAGTGCACTGGTGACACGGAAGCGGGCATCAGAAGATTCAAACGCCGCTTTTGCAGAGCAGAATGTGAAATGAGATCGTCGCTGACCAGTCCGTTCATCAGCCCGGGGGCATGCCAGTCTCCGATAGGCGAGTCCAGGGCGTGGAGAGGCCTCGAGGAGAGGACTTGAAGTAGGCTAAATGCGGCTCGTTACAGATGCACTCAATCTGTTTGTCATGTAGACCTTCACTGTCCAGCTCCATTCTTTCACAGGCAGCTGTGTACTGTATTCAGAACACAGACCCGAACTTGGCCGTCTCAGATAACGCTTCGGGAGAGCCTGGATATCCCGAACTTTCCCTTTGGTCCTTCACGCAGCTATTGTAGCGGTAAATTTCGAAAACCTTTAATCTATTTGAGATGCACCTGATTTAAATATGGTCCAAGTACCTGTTATATTGACAGATTTTTATGTTTGAGTCTGTGTGTGACTGTGCTTGCGTAATGCCTTAAGCTCACTAGTGCCTCATTTAAAGTTTTTACCTTCCCTTAAAATTATCTTCATATTTCGTTAGACGGTGTATATGTTCTGCAGTTGAAGCAGTGTCGTTAAACAAGCGAATAATTGATGAATTCTTCCCCAACGCGGTATAATAATTAGATTACTGGAAGAAAAGCCGAAGAACCGTGGTTCAGTTCGGTCCAAGTATATGAGACATTTCTCGACCGTCCAGACCAGAGTGTGACCACCCACCCCCTGCTCAGTAGGTACCCGGAGTCTTTCCCCGGGGAAAAAGCGGTAGAGGCGTGAACCTGAGCACTCAGCTCCATCTAGTGCAACGGTTAGAAATTAGTGGCGCTGTTTTCTGTAGTCACCGTAAGTCTCTAGTTTGTGGTGTTCAGTTAAACACAGAAACAATTTTCGGTATTTTAAAATAGGCCACGATAGCTTCCTTATTTTATCCTGTCGCAACACATTTGTTTTCATCCTGTTAAGAGAATAATCCACAGACCACTGCCGAATTAATCCTAAACGATCCACTATGTGCTCTCCGATTTAGTTGAACCGAGGAGTCGTTATGGCGTATTTCTGTTGATCACGAACCGTGTGTTTCTTACACCGTTTCGAGTGGTTGTTTTCCGTTGTGTTCGTCAGACTAATTTTAAATCACATTGGCCTCGATCACGTGTCATTGTGGTGTACCGGTGATCGCAGATCGCCAAGACAGTTTTGTTGCATCGGGATAGTGAGCATTTCTTCTCCGACTTCTCACTGTCCCAAGTAGGTTTCATGGAAATATATTCATGTTTTATATCCGAGCAGGTTGATGCAGTAGATTTGAAGTCTTAATGCGTAATTTGATTTTCAGCTGCACTACCAGACATCCAAATCGATGTTTTTCTGTAATCAGTGTCTACAGAATAATACTGGAACAACATCTTCAATAGTCTACGAATTCGACCTTCCAAATTACTGCTTAAACACCGCCGTTCTTTATTTTCCAATATAATTTTATTTCAGGCAGGGCAGGATTTTCCTGAAGGAGGTTCGATCCTGAGGATCCACATATATCATGAGCCACTGTACAAAAAGTTATTCGCCCGGGCAATCTGGCGCCTGGGATTTGTGCACCCCTGATATAAATTACAGCTACAGCATCGCCGTTAACGTAATCACTCAATCTATGCCTTGTGTCGAAAAGGCTGGTGTAAGGATAGATCTGGAAATCTGTAGTTTGAAGCTGCCCGATTTGAATCACCCTGGGTTGGCTTATCGAGGGATTTTTATGGTTTTACTAATTTTCATCAGTTGAGAAGCACTGTTATGTGGCAACATTGCATATAAGTTATTAACATTCCTTCGTAAACTTTTCGCACCTACTTCGGATATGATGGTGCCAATGCAGTCAACAAACCATTGTACTGTACCATTCAAGGAGGTGTTTAATCTTACCTTGTCGGACAGCCTTTGAATGAGGTGGAGTGAGGTCTTAACTTGTCAATCTACTTGCTACTAGCAGCTGGTCCATATAATTTGACGCTATATATTTACTGCTTGTTGTTGTTGTTGCATTCCTCATCTATTTCTATGTTTGTACATGTCTTTTATTTTACCTTTTATTTACGGTGAGTTGCTTTCTCCTGCAGTATTCAGTGTGACCTTGTGCAGACCACATACTGACGGCTTGCGGTCATTGCAGCTTCTGGCACATAGACATGTTTGTATTCTGGCTTCCGAGTTATATAAAACAAAAGTCTGATTTCAAATAGAGATCAACCTGATGTAGAGAGAGGAAGAGTGTTTTAAACCTTTAAAGATAAATTCGTAATATTCTTTTGTCTCTGAAGACTAGGGGGAAAATGTAGACAACGAAAGCAAAAGAAACGTAGGGTACGATTGAGGAAAGAAATGAAGAAAGAGGGAAAGAAACAGAGAGGAAAACATTGGAATGAAGGCACATAGGAAACGATATAAACGACACAGAGAAGGTAGAAATATAGCGGTGTGGAAAGTAAGATATTTACTCTTTTTTTAAGAGAGTTCGAGATTTTCTTAAAAGTGTTATTTATACGCTGACAGTTGCTGGTGTCACGTAGTGTCAGTGGTGGATAGATGAATGAATTGAGTAAGGAGCGCTAGTGGAATTATACTAACTGTGAAAAACTGCAGCACCATGAGAAAACACTGTCCCACTCCCACTTTTTCCACCACAAATTTCACAAGGACTGGGCTGGGATCTAATCCGGCCCTCCTGCGGTGAGAGACCGACGAGTAACCGCCCGTGGTGCAGCGCTGACGGCGGTATGAAGCCTGAAGTTGTCCACGGATGATACTTGAGCTTTGCGAGTCATTTTGGATAAGTCGCCGTCACCTGAGGGCCGTCTGGGTTCAGTGTACGTAGTCCGAATTCCGTCGTCAGAACTTGATCCTCATTCTAGAGCCGGTTAAACAAGAATCTTTCCTTCCAGATATGCAGAAACAGGAGCAATGATCTCGGCTGCTAGTTTTTTAATATAAAGTGGTGCAGATTTATTTTTGTCATTTTCGAATACTTTTCTGGTTCGGGTGGTTTGTTGAGTTTGTTTTTCTTACAGTTGAGAATAGGACGTGTTTGTTGAGTTTGTTTTTCTTACAGTTGAGAATAGGACGTGTTTGTTGAGTTTGTTTTTCTTACAGTTGAGAATAGGACGT
>Ga0123352_10014250_pt1 | contig 12653 bp, 4 predicted proteins | sample TergutLab28metaG_FD_89700 | JGI IMG/M metagenome (GOLD analysis project Ga0123352, IMG submission 89700) | Labiotermes labralis P1 segment gut microbial communities from Petit-Saut dam, French Guiana - Lab288 P1 | ecosystem: Host-associated > Arthropoda: Insects > Digestive system > Gut ... | reverse complement strand
TCTAGACCTGGAGCCGCTACTTTTTTCATTCAAGTAGCTCCTCAATTGACCTCACGAGGCTCACGAGGCTGAGTGGACCCCGTTCCAGACCGACTACTACTCAGAAAATCTGGTAGCGCCGGGAATCGAACCCGGGACCTCTGTATCTGTAGCCAGAAACTCTGACCACTAGACCACAGAGACGGTCAAAGAGAATTGTACCAAAAATAAATCACAGCTTTACGTTCTTTGGTACAAATTCCTTCTGCCTGAGCACGACTGACTGCAGAGAGTTGCAGTTGTGTTATATTACGTGTCAGTATCATTCTGAACTGTAAGAACTCTTGTGTAAATAACAACAACAAAATTGACGCTTTGTGCGGAATACAAAGGCTCCATTGTGTGAATTTTCTGCAGCCAAAAGACACCCTCTGACGATACGACTGTTATCATATAAGGGCAATCCTTCAGGGACAGCTGACGTTACTCGCGGTCCAATTTTGCGTTCTGTGCAGCCGTTGGTCGTGTTTCAACTGTTGCTTCTCATCCGTCCCCGGAGACGCTGTCTGAGATGAGTGCAATAAAAGAGCTCGGCACGGACCACAGGACCAAGATTCTGACGTATTCTCAGTTACATTATTACCGTTACTTCTTAGTCCTAGTAAAATGCAGTCCCAGTTGTCCATACGCACGCCATAAAAGCTTATGTGGGAGTAGTGTTAGAGCTTCGCTCATACTTAAACTTGGTGCTAGGTATAGGAAAGCAGTCAACTTCTATTCCAATCAGCTCTATACCCGGGGGACAATTCTCCGATTGCCACTGAATAGGAGATGAGTGGTTGGGCTCCAGAGAGGTCTGTACGCTTCGGTGGGTAGTAGTAGCTGTTGCCTCCGCGGGAAATCGAACCAAGACTTGTTGCTGGTTCAGCCCGTCGCTTAGTCAATATTCCAACCGCGTTTCCCTGGAAGACATTCAAACCCTGGTACCCACTTCAAAATTCCCTTTCTGCATCATGTGTTATATATATATATATATATATATATATATATAACTACTGAAATTCCTCTTAAAATGTTATTTTGTTTCTATAAGGCGGGAAGTTTCGTGATTAGTTTAGCTGCTACCCCTTTCCAAGAAAGTCTTTGATCTTTGAAGTTTATGGTTGGTAACTTTGTAAATGATCTTCATAGATGCCACAGCATGCTAGAAAACCGTGTGTTTATTTATTCGCAGTTATCGTATTGACATTATCACAGAATATGAACACGAAGCATTTATATTTTAATTAAATAATTTACTTAACTAAACTCCATGAAACAGAGTAGTTCTTCAGAATTTAATAGTCGTTCAGTTAGCCAAGAAATTCTTCGGCTCTATATAAGCGGATGGTTCAGTACCGTGTAGGCCTGCGCTTTAAAAGCTTCGCCCCATAACCGGTCTAGTTGTGGGAAGTCTGTTACAGGCCTTATGCAGGGCACATGTTTACTGTGCAAATGGGAAGTGAATTTTGAATGCAAATTACAAGGACAGAAACCGCCAGTGAGGGGGGGTTTGTATATCCCGAAGAATTAAAATAAAGACAGCAGTTATGTAAGGAGCAAGCTGTCTGGTAATTACATAGCCTTTTTGAGCAGGAAGTATTTATTGTTAATTTTAGATACAGCTATTAATTTCTTCTAGTAGCAAACACCATCGATCCCGAAAGTCATGTATACTGGAGAGAAGATATTTTCTTTGCGTAGCCTTATTCCAGAGCGAATTTTGGTTTACGAAGTATGAAGAAATGGAGGCAACAGAAGGCAGCACGAAATCTTTGAAGACTGGGATGAATTCGTGTGACACACAAAGATACACTTTTTACCTCACAGAAAACACAGAATGCTTCCATTAGAAAGAGAACTGAAATCTGCATACGGAAACGATGACTGTTTATTGTATGAATCATACGTAAGACGCAAAACTTTAATGTGGACAAAATGCAGAGGTTTTGTCTTGACCCTGACTAGTAGGTATTTAGTAGCTAATGAGTTAATTCTGTGGTACTAACTCCCTGTGTCGCTGACGATATATGCGTCGTGTCTGTGGAATATAGAGTTTTATTGCGTTTGTGGCGTGAATGTCTGTTACTGTGTAATTGTTAAAGCAATCGCATTACGAGCCTGGATATGCCCTGAGGTTGAGGTTCCCTAATTTCAAAACAATAGGCACATGCGAGCCCTACGCACAGGCTGGAAAATATTCCTGGTACGCATTTCTGTTAGAGGCTGAGTCGACCCTAGGGCCATAGTGGGGCCGGAAGGATATGGCAATAAAAAATTCCAATGACACCATCGGTAATTGAACCCTTGACCTTCCGGCTTGTAGCTTCAACCAACTGCGCCACCGCCTACCCAATTTTATGTGTTGTCCCACAAAGTTACTAGAATTTGACTTACCGACCGTCTTAGTCCGCTGGCGAACTAATCGGATCGGACCAAGTCGAGTGAAATCAGTTCAACTCGCAAAAAAATCTGCAAAGACAGCCAAATCTTGTACGCATAATCTCTTAATACGTCTGTCGTACTGCATGAGCCGAGTTGCGTAGAGCTGGGGATCCGTCTTTGTTCTGTACCTTGCTGGGTCAGACTCGATTCAGCTTGCCTGGACTGGATTTGGTTAATTTTCTTTCAATCTGATATATTCTACGCATCTGTCTGAATGGAATTTAAAGTGGTTCTACTGTGACAGAAAATGTAGGATACTTCTTATAATCTGGCGGTATACACATATGAACACTCTTGTCCTGCGTGGATGCTTGTCTTCCAAACGTAACATTGCGAATTATTTAGTTTACTGGCTAATATTGGCACAGCGGAGAAGAAGAGATTAAAGTGGATTGGATAGTGCAAGGAGAAAGGCAAACATTCATGAACCATACATTAATTCGTTACTTAATTTCTCCTATGTGTTTAGGCCTTCTCGATCATTTTCAGGAATATAATTTAATACCATAAGAAGGCCCTTAGGACTGTAACATATTTGTTTACAACAGAGTAAATAAGTGGAAACATAAATATAATATATTCCTTAAGATGGCCGAACCTGCCAAAACATGTAGGAGACGTTTGATGATAAAGGCAGTTACGATTCATGAATGTGTGTGTGTGTCTGTACCTTGTTGGTTGTATTACTGGATAATACAGGAGTATATGGTCAAAGTACATTACAAAGTTAAAATGGATTTTGCAAAATTAGGGTGTGAATGATTAGAATGAATTCACGTAATGCAGGATATAGCCCTAGGCCAGGCTCTTATAATGAAATTTATGCTTCCGTAATGACAACTAAAATACTTTAAACTTTTCAAGAAAAATCGTGTACTCGGATAGGCGGACGATGGCACTCTGAGATTTGATTTTATCTTCTGGGCACTTTTTCCTTAATTTTCTTCTAATAAGATTATAATCCACTTATTTTTACACTGATAACGAAGTAATAAAAACCCGAGACTGAAACAAGAGTTTGTAAGATAAAAGGCATAAGTTTTTGGTAATGTAACTAGAATCTTAGACTTACTTACATTAATTCCTCGCCCGGATGGTACATTTCATACTGCAGTACGAAGAGTGCAGTGTAGAACGGGCACCGCTTCAGTTTCAGAGTTACGTGGGCTTCATGTGTTGCACTATACACATTGCGAGTCTATGTGGTTGTGCACCGTACTGTCAGGTTCTCAAGGACTTGCTGCATGCATTTAGTTTCAGTACTTCCAGATTATCAGGTTGAACATTTTTAGAAAGAGGACAAAAGTTAAAATAACAATGCAAGTGTAAGGAGTAGCGAAACTGAATTGTCTTGCTTACAAAACACAAAGCGATTCTGTTGCCATTTCTGTTTAAGGACGGTCTGTCACTTCTGTGCTTGTAAAGTATAACCATACATCGCATTACGTGTAGCTAACCGAACTCTTTCATATTCCGCTCGAGCTGCATATAGGCCTAGATGTCGAATGTGAGCTTTCAATTCTTATAATGAAAGCCAACGAGATGCACTATTTCTTAAATTTATTTGACAAAGTACTCTACATGTTTCGGGCAGGTCCGCTGTCCATCATCAGGAGTATCTCAAAAGTGTATACACGCAATAAGTATTTGTCATGCTAGTTCTGTTGGCGTCTGCAGATGCCAACAGAACTAGCATGACAGATACCTATTACGTGTATACAGTTTTGAGATACTCCTGATGATGGACAGCGAACCTGTCCGAAGCATGTAGAGTACTTTGTCAAATAAATTTAAGAAACAATGCATCTCGTTGGCTTTCATTATAAGAATATATCACGATGCACGGTCCTTTGAATGTCAAAAAGGTGAGTTTTAATTTTATCCAAACAGTATCTACAGAAGGTCACAGAGCATGGAAGAGATATTTTGAAGCTTTTCGGAATCCACATTACTAATTGGATATATATTTTTTGAATGAATATAACTAATGAAGGCAACTTACGTTTTCATTCTCTCCATTCCTTTAGCTGAGAGTAATCGGTAAATGTCCAAATTTGACACACCTCTATTCTTTACTTCGAAACCCTCTATAAACATAGTTATTTCAACCCGACTAGGCCGGTATGGTTTCGACAATGATCGATTGTTCAGGTTCAAACGGTGCCCATTTGACATCCAGTAGCCATAGCTGTGCCTGTACTGCTCGTTCCCATAGCGACGGCGACGCGCGCGTTGATGTACTTGCCTCTCAATGGTCGAGAAGAAAGATTTCGTTATATCGCCTCCTGTTCGTGTCGACCTCGGGTCTGTGCCGTTGAATGCAGAGATAGTTCTTGCCTAGGGTGGTTAAGCATTAGTGTCAATCCGTAACGAAACCACGTGTTAGTGCAGTGTTGAATTTTGTGGCAGTGTAAGTGCCTGTGTTGTGATCAGTATGTACAAGCTGTGATGCTTCAGATTTTACCGATACATTTTAATGAAAATTCATATAAGTTATTGTATCTATATAACTTGCGTTCAAATTTTACTTTCGTGTTTGTGATTGAATATCAGGCCTTGATAAATGATCAAAATTTAAGCCTTGATTCTCAATACAATGCGTTTAATTGGGTTGCTGCCTGAATTGTAATTTAATTAATACGTTGATACTATGCAATGACATTACTTCTATGTTTACGTGTGTAAATTACTCGACAAACAATTTTTTATATACGCTTTCCTGCCTCACCTATCTTACAGCAGAATATTCTGTTTATAAATTTATGTACTGGTGTATATTCAAGTCAGATCGTTTAGAAAATCGTGCGTTATCTCTTCTTGGTATTCATTGAGATCGCCCTATAGTTACTGTGTGTTTCCGTGACTCGTGTTTGTGTATGGCGATACACATTTGCCGAAACTGGCCCTTTAAATTCCGTGTGTTTTCTAGATTAAAATATAATGAAGTGATGACAGTATGTATATTGCTCTTCGTTTTATAATATGTTTTTAATTTATTCAGTATTATTAGAATTGTCTGGATGTAAAGTCATTGAATTACCGCGTGTTGGGGAGAGATTTTGTATCCCAGGGCTTTTATTGTGAATTGCTTCCTGTGAATTCAGTCGATCCAATTACACGAAATATTTGTACTGTATCATTTAATTTTTTCTTAGGAAACCTGTTACTACATAAACACGTGAGCTCCATGCGCCATGAAATGTATCTGTAGTATGTCTGTATTCCCAAGTAGAATAAATGCCAAAAGACTAGATTTAATATCATTTGACGTTTAATTTCCCATCATTATCGTCAGGGCGTCAGTGTTTTCGAGTGTAGCCTGTGAGTTTTTTTTACCAGTAGCGACATGTTTCATGATGATTTTAAATTTTTTCAAAGTAAAATGATGTGCGCACACAGATTCGTCAACCCAGTGAAAGAGATTTTAAATTAACTCCTAATTGATACGTTTATTTCTTCGTATCCTGTTCGTTAGGGCTTTTGGAGCGGTTGTTTGTTTATCAATCAATATTACCATTGTGTATTAAAAAAATATTTTGACAAATATCAGTGCTGCTTACTAAGCCAAACCGTGGATCCAATCACCATAATATATTAACTTTACATTAGTGCATCTGTGCGTGTGGAATTTGAATAACCGTCTCTGACTTAATCCTATTCCGACGTACGTGATGCAGACCAACGTGCATATCGACTCCAAGAACCTGAGGGCGTCTCCTGATCCAACATCGGTACAAGTGTACGATCCTAGAACGAGGACATTGAAGGTTAGTGGGTGCTGGGATAAACACAGGGAATATGCAAAGCATGGCATTAGATCTCTTCATTTATACGGGTTGTTTCACAACGCTATTGGTATCTTAATGTATGTAGTGTCAGAGAGTTAATGATTGATAAATTATGATTAGATTTAAGCGGTAATGGCCTAGTCGAGGTAGTTTTTCTTGTGAGTACCTAAGGGAATGAAGAAAATCACGAACAATTCTAGGCTAGCCGACCTCACAGTACATGAACAAAACAGCACTGAAATTTTCAATCCCTGTGTTAAGGTGGCTGAAGACCTGAGTGTTTTACATGCAGCCACCGACGTCGGTGGAATTCTGGATCTCCAGTAGAATTCACCAGATTGAAGCACGGCAGTTTCTTTAGTGACCTACAATTTTTTCTCTAATTTTTACTGTTGTCGTGAAAGAAGTAAAGGAGTGACGTGTTTCAACATTTTCATTTGTATCTGTCCCAGTGCTTTATGAAGTGTTGAAACGAAGCACTAATTACTGGACACGTGATCCAAGTTGCTTGCTTCTAAATTTGTTACTATCGTTTTGTAAGAGCTATTTGTCTCAGGAAATGCGACTTCTTTGGATATTTCATGATCAGAAAGTAGATACTGTTGTGTCTAGTCATTTTGGCCGAAGCCACTTGCCCACTGTCTTAAGGCTGACATTTTGACTTTAAATAATCCCCAAAACATGCAGATATTCCTGAGTCTTGGAGAGAGAGAGAGAGAAGGAATTACGGAGAATATGTGGACCTAAGTGACTAGAAACAGTTGTTGACATAACGAGAAGCTTCGATGTCATTGAAATATTATCAGACTGATGAACTGCAAGGTGATGGACGGGGAATGTGGCATGCATGGCAAAAGAAAAATGCATACAAAAGTTTAGTCTGAACACTTGAATGGGAGAGATCATTTCGGAAAGATCGGCATAGATGGAAGTATTACATCGAAATGGCTTTTAAGGAGATGTGTGACTGGCGTGGACTGTTGTGGAAATGACAACGAATCTGTTGGTTCCATACAAGACGGACATTTCCGTATTAGCTGGGTGACGGTTAATTTCTCAAGAAGTGTAAGAATAAGTTTGTTACTAGCTAATTGCATTGGTTAACGTGTATGAGACTATTACTTCGACATGTTACGGCTATTTGTAATAACCATCTTCAGGGAGAATCATTAAACCAAGGAGTAGCCGAAATGAAGCGCAGGCCGTCAGTTGCAGATTAATTCTTTATGAGTTTTTATTGCTTGCTACATTTTTCGGCTTTTGGAATAGCTTCACCAGGCAATTAGAAACATACATGACGGAAGATAATTTAAATACAACCCATTAAAATGAAATGTAAAATTTAAGTATTACCGCTTCTTTTGTGCTGTTCCACCATCACAACGGGATGTCATCGATACTGACGCAAAGGTGTATATGGCGTTAGACTATACCGTTGTCGATAGTAAATGGTAAATAATGCAATACTGAGTCCATTAATTACAGAATTAATATTTGATGTTAAAACAGCAAGAAACAGGTTAAAATTTGTTCGTTTAATACAGGGTTGGTGTTAGTATATATTTACATTTCTTTCCTCGAACTTCTAGGAATGATACAGTGTTTTCGATTCCAGTTGAATCGTTAATGCCGTGAGTTATCACTGATGTGAGCTTGTTAAGCTAACACACTGTACTCATCTCATACATGTAAACCAGTGCAATTAGGTGATAATAAACATATACTTCGCGGAAAATGTATAGACGCAAGTCTGTGAATGCTTTGTGTAGTTAGAAAATTGGATCATCTGAAATGGGTTGTTCTTCTTTACCGACTCTTAACATGTTAGGAGTAAAAGTTGCAGGATGTGAACTGATGTGATGATGTTTTGTGTTTCAGTCTTTAGCAGAATTGTGTGTGTGTATGTATGTACCGGGCGGTCGTGTGTCTTACTGTCTTCGCCAACATTAAGAGACGATGCTGTTGGCCCAGTAGAATATAAAAACATGCAAAATAACTTTTTCCTCCAAGGATGATATTCACGTTGGAGGCCGTTGAGCTTTGCAGTCGCTTTGAAATACGTGATAAATGGAATTAAAATGTAATACATTATGCCACCGAAAGTGGCAACTTGTGAATGATTTAAAGTGATCAGACGAGATTTCAAATACATTAATCCTGATAGTTACACACACACACACACACACACACGCACACACGCACACACAAACACAGAGAGAATTTCCCGCTTTTGTTCAACCTGAATCTTCACAAGACACCACCAATGGGCCATTTCCTGAGCCAGCCTTACCTTCGTACAATTATTTCAGCATTATAATCCCATCTGTACCTGATTTTTAAACTGTTCTGGTTCCTATGGGTTTATCTATTATCATTTTATACTCATTGCCAATGTTTTCCATGCGTGCCCTTCGTCTCGCCCATCTGCTCATATTTGATATTGCCGCCCTAATAACATTTGATTAAGATTGCCAATTACAAATGTCTCAGTTGAAGTGTCAAGTCTTTTTGGGTGTAGCGCCTGATCAGTTAGTAAATTTACAGACTTACGGGTGAGTTTGCTTCTTTCGTCTTCGGGATCAAAGTAATATACTCATGGACTGTTTAAATCTTGCAAATGGAAACGGCAAGCTTTTATAGAAAGTAGGTAATCATTTGTCAATCGGCAAGGCGTCATATCATAGCAGATCTGAATTGTCTTCATCTCCGCTGTGAGAAACTCAAATGTAACAAGGTCCTTATCATATAACACTTTCAAATTTCTTGTTACTTCTTGTCTACTAGGTCCTAATTTCCGCTTCAGCATCGTGTTCTGAAATACCATCGATCGATATTCCTCCCTTAGGTTGAGGGGCCGTTTCACATTCATATAAACAACATGTAAAATCTTGATTCTGAATATTTTAAAGTTTAAGGCTTGCGTTTTAGAAAGCCGCAATGTTAAATATTTCAGAGGTGACTGCTGGCATATATATGTGTATATATATATATATATATATATATATATATATATATATATATACAAAATTTTTCTGCTTGTCTTCTTTCTTACTTACTTACTCCATGGTGCAGAGTCCTTCTTGAGAAGCTAACTGGTTGCAGCTAGTGAAGAAATTCCCCGCATTTCACGGAACGCGAAGGCTCATTACCGCACTCACAAGCGTCCGCCACCTATCTCTATCCTGGGCCCGCCCAATCCATTTGAGTTGTATATATATCGGGGCATTCACCACAGTGAAGCCCTTAAATATGTTGCTTGGGTTTTGTCGATTTGTTACTTAAAAACGGACCACCTGTTTGAAAATTTGTATCTCACTCACGGATAGATATACAGGTAACCATAGATGAACTATGGTTTATACCAGTGCTGGGAATCTATGGCAGGCGTACCCAAAATGACAAGCGGAAAAATTTCCTTGCCACGCGGCACTCACTGCCATCTCAAAATTTTTTATTTCTCTTACCCGACCAGCGTCTCTGTATTGCGAAGATTATGTGCCTATATACACGTATCTGACTGCGTAGTGACTATTTATGAATTACCGTTGTTACCAAATAGCAATGCGGGTGAAACATTTTTACACAAATCGGGAACTGTGCGAAGTGCTGACTGGATATTTCTCGTTGGGCCGCCGGCCTGGCGATGACTGGGCGAATACGTGACGCTGGACAAAACGTTTTACAATCTTCTTTTAAACAAGAAGTAAGAGCAGCCCCAGTTACTGCCACATTTTGTCCGTTGTAGCATTCCTAGAGAAGGTATTTGTTAGAAATATAATGATTACATTGCGCAGTAATTATGCAATATTATTGTAATATGCATTTATAATAATAATAATGAAATAGTTATTAATAAATTTGGAAGTCTCCAAGACCTCATTTTGCTTTTCAAAATTCCCACTGGTATGCAAAAGAGTTTCTTCGAAATTTGTAGAACATTTGGGCACGCGCCTGCAAAAAAGTTCGCCAGCCCTGGTTTATGCTATTTGAAACAGCAGCAGCAGCAGTAAAATATAAGCCGTCCTGACTTGTTCCATAGTCGCAGGTGTTTTTATGGCTTAGCGACCTTTTGCCGGTTGGAATTTACACACATACTAATTTGGGAATGCGTGTATGGTTTAATGTTTATAAATGTTTTGTCCTTTTATAATTCACAATAATTCCCTTTAAATTGCGCATATTTAATTATTCTCTTATCTCGGTAAAGTTTTTATGATCGTATTTTGTATCTCGTAACTGACCGCAAAAGTTTCATGTCCGGTGTGTCAGTTCATCTTCCACCTTTTTTGAATGCAGTCAAATCCTAACACCCACGTATTTGAAACGTGCAGTACTAATATGGGGAAATAAATCTGCGTCAAAAAACCCTGCCTTGTTTTTACTGGCGGTGTAGCATTAAGTAAATGTGTCTTAAGCAGTAGTCGTTACTGCGAAAGTATTGCAGTGGATGCCAAATTACGTTTCAAGCTATGACGCTCAGGGGATGTAAGGAAACACAGAGCAAGACGATGAGAGTGCGGGATGTGTGCAGTGAAGGACACAAAGCAGTAGATGGAGTGTGGGACGGGACTGTATGTTTGTGACTTAGTCTGTTTATTGACATGGCTACAATAGACTTCCAATTCGCTATCTTTCTAAAGCGCCGAACTTTATACATTCTCGAGTAGACTCATTCAATAAAGCACAGTTGCGATTTATGGACAACGGTTTCCAGTCTGTCTCAGTCTGTGTACTGGCTTGGTCCCAAACAGGAAAGATTTAAGTTACTTCTGTAAAGCCGTTTGTTTTCAAGCCAATATTTCTGTCTCCATAACACGACATTTTTCCTACGTTTCAAACGTTTATGTTTCTGTTTAATTACTGTGATTAATGTTATGAGAAAGAATAAGTCAAGGATCGTGGATTGGGCCGAATGTTCAGCACGCGTAATGAAGTTGGTGTATATTTACTCTCTTTACAAATTTCTTTACTGACCATAAAACGATAAAATTTTACTGTGTTCTGCAACCAGCAGTTATGTTGTCAATGCTGTGGAGCTGTCTTTGCACATCAGATATTCTAGGGACAAATTATTATTTCAAGAAACCACACAGTTCTTCAAACTCCAGACTTCAAAAGGGCTATTTTCAGTTCTTGTCGTCTTACCTCGAGCTATCTTGTGTATCTTCTTCTGAAAACTCTCTTGATGAAAGCACTTGCAATTTATCTACATTATCACTAACTACAAAAAACTACCATTTTTCTTATATGTAGGTCAATGCATATTCTGATTAAAGAATTGTCAAGTCAGAGTCGCTTAATGATTCTGCGGGAGAATAGACATTTCCATTGGAGTTATTGCAGTTTGAGGAGGTTTGTTGGAAGGAGGACGCACACCGACATATTTACAAGTGCGTGGGTAATGAACATAGAGATAATTTAAGGGTAGAAAATAACCGAAAATTGATCATTTATTACTATTAAGTGAAATCCATTCAGCATTTTGCTTACCTTACAATGTTGCATTGCTTAACCAGAGTAATATTTCCTGTTTAATTGCAAGTGTCACATTCACCAGAGTAATATTTCCTGTTTAATTGCAAGTGTCACATTCAGGAGGTACGGATTTCGAATCTTGACCTGAACTGACTAACCTAAGCTGTCTCAAAATGTATTTTATTTAAAAGAGCGAACAGAAATACTTCCTTCAAAACTGAATAACACTTAGTGTTCAACTGCCATAAAACATTTTTATTAATCGACCTAACTATATTGTCAGTTATAGAGGTACTATTCAGTATAATGCACATTGAATCTTATTAATGTTAAATTTTATCGACATAAACAGCTCATTCTAAGATAATTTTGCACACAATGTCACTTACTTGCTTTTCTTTAAATAAATTCCTTTTGTCAATTGACAGATGACGTCAACGTTATGTTTGCCTTATATTAATGAAGTGAGGCAGGTATTTTAGACTTTGGAAGGCGGAACAAACAGCCAGCCAGGGACAACGTATTCATGAAATGTTCGTATATCTTGTTTCTGATAAGAATTAATTAGTTACAAAAAAGTAAGAAATATTTATCACTATCCGATGTATAACAGAACGGACTTGGCACCCTGTGACTACCACTTGTTTCCTAAGTTGAAAGAACATTTGGCCGGAAGGCGCTTCAGCGACGATGACGAGGTGAAAGTTGCGGTTCAACGCTTCCTCAACGACATGGCGGCGAGCGGGTATGACATGGGCATACAAAAACTGCCTCTGCGTCTACAAAAATGCATCGACCGAAATGGCGATTATTTAGAAAAATAGAGGAATGTTCAAACTTTAAAATGATGTATCAATTATTGAAAATAAATGTTTCTTTCTATTTCTAAAAAACTTGGAGACCTTACTTTTGAGATCACCCTCGTAG
>Ga0123352_10014249_pt1 | contig 12653 bp, 9 predicted proteins | sample TergutLab28metaG_FD_89700 | JGI IMG/M metagenome (GOLD analysis project Ga0123352, IMG submission 89700) | Labiotermes labralis P1 segment gut microbial communities from Petit-Saut dam, French Guiana - Lab288 P1 | ecosystem: Host-associated > Arthropoda: Insects > Digestive system > Gut ... | reverse complement strand
GTATCACGGTTGTCCGCCAACACTTCATTATTTCTAAGTTCGTCCACCAGTCCCCAACACCTTCCTTGAATTAGCCGTGAAAGTATCACATAATGTCTTCTCATATACGTGATCTTTTTGTTGTTTAGAAGTAAGTAATAGGCCACTGTACTATGTACGCGTGGCTCATTTTCAAGACGCTTCCTGCACTTTACCTTCCTTGGCTCCATGCTATGACGTGTAAAGCATGCTCTCCGCTGGTAAAATGAAATATTCAAACAACCCTCCTTTGTGCCCAGTGAATTTCTCAGAGTATAAACCATGTTTATGTTCACAGATTCAGCCCAGAATTTGCAAGAAATCTGAAAATATAGCTAAGATAGATAAGACTAAAGTGAGATGAAGCCAGTTATATACTGTAAAATACAAATTAGCGCTAACGTTTTTACCATTAAGTGCATAAATAGAGCGGGATATTATCTGTAAAAAACGTTTCTGGAGGTAAAATAAGCATTCCCAGCGTCTCTACACTTCTGCCGCACATTACTTTCACATTAAATTACATGTCTTTTCCTCTTTCTGTATCTGTTACTCCCTCTTTAAGACGACGGTGTTAATAGTAACCTCCCTCTATCCGCCAGCTTGAAAGCTATACAATAGCCCCTCTTCAAGGAAGCCAATACTTGATTGAAAACAGTATGGCAGTGCAGGCTCAAACGTCCTTAAAACAAGACGATCGTAGAAGAACATCGCGAAATGCTCTGTTACGTGGCAAACCCGCGTTTGGAATTTTTGTAAATTAGAACGTCCCAGGCTACGCTACAGTTCTACGCATGTAATGAAACTTTAAGAACGAATTTTAACTAACCGGTCACAAGGCGGGAGAGCAGGTTGAATTTTAACCTACTCAGAAATATTCCAAGTAATGACGAAGCGTGGCGGTGAATCAGTCACCCTGTTGATACTGCTGTTACACCTTCAAGTTGTGAGCTCTAGTACCGACGTCTCCCCATTTACTTCGACAGTGAACACCGAGGTAGTGCATATCTCCAAAATTTCGGTGACAAAGTTCACCGCCACACAGCGACTAAACCTCTAAGAGGAATGAGTACTAGGGATACCCCCCTCGGAGTAAAGGGGGTCGGTGCGTAGGGCTGAAAACCTTACCGCCTTCACGTGCCGATTTTCTAGAAAATGTGGAAGCCTCAACCGTCTGGTGCCCCAAGGGCCTGTTCAGGCTTGCAGAGGAATGGCGTTTACCTTTACCTTTGCTTATCAGACTCCAGATGAATGAAGCACGCACCATTGAATATTAGGCTTTTAAGAACCATTTTAATATTATCCTTTACATGTGACAAGGACTTACAGTAAAATCTTTTCTTCAGGCATTCCAACCGTAATCTTTACTTCCTGATTATCCTGGTCCTGATTTTTACGTGAGTGTAATTTTGATGTATTACATTTTTTTTCGCAAATACTTGTCAAGTTTTGGGAGGATTTATCATTTTTTGTCTCACAGTATATTTTCTAAAAGGCAAAAAAGTAGTATAAGCCTTCAGAACTGTATCACAAAACATTCTATCTCGCTCAGCAAACACACACACACACACACACACACACCACACACACACACACCACACACACACACACACACACATACACATTCTTGTTCGTAGACAGTAACTTAAACGTTTCATTATACAGGATCATTGCAATTGCTATTCTATCACTCATACCTGCAACTTAGATAATAAATCCACCAAAGGTTTTTAGCGTGGTAGGGACCATTTATCACTCAACATGACAACAATAACGCCGACATTTCCTTCAACAGAAACGCCTGAAAGAACAGTAAGTTTTCGCGATTTTAATATTATTAATTTTCCGCTGTACCCATTATTTTCGGATTTAATTTCACGGCGCAAAGTTGGAGAACATCGGCCACTGGGGATGCGTATTCGTAAAAGTGTCACAATAAATAATCAATAAAGTTAATTTTAAGAAAACGCCTCCTTCTAACAATGGGAATACTGTCAAATAACCGGGCACCATTAAAACATCCAACAGTAATGGAAATATCCATGACCATAGCCTGAATAGGCAGCATTTTCATAGACCTGAAATTCACCGAAGCTTTGTGTTCAAGTTTAAAGAGTGGAAATTCTCCTATCACAGATCCACAGTTAGGGACTGTGACGTTTAAAACTACTCACAAACCTATCGCGTTTTTATGACAATAATATACGAGAGGAATTCATAAAGCTTGCCTACCTAGTCCCAGGCTCTATTAATATTAATTATTGTTACTGTAATTAAATTAAACTAAAATACTTATTGCAGTGGAATAATATCCGTCGTCCACTGAAACCAATATTTTCAAGAGAACTATCACGGAGATATGATGCCAAATCTCCTGGTAACAGGTAAAGTTTTCGAAAAAAAGTGTTGCGATCAACTTCAAGGGCTTAGAGATCCGAAAATGGCCTTTGGCACTTCAGACCCTTGAAGGTTACGGCACTATATTCCTTCGAAAAGTCGAGCACCGATTAATCGCTTACACGGCATCAGATTCCACAAAAAGGGGTCACCAAGTACACCGCCGCTAAAACTTCAAGACCCGCATTATGTCCATAATCACCAAGCCTTCGCCTGTCTCACGCTTCGCGGCCAGTTTCACGTCCTGGCCGCTTTATTCTCGGTTAAAGAACTCCCGTTGCCCAATGAATAGGAGGATGCGTGGGGAAAGAGAATACGTGTGGGCGATCTGGTGAAGAGAAACACCTTTTGCCCGTGCTGGGAATCGAAAAGCACTTCTTCTGTCACTCAGTCAGTAATCTGGTCACTATGCGAACTTAACTATCCCAACTGCGTCTGGACTGTGACGTCGATATTTCGGCGAAACATGCCGCCTCCATCTTCACGGGTTAAGAATTAAGCCCAACCTTTGACACTTCACGACTACACGACTATTTGCTGTCTTGCTCTCAGGGTCCAGAATCCAGCTCCAGAAGAGAAAGTATGACAACATACATTTTATCACCTGTGTCTGTAGTTTCTTAAGGGTTTACGTGTTCGGTGCTAACACAATATCTTGAAGTGTGAATCGTATCCTCTATTCAAATTACTCAAACTTCCATACCGCGTTACGTGATCAAACCTCGTCATTTGCAACAATAATTTCCTTTGTAACGGTATCAATATTAATTCTAACCATACAACAATGAATTACTGCTAAAAGAGACATCCATTTTCAATCCACGCAGTTCTACTGGCTGATTCCAAATCATCTGACCTACCTTAGACACGCCTTTCTGAATTCATGTCTGACGGATCGTGACTAACATTTAAAACGAGCTGTACTTCATTATAACATCTGTGTTTCATTCAAAACGAGCTAAAACTCTAGTTCTCCTTGTAAGGAAGGAAGATTCAATGTCTGTGTTGGACGGGTTTCAGCAGGGAGCCGCTATTCTTGGCAAGCAGCCGAGATTAAGTTCTGAATCTAATGCCGTACGTCGTTACCACTTGTTGTTGCCAGCGTCACTGAACATGTAAGCTCCATACTCTGCGGTATACCCCGCACCACACTCAAAACACACGCTGTAACATCCTGAAAGACAAAGGAGACTCTGCAGAAAAGACAGAAAGAACGCAATGTGTTGACATTGTTCATTTAAACAGGGAAAAACAAATTTTAAATGCGGACGACATTCGGGTTTAACTAAAATAGAAATTAGGAACAGTCTACGTAAAATGTTAGAATGAAGTCGCCTAATGCTTCCTATCATCGTTTTAGCATCTTCTGTCTTGCAATTTGCAATCCGGAACTATAAAGTTAAAAATATACAGAAATAAAATACTCTCTGTCACACGTGGTCTCTCGCCCTGACGTAGTAGCATAAGCTGAGGGCGTTTGATAACAGGATGCTGAAAAGATATCCGGGCCTAAGCAGGACGAGGTAACAGGGGTGAAGACGACATAACGACGAGCTTTATCAGCTGTAGTCCTCAACAGGTATTATTCGGGTGATCAAATATAAAATGAGATGGGCGGGGCATGCGGCACGTATGGGGGAGAATACAGGTGCATACAGGGTTCGGTAGGAAAACCGGCGATAAAGAGACCACTTGGAAGAGCTAGGCGTAGATAGAAGGATAATATTAAAATGGATCTTTAAGAAGTGTGAAGAGGGCATGAGCTATATTGATATGCATTAGGATACGAAGAAATGGCAGGATATTGTGCATGTGGGAATGAACCACCCGGGTTCGTAAAATGTGGAGAATTCCTTGACTAGCTGAGAAACTGTTAGCTTCTCAAGAAGAATCCCGTTTCATGGAGTTCGCTATGGAAAATGTTTAGTACTTGAATCCCTACAATGGCGGAACGCAACTAACGCCATAGAGAATGCCTGTTTTTGAGAGTCTAACAATCGGTCATTCGGGTGAGAAATTCGCGGCGTTTTATTGTGGCCGAACTTTCGTTTCCGTTATTTACAGGCGCCCGCCATTGGGCCCTCTTCACAGCCGGATTAATGAAGTTCATATTGCACGACCTAATCCTTGAAGGATCGAACTAAACTTTATCCTTACATCTGCACCTCAAGTTCACAATTTTTTTTTTTCCTCAAGTCATTTTGCAGTTCCACTCTGCAGCACACACCGCGCCCATCTTATCTTATTTCCCTTTATCACCTTCATGCTACGCAGAACAGTAAGGTTCATAACACCTGTGGTAAAGGCCATGGGATTTTCGCAAACATGGCGAAGCAGAATAAAGAGTCGTCAAGTAAGTTTAGCGTGCGAAACGAGATAACAAAATCTGTTTGTCATGTCCGTCGTCCGAGTGTTCATATAAAAACTACATACCTTCTGAAACAGTTTCTATTTCCGTCGTCATGTATACAGAATATGAAGAAACGTTTATAATCAAGGAACCTAGGTACAACTACCGCGGTACTGATAAGTCCTTAGACTGACCAGGAAGGAAACAAGCTCGGAAGCATGTCAGAGACACGCGCGATTTCAACAACATCGAGAAGCGGGCTGACATCAAGTTGTTTTTCCTGTAAGGCAAGGCGCCGAAGGAAATTCACGCCGTTCTGACAGAAATATTAGCTTGTTTCCTTCCTGGTCGGGCTAAGAACTTATCAGCACCGCTGTACTCTCATACTCCTGACCAGGAGACGCAAACTCCGGCCCGCAGGCCGCATGCTACCCTCTTTCCCATTTCGTGCGACCCTCAAAATCCTGACGTCAATAAGAAATACCTATTCATGAACAAAGGACTAACAAAATTAAGAACACAGAAATCAAGAAGTTATTGTGGTGTTCAACAGCAAATTATCAACCGCTCAATATTAGCTTCAGAAAATGGAAGGACGGTATATGGAAATGGTAAGTGACAGCACGTTGATCCGTGATATATGAAGTTGTCTTGACATGAACACTTTAGCACTGTAGGCAACTGTGGAGTAACTTCGTAGTTTTGACGTTTTGTTGACCGTGCATCTCAGTATATTTATCTCAGTATTTAACCAACTTGATGCACAAAATTCGTTTCACAATAAGTTTTATTTCATGCCTCTACATGTTTCAATCATTTGGTATCATGACACCTATAGGTGTGATGATACCAGAGGCTGTGTAATGCAATTTTGACCTCCTGATGATGAGCACATGTGCTCGAAACATGTAGAGGCATGAAATAAACTTATTGTAAAACGAATTTTGTGCATCAAGTTGGTTAAATACTGAGATAAATAACTTCGTAGTGTCAGTTGGCATTGCGCAGAAGTTTATAGAGCGGCGGAAGATTAAGGCAGCTTCTTGCTGCCCCAAGTAGGAACTGAGAAGAAACCCAGCACGCGCCGGGTTAATTCCTGGGGATTGTATAAGTCCTAGTGGAATTAGACAGGAGGTTGACGAGAATAAGAACGTGTTTCAAGGCCGATGCCTTTAAAGAATGTTGGATAACATTTGATGTGATTTAACCCTCCACAGTTTCAGCACTACTAATTTCACATTGTGAAACTGTTGCATTTTAAGCGCGTTCGCAAAATTGCGAAAAGTGACTATGAACTTCGTCATATCTGTCTGTCCTTTCGTCCTTCACTCCGTTTGGAACAACTCTGCTCCCACTACACGGATTTTTATGAAATTTAGTATCTGAGTATTTTTTCACCATCTGTCGAGAAAACTCAAGTTTAATTAACTTCGGACAAGAATAACGGGTGCTTCACATGAAAACCGACATACATTTTGACGTACGTACCGTGCATTTTGTACAGTTTATCTACTCCCAGTTCAGTTCATATCTTACCAGCATACAAGAAACACAAACACAGTACTCTCCAGACTGTATATACAGTCACTAAACAGCAACTTCCATGTTTTATTAACATTTTATAGGTTGTATCATACCACAACGATCACATTGTGATCTACTGCTTCTATTGAGATGTAATTTTAATGATTTGAATCATTTTGTAACTTTAACAAGCACAAGGTTAAGACTCAATGAAGATGATGCAGATGCACTGAAACATGTAGGAGTATTTACGGTGTATAAAATATTATTAATATATATATATATATGTGTGTGTGTGTGTGTGTGTATGTGTGTGTGTGTGTTGCGCATTTGTTGGTCTAGATAATAAATCAATACACAAGTTTGATCATATCTCCATCAATTCTTCTCAGGACGAGAAATATTTCAGACAAAATTGAAGAGGAAATCGAAAGAAAATCATACCGTCTATGAGATGTGGAAAAATATTGTAGAGCAGGGGAGGCCACTGATGAGAGTATGGAGCATGCGCATTGTATGCTGGACAATTAAGACCACACACGCACACACTAACAACAGGTAACACTTATTGCTTTTCCACTGCTACAATAGTTGCATGAACGCGCCTCGATATTACGTTCTACGTACATTGCCTTTTTGTTAACTATAGCCAAGGCGACTGGAAAGTAAATGCATGGGGTACTTAACACGGAAAACGAAGTGTGTAAACTTTAAAATATTAAATACGCCTTAGCAACAAGACATTATATTAGGTTTAGTAGTCTGGTGACCAAGAAACGCATTATTCTACAATCTAGGCATTCTTTCTATTACTTAGCTCCTATATGTAGAATTGTGCATTTATTGGTGTTAGCAGATTTGTAATACACGTACATCAGAGTGCACGGAATGAACAATGCGAAAATTACATTCGGAAAAGCACCCGTTTAATATGATGTGCTAACTTTAAAATCACGGATGAAATACATTTTCCTGGTCAGTTGATATGGCGTCAAGGAACAACAGCATGGCCTCCAGGAAGTTCCAGTTTTACTCCGTCTGAGTTCCTTTTCTTGAGTTGCTCCTCAAAATCGAGAATTTTTTTTGAACTCTAAAAAGAAAGGCTGAAGAAATCAAACGAGATGCAACAGTATGCAGATATTTATTTGCTGCTAAATTACTCTACATGTTTCGGGCGTCCGTCGCGCCCATCGTCAGGAGTACATACAGCTGTAGTTGAAGACTATGCGGGAAGCAAGCTTCCTCAAACGTGACCTTATTCATTTACTGCTAAATGATTCTACATGTTTCGGGCGTCCATCGCGGCCATCAACAGGAGTACATAAAACTGTAGTTGCAGCCTCTGGTACAGATCGTACTTCCTCAAACGTGACCAAAGGTCACGTTTGAGGAAGCAGGCTTTCCGCATAGTATGATCTGTAACTACAGTTTTATGTACTCCTGATGATGGGCGCGATGGACGCCCGAAACATTTAGAGTAATTTAGCAGTAAATGGTTAAGGTCACGTTTGAGGAAGCTTGCTTCCCGCATAGTATGATATGTACCAGAGTCTGCAACTACAGCTTTATGTACTCCTGATGATGGGCGCGATGGACGCCCGAAACATGTAGAGTAAATTAGCAGTAAATAAATATCTCATATTGTTGCATCTCGTTGGATTTCTTCAACCTAGAATTACGATGCACGGAACCACGAATATAGAATATAAAATTCGAAAAAGAAAGTCGAGATACTTCTGCCTCTATTGCCCTTAAGAAAAAGTTTTCAGTCTGTGTATTTTACGCTGCACAATTGTATGCAAAATTATGGGGAATGCGTAGAAATATAAGACTAAATTGTATTATAAGGGTTCAAAAAGAATCCAAAATCTGCAGCAATAGAGCATTCTATTTAGCTTTACGTATTTATTTTACAATCATCCTGTACATTAAAAACGCATCAGTGCTGATCTGTACAGCTTATTTCCAAATTCATACAATTCTGGGAACTGAAACTTAATGGGAGACTACTTTGAATATAAACAGTACATTACAGCAATGCTCCATTTACTAACTGATCCGATGTGAGACAGAAGATCTCATTGTTCGAAAGTCACATTTTATATGGCACGCTTATTTAATGACGCCGAACTCATTTGCCAAAACCACAGAAGCTACATTTAGCCTATGTATGGAGATACCTAATTCGAAGCTCTACCTGAATACAGCTTATTCTGGCAATTATCTTCTGTGCTTACTTTTGGTTTTACCAAAAGAACATGGGCACAGTATTTTCCAACAGACAATTATCACCACTTATATAAATTACTTTACCTTAAATAACTTCATGCAATTAAAACAGCGTCTTCAAACGAAAAAAAAAATTCCTCTATCACGTGGAAAGGTCGCTTGTTTTGAACTGAATAGCTAGGAACATTCGTGACTAGCCCATGTAGTTTTGCGTCTAAGATAAATAATCACAGTTATGTTTTACTCTGGTTAATCAGTTAACTAACAATGTAAGAAATGCAAGCACAAATTAGTACTTGTGTTGAGTCAGGCCTCTTTTATTTATCTCGACAACAATGTGGAATACCGTATATAAAGTACTACATCCGCCATATCATGGAGGTTTTTCTCTTGCGAGCGCTGTGTGTTGTCAGGTAGAGGTTTTAATACGGGCTGATCACTCGTCTAGAGGATTCCTACCGACTGTGGCGCGTCCTTGCTTGTTATATAGGTACCTCAAGCATGAGAGACGCGTGGCACCCGTTGTGTCGCAACGCCACAAAACGTAAAATTGAAAATAAATACCCACTACAAAATATTCGCCTCTGCTTGTCTCCAGAACGTCTGTCCGTCACGTGTGTTGCATCGACAGATATTCGGCCAGCGACGCGCAATTTAACGGGAGAAGCTGACAGAAACGGAAGTAAGGTTCCGAATGATATTTCATTCTTGTCGGGTTTTAAAAATAGTGTAATTTGTCGACGAAATCAATTAAAATTCTCCAAAATCAAATTCTACGAAAATGAGTTCAGCTAATCCATGGATGCGACATGCGCAAAAATTGGCGGCAAAACAGATACAGTAAATTTTGACGTTTTGTTGACCGTGCATCTCAGTATATTTATCTTATTATTTAGCCAACTTGATGCACAAAATTTGTTTTACAATAAGTTTTATTTCATGCCTCTACATGTTTCGAGCACATGTGCTCATTATCAGGAGGTCAAAACTGTATTACACAGCCTCTGGTATCATCAAACCTATAGGTGTGATGATACCAGAGGCTGTGTAATGCAATTTTGTGCATCAAGTTGGTTAAATACTGAGATAAAGATACAGTAGAGTAAGACATTTTCGCAAATTTTTAAGGGAAAAGTTCCAAAAACGTAAAGTGTTAAGTGCACTGTGATTCTAAAGAGTCATCAGTACCACTTTTCATGTCCGTTACATAAAGCGCCTTCATATCACGAATATAATGTTAAGAAAAATACTGAAAAGGCCTTTCAGTAACGAATTTTTAGACAACCGATCTCGCCACAACTTCACAACTCTCGAAAAGACAGGATGTTATCCCAACTTCAAAACTAGGGCACCGTATGTCATCACATCTTCAAAACTTGGAGATACAAATGTCACCATAATTGTAAATATCGTGGGAAACACATGCCGCGTATATCTTCAAAAAGTATGAACAACAGAAGTCGTCACGTACTCAGTACGTCTCGCAATGGATGATGCTACACGCTCAAAAGGGCAAATTTTCGCTTCGAAAGAGGGCAAGGAAAAAGTAGCATTAATCGGTAACTGGGGATCAATATTTACCGACAGATTACAAAATGTCAAGTTTTCGAGCAAATTTATATTTGGTAATATTGCTGTACAGCAGCAATAGCAATTTTTATAGTTCATAAATAAATTCACGTTCTAATAAAAAATCACAACTACCTTTATTGACCGTAACTTTTATTCGATTAACAGATCAAAAATTCCTCACTGTTAGTGGAACCAAAATATTCAATAAAGTTTCGTAATTTTCTAAATTGTTCTCCATGATCTGTCATATCTTAAAGTACGAATGAACCAAGGAGACACAAGAAGTGTGAAGATAGGAACAGAAGTTACACAAGGCTGCGGTTTGTCTCCGATACTCTTCAAGTTATAGAGCGCGTAACGTAACAACGGAGCTCTTAATGGGGGGCAAATAATTCTCACAGTGACACACACAGATGGCATTATGCTATCGTGTTAAGGAAGAAAATGTACTGCATGACATGATTTATAGACTGAATGAAGTTAGAAGGTTACTGAATGTGGAAAAAAGTAACGTAATGAGATTCTCAAGGCAAACGTCCCCAATGCAGATTATGATAGAGCTAAAACCTGGAGAATGTGGAATATTTTGACTATTTGGGTAGTATGATATCAAATGAGTCAAGATGTTAGCCTACACATGCAACTAACTCCTGGTTTGCCATGGAAACAGCAGCATTCAAAAAGAAGAAAGCTCTCTCCACCAGCAAATTGGACTTAAATTTAAGGAAGAAACTAACAATGAATATTTGGAGCATGGCTTTGTATGGTGTCGAAAGCTGGACACATCGGAAAACAGATGAAAATTACTTTATTACAATATGTTTCCGTCAACACAACTAACATTTAAAGTATAACATTGCTGCGACATATTTCGACTTGTGACAGTCATCATCAGGCTGATCTAAGAACCGTTTAACACTTTACAGGTTTTATTTTGTGCATTTGGGATCAAATATGCTTCCACCGTATAATATTATTAGGTAACTTATCTACAATATAAAGCACGTGGTGCATTGTACATAAGTTACCTAACAATATTATACGGTGTAAGGCATATGGGATCCCAAATGCACAAAATAAAACCTGTAAAGTGTTAAACGGTTCTTAGATCAGCCTGATGATGAGTGTCACAAGTCGAAACATGTCGCAGTAATGTTATGCTTTAAATGTTAGTTGTATTGACGGAAACATATTGTAATAAAGTAAATATTCAGATAATACAACGGTATGACTTCATTTAAAAAGATGAGAATTAAATGGAATGTTTTGAAATGTTGTTTTGTAGAGGGATGCAGAAGAACAATTGGACCGATCGTGTGAATTAAAGAAGTGCCACATAGAGCCCAGGAGGATAGGAATATCCTGCATGCAATAAAGCGAAGGAAGGCTAACAATGCTTTCTGCCACTCGGTTCACAGTCTGTTCCCATCTAAGTTATAAATCCTACAGACGAAGCAATTAGAACTCTAGAAGTGTATTTGTTGGGACCTAAATTCAGTCTCGCGTCACAGACTAAAGCTGTTCCAAAGAACAGGATGCTATCCGTATCTAATAGAAAGGTGGAACGAGAGGAAGACACAGAAAACTGTTAATGGGAAACTTCATAATCTGTACACCATTACCGCCATCAGATCAAACGGGATAAACGTTTTAGTTGAAAACCGGAAAGAAAGAGAAAACATAGGTGGCGTAGACGTAGAAGTAAGGACAGCTTCAAAATTCATCTTTGGGAAAGAAGACTATGAGGGTGTGTTATATATTCGCTAACTCAGGATAGGGTTCAGCGTGCATTCATTATGAACAAGATAACAAGCTCATGGGTTCCAAAAATGAAAAAAAAAGACTCATTAACCAGCTGATCCATTTTAAGTGTCTCAAAGACTGTCCCCTAAACAGTCAGTTCAAGTGCTACAGTTCATGTCTTAAGTTACATTTACAAAGATGTACTGCAACGGACTCTGTGGAATCCTAATAAGTTTGAAGCTAATTTTGTGTACTTGAAAATCACGTCATGATTTTGGTTTAACGCTATTTAATTATGTAAGAATTTTTTTAATAATATTTTAACCACAAGCTCTCAAAAACCTTTACAAGTTTTACCATTTATTCATAACCAACATCAACAACAGGGGTACTACGGAGTGTAGAACCTTGTAAATCAATGGTAATTGGCAATTGGTCTTAAACTTGGAATTTTGGGCTTCTTGAAGATGTTACAATTGTACCAAAAGATCTCGGAGATATGTCTTTAATATTTATATATAATTAATACTGTGCCTTGAGTTGGTGCAATATACTGAGTACATGGATTTAAAAGTGCGTGGAATGAACAACTTTAAAACAACTCATATTCATCCATATAATTTGTTCGTATTAAGAGTTAAAATCTTCAAGTCTGATGCAGGAAGGCTTCTTTAAGTTATCAGAAGGCCACATTACGGCACACGTGCATGAAATACTCAATAATTACGCTCTCATTCACTACGGATTTCGCAAGGCTTGGATTATATAGACAGGCACGCCCAGAAGATCTTTGTACGTATGTATGTATGTATGTATGTAT
>Ga0123352_10014248_pt1 | contig 12654 bp, 11 predicted proteins | sample TergutLab28metaG_FD_89700 | JGI IMG/M metagenome (GOLD analysis project Ga0123352, IMG submission 89700) | Labiotermes labralis P1 segment gut microbial communities from Petit-Saut dam, French Guiana - Lab288 P1 | ecosystem: Host-associated > Arthropoda: Insects > Digestive system > Gut ... | reverse complement strand
TACCCACACACCTAATATAGATATATCATACTCAAAACAGGCCTTGATGTTGAGTTCTCCTCATCAAACAAGCCACCACACAATTGTATAAAGTACTCTTAAGTGTGTTGAATGACAAAGACCTGATGATGGCCACTACTGGCCGAAACATGTAGTCTCTTTTTAACCTAGAATATAACATCTAACTAAACATTGGTTGTGTTACTGACTTCAAACCCACTTATTAGCTGGTATGATCCATGGATTTGGCCTTTTACACAGTCTAAATTTGTACCACACTTATTTTTGACTAGGATTGGCTGCTGCTTTGCTGGACAGCATTGGCATGAATTTATGTTTTATTAACTCTCTTCTGCACTTCCTTATTTCAGTTGGGCTGATTTCTACGCCATAAACATGGGGGAGGGTAATGGGGGTGCTGACACTTCTGAATATTGTTGAATGTTCATTTAAAACTGGCTACTTAGCATTACTGCGTGTATTTTAAATGGGTATTCTGCACTGTGACTTTCATTATAAATGCAGTGGCTGTTCTGTGGCGTTTGAGATGTAACAAAGGAAAGAAGTAAGTTTCTCAGAAAGATAGTTGATTCTAATCATTCTACACAGACTTATATTCCAGAAGACAAATCTACGTAAGCATCACTGCAGCAACCCCCAAGTCTTGGGTAAGCCCAGTGTTTGCAGGACAACAGCAGCAGTGACTGCTTACTGTGTAGTACATGGCCTTAACTGAACATTGAACCAGGTATATGAAATTGACAGCAGGCCGTAAAAATAATGGGTTGCTGTCAGTGGGGTTAACCTATGGAAGGTCTTTATGTAAGGCCTCTTTTTATATTGCATTTCATGCAGAACATTTTTGTACAAAGTGTAAAAAAATTTATTGTGGCTGAGATCTTGCATTGGCACTGTTTGGTACCATATTGCATTCAATAGAGTCAAGAAATGTGAAAGTGTCCAACATGGGGAAATACTGTATTTACCTGAATGCAAGATGACTCTAATCTAAGATGACCCCCAAATAAAATGTATTTCTCCAAATCTAAGACGTCCCCCCAAAAATATGGCTTCTGCTAAAAAAAAAATATTTTACTATTAATTTCATACACTTAATACACAAAGCATGTTAGATTCTGCCTACCTTTACCTATCATTGTCACTGTTTCCATCTTCACAGCCAGTGCCTTCATCTTTAGTGAACTAACTCCTAACATTCCCCATCGTCCTTACTGTCATTCCACAACTATCATCATCAGTTCTATCCATTGTATTGGATATACAGCACTACCTAAGACCCTTCACAATAATTTCTGGTGAGATGTGCTGCCATGCTGTTTGATCCACATTGACTAAATAATACATTTATATTTCTTGGTTTATAAACTTACATGAAACCATTAAGAGTCACATTTTTCTCCATATGATGTTAGTGGTTTTAAGTTTTTTAAATACTTGTGTTCTGGATTTTTCTGTAATGTCTGTGGTCTGATCAGTCTGCATTCATGGCTGTTTTTGTGGTTTTTAATTTATGGATTGGTCCAGGCTTTATTTTTGAGCTGTGTAGCTAATTTTTAATTTTCCAATAGCCATTTTCCTGTTACAACCCTGGACTAGATCTGTTCTCAGGTGCATTTCTTAACAAATGTACTGTTTGTATGGTGACCAGTTACAGAATAGCTGGGTCCACTAGGTTAGGTGCTTCCTTGCCTGAAAATGGAAACAGGGTTGGCTTCTGAAACATCGTGCTTCTTTAAAAATTGGGTCAATGGACAAACTCCAAAAGCAGAAGATTAAGATAACCATGCGTATTTAAGCACCATACGTAAGAAAAACCACGTCTTGCATTTGAGTAAATACAGTCAAACTTACCACATTCAGGTTCAAAAGGATGGTTGTAAGTTATGTGGAAAAGAATGGAACTTGCACAATAGAAAGATAGTTGTTTGTTAGTGAATGCCATGCTCATTATCAGAAAAAAAAAATAAAACTGACACTTCTGGAGGTGAAAGAGAGGCAGGATGGCTTGTAAGGGACTTACATAGGAATTGTTTCCTCTAATTGTTCAACATCAACTGTGCCAGCAAATAGTGTGTTAGTGAAAATATGTGATGAAGTATTGCAGTTTTATGTCACTGAGATAGTATGAAACAAGAATTTGTCACTAAGGAGAGATTGCTAAATTATTGATTTTACAGACAAGTTGATTGAGTTCCACCAACATGTGGGCCAAATCAAAATGTGTGATATGTGAAAAAGACCTGGGATTTAATGGCCACCCATTACTTTACATGGTCTTAGTTAACTTTCAGCACCAGAGTGTTGAAGTGAACAGTACTCCAGCTACAACAGAAATGTGGGTTTTAAAAGGACATACAATAAAGATTGATATGTCAACTTTTGGGCCTAAATTTTGGGTTAAAAAGATGCACGGTACACACATCGGTATGATAGCTTAGTAAGCTAGCACTCTTCGCTGACAGTACAATTACCACAGACTTTAAACAAGTCTTTTCACAAGGTGTTCTTGTTATGTCACTTCCATCTTAAACATTTTTTTGCAAAGTGATCTTAAAAAGTCATTGCTGGCAGAGAACTTTTATGGACAGAATATTCGGTTTTTTCTCTTAACATTACTTGATATGAACGTTACATTCAACTACAGGCCGTTTAGTGTTCACGAGCTATGGCAAATTAGTTGCACAGTACATATGACTGTTCCACTGGCAGGTATTGTACTCCACTCCCACAAATTTGTTTTGATTTCTTTACCCATGAATATGTGTCCTACAGAAGTATGAGATCAGTGTCAGTACATTTGTTTTTTCAGAAATGTGGTCAAGTGTTTGGAGTGGAATATCTGGAGCAGAATGTGGAAGATGCAAAAATTAATGCTGCAAAAAATGAAATAACAAACTGCGAATTCATTGCTGGACGTGTTGAAGATGTTCTTCCAACCTTGACAGAGAAAATTACAGGAAAAACTGTTGTACCAATCTTGGATCCACCAAGAATAGGCCTGAGTATGTAAATATGTATTTTATGTAATTATGTGGTATAAAATGATATGATACTTACTGTTACATAGTGAAGACAGTGTAGTGATTTACTATGGGCTGGATGGCCCAGGGTTTGAACCCCAGTAGGGGAAACAAGTTATGTTTTTTCCACACCTATCCAGAAAGGCACTGAAGCCCACCCAGCTTTGCATTGGGTACTGGCACTCTTTCCTGAGGGGTTAGAGCTGGTCGGCATGATGTTGACTACCCATCCCATATAGCATTGAAGTTAAGAATAGTAGAGATATATGTCCTCCCCCCTCCATGCTTTCATGGCATGCTATAGGATGACCTTTACCGTTTTTATTATTATAAATGTGTTAAAATTAAGTATGTGGGTATAACAGGAAGGAGTTGGAAGTGTGGTTGATGATGATTTTATAAAATGTATTTAAGTCTGTTGTACTTTAGAAAGAAGATACAGTGTAAGCCCATGGCTCATAAAGCAGCATAAGATAGGAAAATAAAGGTTTCCAAGCACTAAAGTTTGAGATACAGAACTGTTGTATTGTCATTAGCTAGGCGTGAAATGCATACTGATACACATTTTTATGGGGAAATTCCATCTTGTGAAAAACAGCCACAGAGAGCACATGTTGCTTGAATTGGAGAAACATAGTATATAGTTAGAATTTTCATGTGGGTGTCTTGTCTACATGAATCCACTTGGAACACCAAGAATGAGATGGGTGTCAATATGGCCGTTTGCAAAGAAACTTTCATAATATGGGCACTGCAAGTTCATTTCAGCTGTTTTTTAATAATGTGATTCCATGTAGTTTGATAGAAGCGTACAGATGCTTCAGAGGAACTGGCTGTCTTCATTAACAAGACAATTAAATCCACCTAGATAATTTAAGCAGCGAATTGTGAATACATGTACCAGACTACACATTGTCACATTGCAGAAGACAGCAATTTTTTTATGTAGATCTCTCTGTAAAAGCTTTGATTTTGAAAACCCAGCATTAAAAGTTCACATTGACTGTTAAGGATAGGAAAATGGTGTATAGAAGACGTTTCACTTAACATGTTGCTTATAATCATGCAAAAGATATATATGCTTTTCGATCTATAATGAATGAATTCTAAAATGTAAGTGTATGTGATATTATTTTCTAGTTTTCAATTGAATTTTCTTTCCACAGTCATTAAGGTAGTGTTATAATGTAAGGAAACTTCATAAAGACTTGTTACTTGCTTCAACAGTTAATATTGACATTAGTCATTTATTTTTATTATGTTTTAGATCAGAAAGTTCTTCAACATTTACGGAAGATGGACAATGTTCAGAAGTTGGTGTACGTGTGCTCCAATCGCAAGGCCCCCATCAGAAACTTTCTTGATCTGTGTTGTCCTGCGGGAAAGAGCAACATGACAGGCCACCCTTTTGTTCCAGTTCGAACTATACCAGTGGATGTGGCCCCACATACCATGCATTCTCAGATGGTCATTCTGCTGGAGAGAGTGGATCCTAGTAAATTGCCAAAAGCCAAGAATCCTATTCCCCGTAATACCCCACGTAAAAGTACCAGGGGCCGAACAGGAAGGGGAATGAAAGGGAGTAATATGATGGTTAGGGGGCGTGGAACTATAAGCTCAAGAATGCGTGGAGGAATGCAAGTCCCTGGACCTGTACCACGAGGAATGAGGGGAGGTTCAAGAGGCAGAGGAATGGGTATACCCATGGGTAATATAAGAACCCAACCTCTCATGCCACAACGCATGGGATTTATGGGCCCACCACAGATGGGACCTGCAGTGAGAGATTTTACTCGTGCTCCATTCCGTTCTCGTACAAGGGATTTATATGTGGATGGGTATGGACCAGCCCCTCTTATGGAGCGGGATTTTTTCCCTCCTGTAATGGATCCTTATGCACCTCGTCGTCCTCAGCGGCTGGATTTTTCATCAGATGAATTGGCTTTGAGCCGATACTCTGATTTCCGCCGTGACGTGGAAGATGCAATAGATTCATCATTCTCCCCACGCTCATTAGGTATACGTCGATCTGCAGGTTCCCTTGGGATGAGAGATGGCTTATTTGTGGGGTCTCCTGCTGCCACTGCTGCTGCAATGTTAGAAAGGGAGGAAATGGCCTACAGAGCAGGTCTGACACGTGGGCTGGTTGGTGCTGCAGCATTTGGGCCACCATCCAATCTCTGTTCACAGTATGGAGCAATGGCAGGTGGAAAGATAAGACCTGGAGGAGCAAATAATAGTAGAGGCACCAAAAAAGGTGGGAACATGGGGAGGGACATGAGGGGGCGTAGAGGCCGTGGTGGTCGCAGATAATGCCAATTGATTATTGATATATTTCTTAGGTTCCATGAAAGTTGGAACAAAGTTGGAACAGTGGCTATTGCCATTATCACTGTCTTTAATGTGTTGCATATTTTGCAGTTCATTTGGAGGTTTTGAAGATTTTTTATTCATTGCATTATCATTTTATATTGACACATAGTATGTAGTTATAATAATGTTTAAACTTAGGTGTGGTGACTTGTATTGAAGTACAGTATTCCCTTTTTCATTGTACTGACACTTTCTATCATTTGATATTGAATGGTACCAAGAATAAAATGTTGGCACGCACTTTGTGTCATGTATTTTTGGCCTTTTTTATTTCTACGTAACATGAAAGTAGTACAGATTCTAGGAAGTTATATTTTCCTGAACCAGAAACATTACAAACCAGATGGTGTCATCTTGTGACAAAGTTTTCTACCTTCTTTTTCTTCCCATGTGTGCTCTTTGTTGTTGTTTATTGAACACAATTTTTGACAGACTGCAAGAAGAACTGTTTTATGTGGGCATGTATGGTGAAGTGTATTCATGCCAACACATGAAGCAAGGTTCATACTTGTGGGACCTCACAAACAGTATCTTCAAACTTGTGTTCTTCAGCATTTCTGTGAGAACTTCAAATTGTGCATATGTCCTCATTTCAGATTTCATTGCTAGTGTTAAAGTTTATAAAAACTGTCCATTTAATATACTGGTTTGTACTTTTTTGACATAGTGTATGATGGTCATCAAATATTACCAGTAATGACTCTGTATGCCATACTTTATTAAATGCATATGTTAAAAATCTGTTGTACCTAGCAACAGGTGACCGGCCACCTCGTACTGCAACTGGCCACCTCAGCACAGGTTTTTCTTGGTTTCCCTGTGTCTATAAGCAAATGCTGAGATGGTTCCCAAGATTCCAAGTTGCCACTACACGCTTCTCATGTAGCCCTCCCGACTTAAATTTATTAGTAGCCAATTTCATATTTTGTATACATGTAAAATAACCACTGCCACCAGGTGACAAACCAATTGCAGTTTATTATTATTATTATTATTATTATTATTATTATTATGCTGAAGACTGTTGTGTGTTTCTAATGTAATCTCTCATTTCAGATTGGTATCTGTAGTTTCAACACACCTGAATACTTCCAGTATCTTTATATTGCATATTTTGTGTTTTATGACTTCACATCCCATTGTCACTTTACTGGCCAAGTTTTGGATCCAACTATATATGTGTGTATAGGGTGATTGCTGAAGTCACATTAGCCACATATCTTTATCCTGGAAATCTGTGACTGTTTTTTCCAGATTGCAATGCAGTTTTGAATTTCTTTGGTCTTGGACAGCCTGCATTTCCATACCTCTGATTGTCTCTTGGACTCTCATTCAGAATTTTAGAATTACAGACCCTCGTTTTGTTTCCAGTGATGATGTACAACGTCTGTGTAATCTGAATTATAGTGGCACAAGAGTTCAGTAACATTTGTTTTGCAGCCTTCTCTGTGTGCAGCACCCAATTAGTTTGGAGCCATTCTTCTCAATAATGGCTTGAAGCTGCCCGTTCCTGGTTCGAACCCAGGAACAGGCTTTCCTAAAATGTAATGGTTTTATTTAAAACTCGTATAACTTTTTTTTTAATGGTTTGCGTCGGCAAGTCAAACTTTGTTCTGCTCACTCTGCTAATTCCAGCCTTGGGCTCTCCACTTAGCACCTGTTGCAGGTGTGCAGGGATTGTAATACAGAATGGATGTCAGATGGCCAGCAGAGTAACTGATATTTGTGGCAAAAGCATTATCCACGGGATCACTTCGGAAGTATCAAGGCAGCGAGCAGGATGTGTGTGTGCTCTGGTAAACATTAAGTGGTTTGACTTCAATAAAAGAGGTTGTTTTCTGTAACTTCGATTTGGTGTACCTTCCCTGTCATTTCCATCCCCCCATATTACCTGTGACAAGGAGGATCACTAGAAAGGCAGGGTACAGCATATTACACTGCCTTTACCAATTGACAAAATTGTAAACAGCACATTCGTGATTGTACAGCAGTTAATGCAAACAAAGTCACTGATCCAGTACTGTTGGCAGGCATCACTTCAATTACCAGTTGGGTTGTACAGTACAAGTCTGCTTCTGTTCCTAGTTCATCAACATGTATGCCCAGCATCAAGCAGTTTCGATAGTTGCATCACCATAAACTTCTTGCCTTTGGTAGTTCTAAGGGGACATTAAGGTAACATCTGCTAATTTAGTGTTGCACTACTGTCAACTCAAACTAAAATTGAAGAGATGATGCAAATGGTCTGGTCCAAAAAACAGAAACCTGAAATTGTTTTTGTAACACTAATACCGCCAAGAAGGAAACTGGAGCTGACAGTATTATTTCTCTTCAATTGAATTTGGGATACCTGGAGTAAAATACATTTCCACCACAGGTTCTTTCTGGAAATTATGAAGTGCTGCAGCTGTATGTGAAGCTAAGATGACTAATCAAATGTGTGGCAATAAATATCTTTCATTTTGCACCGAATTTTTTTAGTACAGGACTACCAAAAATTGTAAGAAATAAACTTAGGAGACCACTATCTTAATATAATTGTTTAAGCTGTAACATTTTATACTTAATACAGTGATTTTGTTGTACAAAAGCTGTGACATTGTATCCCAGTACTTGAGTAAAGAGAGCTGCTAATAGGCACGCCTACACCATTCTACCCAAGACATTGAATTCTACTACTCAAGGCCACAGCCAGATGGTAGGTTATTATAAACAATGGCAAAACCGTTCAAGGGGAAAACGAATTCTTCACATAAAACCAAGGCTGGTATCGAGCTGTCTGGATAGCCAAGGAGGTAAAGTGTAACGAACTTGAAGTTGCAATCGAATATCACAAATCTCCGCTAGGTGGCACTGCATACAGTACATATAGTACCAAGCGCCGTCAACAGATGGCAGTGTTAACCCATATAGTGCTTTGAGTTCAACTCACCCAAAATGAAGCCAGGTATTAGGTTGTAAGGATGGCCGAGGAGGTATACGGGCAAATATCTGCATCCAAGCTTATGACGTAACACAGGGCGACACCAGATGGGAGGAGCTTAAGCCCACCGAAATGGTGGAATCGAAGAGACGGAAAATTCGTATTTTTAAACGAAACAACTTGATTTTCGCCGCTCAAAATGTTTCCAGTTTTTATTCCAACACATAACTGCAATTTTTAGAACTGAGAATTTGTGAATTTGGCGACCACTGGGAGCATCACACTGGGCGACTAGACCCCTGGCGAAGTTAATGCATAATTCTGAGGTGTGTCATCCCCGTTGTGTGTTGAAAGACTAATGGTGAGTTAATTTCAGTCAGAAAACAACTATAAATGTATGCTAGATGATGGTATTTATAAGCAAAGTAAATAACTACATGTTTCGGCCTAAAGCGGCCATCTTGTTATCACAATAACAATTTTGCTCAAAGAGTGTCATTTATATGTCTATATTGCATAGTGATGTTGAGATCTCATCCTCGTTTTACGTGCTACAAGTAAGTTTATCTAGTAGGATGTCTAGTGGGTCAATGAATGGTGGGATGTGGATCTCCTTGGTTTGGTGTGTATTAGGGGGGTGGGGGGTAGTTTATGGGGGGCCGTGGTATAGGTGTAGTGTCTATGGTTCTCACGTTGGGTTTGAGGGGGTGAGTGGGTTTGTGGGGTTAGTTTGACTTCTCGTTCCTCCCCGGGGTTATTGTTCTCGGTGGGGGTTTTTTGTCTCCAGGGTTCCGTTATGTGTGCGTGTGCGTGGCTTTGGCGCATTTGGTTTTCTATGGGAGAGAGAACAAGTGTGTGACAATGTGAAAAGATGTAAAGGTGGGTAAACCAATATGGCGTGTGCCTCTGTTTATATATATCTAAGGTAGTGGGTGATTAGTACTTGCATGGAAGTGCTTTTGCTTTTGTTCCCTGTGGTTCTTGTTTCCGGTGTGTGTGCGTGCACTCCTCCTTCTGTAATGTCCGTTGTATATACCGTTGGGTGTCGTATTGTTGAGTCTTTGTGTATGGGTCAGTTGTATTCCTTGTAGTTATTCACTAGACTTTGTGTGTGATTAAAACAATATAGACATATATGACACTCTTTGAGTAAAATTGTAATTGTGATAACCTGAAGAGGGCCGCTTTACGCCGAAACATGTAGTTATTTACTTTGATAATAAATACCTTAATCTAGCACACATTTATAGTTGTGTTATCTGACTGAAATGAACTCACCATCAGAAGTTAATGCATGTTACAAAAAAAAAGTGGTGAATCTGAGGGGGAGGGGCTATAACTTAGGACATTATAATGGAGACAAGCAGAATGTAACTGGAAAGATCTTAAAAACTATCTGGATTCCAAAAACTTAACAAACCATGGGGAAAACGAACATTTTCAATCTTCACATAAAATCAAGGCTGGTATTGCTCTGTTTTGATAGCTAGAAGGTGTACTGAGACGAACTTGAAGCGACAATCGGACACCACGGATCATCACTAAGTGGCAGTGCGTGTATCCAAATCCAATGGCAGAATTATGACATACTCTGCGTTGAGTTCAGCGTACCGAAAATCAAGCCAGGTATTAGGCTGGCAGAATGGCCGAGGAAGTATAGACAAATATCTGCAGCAAAGCTTGTGACGTAACACAGGGCGACATCAAATGGGAGGAGCTTGAGCCGACCGAAATGGCGGAATCCTAAAAACTGAAAATTCATATTTTTAAACGAAACAACTTGATTTTCACCGCTCAAAATATTTCCAGTTTTTATTCCAACACAAATTGAACACATAACTGCAATTTTTTAAATTAAAGTTTATGAATTTGGCGACCACTGGGAGCGTCACACTGGGCGGCAAGACAACTGGCGACTCCTTTGAATGTTACAAAAAGAGGTGGCGACTCTGAGTGGGGGAGGGGGGGGGGTTATAACTTACGATATTACAAAGTAGACACAAACAGAATGTAACTGGAAGGATCTTTAAAACCATCTGGATTCCAAAAACATAACAAATCAGCGAGATAACTATTCAAAGGGAAAATGAACACTTTCAGACATATTCTTCACATAAAATCAGGGCTCGTATTGGTCTGTGTGGATAGCCAAGGAGGTGTACTGAGAACTTGAAGCTCCAGTCGGGTCACCAGAGATCTCCACTAGGTGGCAGTGCGTTCCTTGGGGGTACAGTAAGTACCAAAAGCCTTCAACAGATGGCAAACGTAGTGTTCGGCTCACCGAAAACCAAGCCCGATATTAGGCTGTTAGGATGGACGAGGAGGTGTAGGAACAAGTATCTGCGGCCGACCCTCTAAAGTAACACACAACGCCATCAGATGGGTGGGGCTTAAACCGACCGAATTGGCGGAATCCAAAGGACCGAAAAATGCATATCTTTAAGCGAAACAACTTGATTTTCACCACTCAAAATATTTCCAGTTTTTAATTCCTACACAAATTAAACGCGCATTTGCGATTTTTAAAACTGAAAATTGCTGAATGTGGCGACCACTGGGAGCATCAAACCGGGCGGCAACACAATTGGCGACGCAACTGCATGTTACAAAAAAAAATGCTTAATGTACTAAAAAGACGGGGGGGGGGGGATACAAATAGAAGTAAGATTATAATGGAGAAACAAGCAGACTTTAACGTGACACATTTTGAAAAGCACTTTTATCCAAAAACGTATAAATTAGGTGATAAGACGATTCGAGTGGAAAACGAATACTTTCAAACTCTTCACATACTTTCCAGGGTGACACTGGGCTGTTTGGATGGCCAAACATCCCAGTATCACGAAAAGTTTGGCGTACTTCCCACCTGACTTAACACACGGTGGTGCCCACTGATAGGGGATTAACTAATGCTGCTGCCGAAATGCGCTGAGTCCCAAGGACGGCAAAATGAGTACTATTAAAGACAAAATAAATTCATTTTCGTTGTCCAAAGTGTTTTGAATTTTTAAACCATTCAAAAAGGGAAACACAATTTTCAAAAATCATTACTTCTGAAGGTGGCTACTGCTGGGAGTACTCGCCCCGGGGGTCACGAAACCTAGTGACGTCAATGTGTGTAAGGAAGATGGTTGGATATGTTACGTTGCCAAAGGAGGGCGTGGGGCAGGGGTTCGGTAGGAAAATTATGAAGGAAAGGAAGCAGAATGGAAAGCGGAAACCTAAAGGTAAAGAACTTAATGACAGATGAATCCAAATATGAAATCGGTAAGAAAGATATTCAAGAGGAAGCACAAAGATTAAATTAAATAGAAAGTTGGAATGTGGAAAAAAATCGGAAGTAATAAGAAATGTGAGGACAGCACACCATGGGCTAGGAAGATGAACAGAATCAAATTAAATATTAAAATAATTTACAAGGATGTGGTGTATGTCAAGGTAAGGCAACTGAAAATGAATATTTCTTTGCATAAATGTTTATTTTGTAATGTACACTGAAAATGATCACACAGTATGAGATCATTCATTAAATATTGTATGGAATGCATAATATTAAAGTTCATGTACTGTATTGCACCACACACTAGCCACCAATGGTCAAAAAATTAATGGCAGCCTGTAAGTGAAATGAAAATAGAGAAAGGAAGTTTACAGTGCCATGTAAACAAGCAAGAATGATAAGTAGAGGATAAGAAATGGGGAGGGTTCTTTTTCTCTTCCAGATCAATGGGCACTGGTGACTGCATGAGAGAAAAACATGAGACTGAGGCCACTTACCTTCATGCCTTGTGTTATGGAGATGGAAACCTTTGTGCTTAAAAAATTGTGTTTGTTTTGTGTAACCACAAAGAAATGTACAGATTGAGTTTTGTACACTTCAAGAGTGACTTTGAAGACATTTTGTCTTGAGAAGGCTTTCTGTACAGTACTTTTAAAGGAGCACCTGCTGCATAGGAAGTTTCATTCACTCAAATGTGAGGAAAATGCAGTAGGGTCTGACTGCCTTTTTGTATCATAAAACTGATTGTGTCACGAGTAAAAGATACAGGGATCTATCAAATACATGTTGTGTACTGCACAGTATTTGTGCAACATTTATTTTCAGAACCGCAAATTTATTAACACCCATGAAACGTACACAAAGGAAAATGTCACTCAGCCTCCCGCTATCTAGCTAATATCCACTTGAAGTGTATATGCAGCACAGAAAAAGAGAGGAGTAAATTAAATACAACATTTTAATGCCACCCAAACTTCCTTGTTGTGATGCTGTTTGAAAATGAAAAATATGACATTTATTGTTAAGTTCCACCCCCC
>Ga0123352_10014247_pt1 | contig 12654 bp, 5 predicted proteins | sample TergutLab28metaG_FD_89700 | JGI IMG/M metagenome (GOLD analysis project Ga0123352, IMG submission 89700) | Labiotermes labralis P1 segment gut microbial communities from Petit-Saut dam, French Guiana - Lab288 P1 | ecosystem: Host-associated > Arthropoda: Insects > Digestive system > Gut ... | reverse complement strand
TAAAGTGCGGCCGGGGCGTGCTGCTGACCACTCACCCCCTTCTAGTGCCGCGGTCATGGAAGAGTAGAGCTATACCTCTACCCACCCTCTGGGCCACACCGGGCCTGTAACGGGAACACTTTATCTTTTTTTATCCTGGAAGTGTACTAATGTTTTAGATATAAACTGACATTTTATACGTTATATGTTAGGAGGCACCGCCTGGAGGCGATTTTTCTTATTGCTGGCTAAAACAGATTAAAATTCTGCCCTTCCCGTTAAGAAACGGTCTGCCTTCGTGTGTCCACTTGAAACATCAGAATGTGACTTTGTTTAATGTTAATTGTAAACGTCGCAACTTTTCCGCTACCTGCGTCGGCAGCTAATGCCGTCTGTGGCAATTTTAGTATATTCAAGGGAAAGTGTCTTTTACTTAATAAGTTGTCATATTAGTTCACTGCGGAGGCCTCGCTGTCTAAAGTGCGGGTCTTCCGCTGCGCATTACCTGGGATTGCGGGTACGAATCCCGCCCGGGACATGGAGTGTATGGGTGTTGTGTGTTCAGGTAGAGCCTCTGCGACGAGCTGATCCTTCGTCCAGAGAAGTCGTACTGTTTGTGTGTGTGTGTGTCACTGATTGTGATCAGTTGCAACAATACACTCTTTACACCTACAATGAGTAAGTAGGAAAGGTCAGACCAAGAAAGAAAGAAATTTTTTTAATTAATTGTGCTAATTAATGGCAAAAATCTCTATTATTTTTAGTACTAGAAGTACTAGTACTAGTAATAACAATAATACTACTAGTAGTAGCAGTGGTAGTATTGTTATTATTAAGCTTTTTCTTTTCTTAAGTTAATTGTCTTTTCCATTCGTAACCGTCCTTTCAGTCTACGTGTTGACAGCTACTATAAGTTAAATGTGTATATATATATATATATTAGCGTGATGATCTACTTCTCTAGTAGCAGGCCTATGCGTGGCGTGTAGCAAGACGTCATAATAATAATTTCACAGAGTTCCAGCAAACAAGATACAATTTCACTAATGCACTTCCAGTTATCTTTATTGTTGAAGAATACGTCTAATTCTTGTAATTACACTTCTAATGTCTTGAATTGCACACACCGTCTTTTGCTATTGAACAGAATAACAACAGATGAATGCACATGTTAAACTCAACGTACATCTCAATTTAGATTTCACTTGCTCCTTGATTCATCCATCTTCATGCACATTCTACCAAAACCTGACTCTTTGTCTTCCAAACCAAACAAACAAACAAATAAAAAATAAATAAATACATAAAAATTTGTTCTAGTGGAAATTTCCAGAATAAACTTCCTTCCATTCGTGTTTCCATTGGCTGTACCTATAGGTGCGTTAAACACACTATATGTATGTTTGCGTGTATGTATATATGTATTATTATTATTATTATTAGTAGTAGTAGTAGTAGTAGTAGTACCATAAAGATTTGTGAGGATTTGGACTGGATCGATGTGGCTCAGGGAAGGACAAGTGGCGGGCAACTGTGAAGGAAGTAATGAACCTTCGAGTTCCACAAAATGCGGTGAATTTCTTGACTAGCTGAGAAATGATTAGCTTATCAAGAAGGACTTTACTCCATGGAGTAAGTAAGTACCATAAAAATTACCCGTTAAATTGTCAACCGTCTTTATTTCATAATTCTATTAACCTTGGACATATAGTAACGAATATGTCACAGACTTCTTTCATGGCTCCGTTACGTCACCCTGAAGACAGAACTGCGCGGCTTTGACTTAAGCATAAATGACTAAAGTTTGCGGCGTCGAGAAATTTTGGTGCAAGGGCTACCTAACAGAATAAAATTGTAATCTTTTTGTTAATTCTTCTGTGCTTTACGTATGCATGTTTGATGTAAGTCTCCATGAGGATGATCTAAGACGATCGAAACACGTCGGAGTGACAGTGACCTGTGCTTTTGTTGGTATTATCTGTTATAGTCTTGAACATATCAAGCGTCTGCAGCACCGCTGTGAGAACCTCAAACGTCCCAATTAAGAACAACCCCGATTGTCTTCGGCAATGAACATTATCCATATTGGGTTACGTATATTGGGTACGTATATTGGGTTACGCATTTTGTGTTACGTATATTTGGTTACGCATATTGGGTTACGTTTATCTGCAAAAGTACACTCACGATCAAGTAGAGGAAACCACTTACACAAGAACTTGATATTTTCGTAACGTCATTTAACAGCACATGCTGACAGCGTGGATGGAATTCCTGTCTTCCCGCTGTCGAAATTTTACACATTCTCCCTGTCCAAGGGCTTCTTCTCTAACATACCGCTCGACTCATGCAGTATTAACCACTGAGACTTAGGTTCAGTGTCAGTTTCACAGGTAGCTGTATCCTCTCGGGAGAGCTGTTCTAGTGACTATTTGTTAGGAGCCCAGTGGGCTGCAGAGACCATGAGTATATACTGGCAAAGAGAACAAGTCCTGACCCTGCCCTCAATCCAGCTGAATTCTCTCTTGTGTCACTGTACTGACCATTGTCGCTGCAAGTGTGTGTGTGTGTGTGTGTTTGTTGTGTGTATGTGTATTTTGTGTGTTTTGTGTGTGTGTGTGTATATGTGTGTGTGTGCTTGTTGTGTGTGTGTGTATGTTTTGTGTGTTGTGTGTGTGTGTGTATGTGTGTGTGTGTTTGTTGTGTGTGTGTGTGGAATTATTAAAGTGTTGTAACAAATTATTTATTGCCATATGCCCCGAGCAACATCAACGAATATGCCTAATTTAATTTTCATTTGATTCGGCCTTTAAATGATCACCTTTCTGCAAGGCAATTGGTACAGATGCAAATGTTTAACGTGGAGGGCATCGGTAGTATAGGGATCTTGTAGAGAAAGCACAAGGATGACGTCACCGCACGGCCAAAAATAAAAGACTAAATAAAGAAGGCGGCTGCTTTGAAAAATATTACAACTATGTACCGTGATTACCTTGTACCATCGTAAGGGTACGTACAATGAGAAGCCCTCTCATAAAGTACTGTGTTACCTTTAGTTCCTGCGCCCTTCGTGCACTTATAACTGACAGAGTCGCAGTTTTTTAATTCTTTCTTCTAGGCCGTTTTTTTTGACTGTGATGTTAGGTCTTATTCTCAGAAGAATTCAGCGAGATATGATAAATTTACACAGGCCATGTGCAGTGCCCCTTATTCTTGTCAGATATGAATCAAAATTTAATTTTCTCGACAGATTTTCGAAAAATCCATAACTGTAAAATTTCATGAAAATCCGTCCAGTGGGAGGCGAGGTGTTCCGTGCGGACTGACAGACATGACGAAGCTAATAGTCGCTTTTCGCAATTTCGCCAATCCGCCTAAAAATTCCCATAAATTTTAACAGTAAGTTTTTTTACTGCGCTAAATATGTCTTATAAAACCTCAAAATATTTCACCGCCACCTGTTCATGATTACTGCTGTTACATACTCTTCGGAGATAATCTGTAGATACGAAAATGTTCTGTCTCCTAGTAAATTTAAAATGTGTAGTTTTAATGGGCCATTATATATTACTATCAAAATGATAAGGCTTCATAGATCTATGGACGTTTGCCATTTTGATATTTTGTTCACATGAACAACTTTACAGTAATAAAATGGCTTTACACAGATCTTCGTTGATAGGCTATTATTAGTGCTGACGTACTTTCCAGTTCATAAATTCGCAAATGTATCTTTTTTCCGCGTAAACTGCTATTCGAAGTCGTTATCATGAGCAGTAAAAATTACACAGGAAGTTAGGGTGAAATTTTGTGTATTTCAGTCAATAATTCTGATGATTTAAGTTTAATACATTCAATACTTGAAGTTTCATAGTTTCTATTCCATACGGCCACCGCGATTACTTGACCCTGGCTACAAGAAATCTAGCTACGCCTCTGATTCTCACGTTTAAGTATCAGCTACCTTGTCCTTTCCTGGTTAGTATCTGTTTTAGCATAAGAAGTTTAGGTTGTACTTCGATCAGAACACAAAAGCTTTGTGAGCAATTTTCCCGTTTCATACCGTAAGGAGCAGTTTCGTTCAGAAGTCACTAACTGTGCAGTTAGGAGGTGGTAAAGAATAAGAAAAGTGCGTTTTGCCAAACAGCGCTTCAGGACGTAGTGCGCGAGATACATGCACCTGCTCTGACTGTTGTGACCTCATAAGCCGAACCGAGCCAACCATTTCTGGAACTTCCCACATGTTGTACTTTCAGTATCGTGGTTCAGTTTTATTTTATTTTATTCGATATAACAGCTCATAACTGGATATAGTACTTCAGAATTTGTTGTAATAATTTCTAAGTGTTTGTAATAGTTACAGATGGGTGTAGTTATTTATAAGGCTGAATCAATGTTGTGTGTTCGGATGCCAGGTCGTAAGACAGAAGACTTTTTCTCAGTTTTCCGAAAAGTGTTCAATCTGCAATCCAGAAACACTGAAAGAAACGTATATAAACCGAAAACATTCCGACTTCTGAAACACATGCTTGTGTAAGTAAAAATGTTTGCGTCATGTTGCATTTCATTAATTTCAGTTCCCACTATATGCTATAGTCACTTATGCAAAGTTTTGTATCAATACACACATAATTTACGTTCTGTGAACCGTACATCGTGATATACATGTGTAAGAAGGACCAACAAGATGCACGCCGTTTTCATTAATGATTTAATTCAATTATCTTCGACGTGTTTTGGACAACCAAGTGTTCATCATCAGGAAGACTGTACAAACAGCTTCGCGGTATTTTATCGTGCATCTATATAAGTAGTCTAGTCACTGTCAGGATGAGTCGAACACATCCTTTAACCTGGTAGACTGCTTGCACAATTGCATGGAAAATATACCACATAAGGCTGCATGTACATTATAGTCTTCATAATGATGAAGATGAGATGTTCGGAACGTGTAGAAGACAAGAAGAATTTAATTAAAACATCAATTTAAAACGTGCATTTTGTTGCTTAACATTACATCATTGTATCACAATGCACGGTACAAAAAACATAAAGCTATCTTAGAGTTCTCAAAATGGTGTGATTCAACCGTACCTTTAAGGGGTGTGATGGAAAAAAACAAACAGTGAAAGCTGCAGCTGGTGTTTTATACATTGTCTATTCTTAGTTCTGGAAAAGTGATCAGTCTTCATCTCCAGACTGAGAGGAGAGAGTCTATGAATGGTCCAGAATCAGACAATAGCTCTGTCAAAAGGGTCGACATACCATTCCACCTGAAAATAGGCAACTTTCTTTTCTCAGTAACGTGGTTTTTAGCCTGAGATCATGGACGATACAAACAGAATCAGTCACCTCTCTCAAATGCACAGTCTTCAGAATACTTCGAAGCTGCATTTGATATGTACGAAGCCTTTCATTGACGAGCGCATTTGCTGAGGAACTCGAAGCTGGGAAGCCCAGATGTTGAGACTGTGAGCAGTGATGCACGCGAAATAAATAAATTGTGGTTGTGAAGGTTCCAATTTGCTTATTACAGAAAGTTAAAATTAATGTGAAATTGGGTTAAAATATTGCAGTAGGTAAAGAAAATGTGCAGCAGAGGGTACGTGTAAGCCTGATACGTGCTTTTGAACTTCAGGCGATGATGGCGATTTTGGTGAATAGAAGGAATGCATGAATGATGAAGTACCTGACTCCGAAATGACTAGAATTATAATGGTGATTGATTTTGTGCTTTATGGAAATGTACGAGGAACTCCCCCGTGTTTCTTTTTTGTGACCTATGCCACCTCATATTTTTAAATGTCACAAGGAGCATTTTCAGAACATCAATAAGAGTTTCGAAATAATATAAGAATAATCAGATATTCGTGTGTTTCTGAAGCAAGACATGGAAAACCAGAGTAGGTAAAGCATAGTAGCGATTTCATTCCGTTTCCAGAATTTGTGTAGAACGCTTCATTCTTGTTTTATCAGTAAAACCACATTTTATGCCACAATAAACAAGTTTGTTCAGGCAAGTGTTAGAGAAACTTACTGCAACATAAACAAGGCTTCAGGGAACCATTTACAAGCAGCAGAGTTGCGCGTACTTGGTGACGGATAACGTAACTTATGTGGATGTAGTGCTGAATTTGTTACATGTAATAGTGTGGACATGGAAAAGAGGAAATAATAAATCTGTTCATATTAGAAACAAAGATGAAGGGAGACCACTTGCAGCAAGTGGCGTGTTAACATTTCATGCACTAAATTCCCAGGTATTTCGGTATTGGTTTCTTTGCGTCAGATCGTTACAAAGTTTGAGGAAATTACTTCGAACCGCCTTTAATAAGCGTTCGTCGTCAGTAGTTTATTTGAAAAGTAACTCCTCATGAGTACAATCACCACCACCACCACCACCACCACCACCAACACCACCACTACTATTTTCGTCGTTGCCATCATTCTCAGTGCTCTAGTAGGAAAAGAGATGTGTGTTAACAGTTCTCATAAAAACGCAACTTTTATTTCTTGGAAGCCCATTAGCAAACAGCGTGTGTTTTGCGCCCCGTGATTCAGCTATAAAGTTCAGTGACGTGGTGCTGTGTGTACAGCAGTCCGGGGCCGGACTGCGCTTGTTGGAGTTGATGACGAAGTTGTAGTATGCCATATTGTGAACTGTGTGAGATGGGTGGGGGCAAGAGAAAGGTAGGGATTGGGTTAGAAATCATCATCATCATCATCATCATCATCAACCGTCACGAGTTAGGGCTCAATAGACTTGTTGTGGCCTTGTCGAACAGTCTCTTCCAAGGTCTTCCAAGTAGTCTTGGTCCATTTTTTGTGTAATTCAGCATTACTTTGGCATCCTGCTGTTGCTCATTACTGCTTCATGCCTTAGCCCATTTGATTTGTATGTTCCTAGTTTCTGGTTAACTGGTTCTGCTTTCAACACTACAGATTAGAAATACGCTCTAAAATTTTTGACTAGAATCCTAACGGTCCGAGACCAGATGGGAAATACAAGCATGTATAGGACTATGGCAACGAATGGATTTATGTATGTTTATGTTTGCGTGTAGGCTGGATTCAGGTAGAATATATATGGATTCAGATGCTTACGGTTATGGTTCAGTGGCACTCTCTTTTTTGGTTTTCGTAAAAGACAAAGAATATTTTGACTAGCAGTACCACGGTACCTACCGGAAACATTCATTGATCCATGCACAGAGGTTATTCCAGTATTCTGTGACATGAGGCTTTGTAGTTTGGTATGTAGGTACCAAAGTTTCGGAGAATTTTGCTACTTCCTTCTTAGGTGTATTCAAATGTACATGATGTTTAATTGTCAAAAAAGAAAATAAACTGCGTGTATTGTTTTATGTAGTTAATATATAAACTGTTTGCTATGTAGAGCTGTATATCACAACGGGAATCGTTGCTCCTTGTGGTATACTGGTCTTAATGTAAAATTAAATTTTAAATATTAATTAAACTCGAATTTTCTCGAAAGATTTTGCTAAAATACTCAAATATGGAATTTCATGAAAATCCTTTCAGTGGGAGCGGAGTAGTTCCATGCAGACGGACGGACAGACAAATATGATGAAGCTAATAGTTGCTTCTGGCTATTTTGCGAAGGCGCCTAAAACCCTATGATGGTGTACCAGTTTAGCTGCATTTGTTCTTGACTTCGGCACTGGAAGGAAGTGAATGCTCAGTTCGCATCCCGGCGGATTTAATTGCGGGCAAAGAACTCGACCTAGATATGATCTTAATTCCGATTCCCTCGTTGTCCAGCCCCTACCCTATTCACTATAAACACTGATTTATCTCGGCAGAAATTAATAGGATATGTAAATTAAGTCAGTTACGTGAAGTAACTCTACGCACTCTTACTCATGAGAGATTTCAGATAACCCGCCGTTCAAGCCTTATGTGGAACTGCTTTTCTCTTGTCCAGGTAACAGTTGTTCGTTGTGACAGAGAGAGAGAGAGAGAGGGAGAGAGAGAGATAAGGTCTTAAAACGTAAAAGAGAAATGGGCCCGTGTTATGGGTGGAGTTGGTATCATATTTACTCGGTAATACACGTAATATTTCATCAGGCGTTTCCTGCTTCGGGATGACTATGATGAAATACTGCTTATTAAATCACCATTTTCTTGTAAATATATATATGAAGTATGTCTAAAATGGCAGAAAAGTGAAACAACTTTCATGAAACATAAAATCACGTTCAACGTCAGTAGTTAATTTTCTCCCAATATTGCGAGTTTTCAGGGTTTGAAGTGGCATAACTGGGGATTCCGTTCTTCTGGGATATAAAGCCTGTTGCTGGACAATCGGACGTTTCGAGAAGTCTCACTTTTCTCATCTTCGAGGCGACTCTCTAATAAGAGGCCACTGCGTTTTCTTAATATTTCCGATTACCCAGTGAAACAGCATTACTTCCCGGGAAAATTGAATTGACAACATTCTTTATGGTATGTGTAGGAATGTTCTGTAACTGTAATGGGCAGTACACAGCATGTTGTGGGTCATCCAGAACCATTCAGTCTGCACTCGTGTATGTCTTAAAACCACCCAGAAATCTCTCAGTTATCTTATTATTTAGCCAGAAATGTCCCGAATTTTCACAAGTCATCCACGTTCTTTGCCTTTCTGTGGTTAAACTCGTCCCTTCCATAGTTTTGTCATCATCAGTTCAGCATTTCTGTAAGGGGCTTGCTTTATTTAATTTCCCTATATGAATTTTAGTGTTTCACCACGAGTTGTTAACTCCCCCCCCCCTCTCTCTCTCTCTATATATATATATATATATATATGTATGCTTAAACAATTCGGGTGTTAAATAATCATGAACCGAGAAAATTTTATCCTTAAAACTTTATGTAATTCTGCTATAAAATGCTAATGCTCTCTCTGTACCTTTAATTAACTATTAAAAAGGTAAAGGTAAAGTGATCCCGTTACAGGCCCGGTGTGGCCCAGAGGGTTGGTAGAGGTATAGCTCTACTGTTGCATGACCGCGTCACTAGAAGGGGGTGAGTGGTCAGCAGCACGCCCCGGCCGCACTTCACTCGTGGTAAAGACTCTGTACCCATTTTACAGGAGGCTGGGTGGGCCCCAGGGCCTGTCTGGACGGGCGGAAAATTTCGTCCCCACCGGGATTCGTTCCCGGACCGTCCAGCCCTAGCTCAGTCGCTATACCGACTGAACTGCCGAGCCCACTTTACTTAATAATTACGTAACACAATTACATTAGTAATATTACTCTGATATTGCGTTGTACCTTTTGATTTACGGTCACGAAGCCTGGTAACAGACAAAAACGTGTTAATGTGGAGGACATTTCATAATTAATGCCATTAGTCGGACGCTGGTGGAAATAAACGGAATGTGGCTCACCCACTCACTCACTCACTCATTCACTCTTCCTTGTTTCATAACTTCTGTCCCTCATGTCACTGCTTGGATTTGCGGTCGGTGTGCAAATGTATTACAGCTGATCTTGTCAGTTTTGGTGCTCTGTTTTCTCACACGATCCACGCAACGGATTCTTCTGCGATCTGGAATGTAGCATCGTTAAATGTTTCCTACTAGACAGGTTTAACCTCAGTGTCGTGTTGGGAAGAATGTGATTGGAGAGTAGTATGGGAAGAGCGTGAAACTAGTGGATGTCACCGACGGACGTTTAATATAGCTTTAAATGTTGGCGTCCCCGTAAATACCTGCGCCTCCCGACCCGCCGAATTGAATTTTCTTTCTCTGCAGTCAATATTAGAGTATTCAGTCCGGAGATCTTCACCTCACATACTGTACGTACCATTTTCCACCAAATATCTCACGCCACCGTCTGTCTGTGTTTCCTAAATAAAATCCCAAAAGCAGTCCAACTCTCGCATGATACCGTCTGCAGTCTTTACGTCGATTTGTAATGTAACGTGCTTTTAAGATATGCATCAGAGATGGTCTGGCATGAGTTCCTGTTTACAGCAATATAAGGCAAATGATGTCGTCACTGCAGCGACCTAAGAGACTATAAGCTTGTCTTCGATGATGAATAGTAAGACAGGCAATGTCCGTATGACGTAACACTGAGGCGCGTTCATGCAACTACTGTTGTTGTGGGACAGAAAAAATTATTACATATTCTGACAGATTTGTAACCTTAGGTATCCAGCATGTAATGCGCGTGCGCCATGTTGTCATCTGCAGACCGTCCGCCTCTACAGTATTATTTCACATTATCTCACACACGGTACGATTTTCTGAAAAAACGTTACTGTATATAAAATGTGTGTTTTGGTTATCTGTACAACTTTTGCGTTAAACATTTCTAGTTCTAAGAAGAACTGAGAGAAATATAAATGTGCATACTTCGGTATTCACGTGAAGTGGCGATTATTGTTGTCAGATTTTAATGATACTTGAAATTTCTCGACAGATTTTTGAAAAATATTCAAGTATCGAATGTCCTGAAAATCCGTCCGGTGGAAGCCGAGGTGTTCCTTCCGGACGGACGGACATGACGAAGCTTAGAGTCGCTGAAGGCCACATAGCAACACGCAACAAAACATTCAATTGATAAAAAATTTCCTCGTACGTCTCCAAGTGTTGCTGTCTAACTTGCATAAGAATTGTGACTTGTCACCGGTGGATCTCTGTATTATAAAGATCTGTGCATCTTGATATTTTCGTAGAATCGTGTGAATTAAAACCAAATTGATTCACAACTTATTCTTAGTGTATTTCGTCAACCTACACATGTTTCGAGCTTGTCTAAATACATTATCAGGAGATACAACCGTATGTATACAAATGTTGTTACCTATTGTTCTCTTTAGATGACTGTCTGTTGTCCTGGGTGGATTCAAGACAACAGGCATTCATACAAAAAGAACAATAAGTACCAATTGCTGTGTACATACGGTTGTACCTCGTGATGATAGGCATAGACACGCCCGAAACATGTAGAGGTTGACGAAATATACTAAGAATAAGATGTACATCAAGTTGGTTTTTCTTGACACGAGTATATCGAGATGCACGGTCAACAAAACGTAAAATTTTCGTTGAAGTTTGCTTTTCCAAGCTGTCGATAGTGGAGTTGCAGCAGCACTCCATTCTCTCCAGCTGCGTGTCTGTATATAGCTAGTGCTGTATTGTACGGTCTCTTGCTGTGAGTGGGGTGACAGGGAATGGAGTCAATACCGTTCGAATGATTGTCTGCTTCCATACAATGCATGAAGTGTGTGCCCGTGTTACAGCAGCACATGCGTCACCAGATGATTGTAATTGCTTTTGTTACGATGGCAGTGACCGACCGAGCTGCGTCAGGTAGTATTACAACCAAATTATATTTACGACATCCAATATTATATGGTCTTTCGGTATTTTGCTGGCTCCTTGCAATTACGCTCAGGGATATTGCATGTAAGTAGGCCATGAAGGTTTCAGCTTAATTCCTTTCGCAATTTTCGATTCAGTGCTGTGTATTCTGCGCGTCTTTAAATAAGTTGCGAATTAATTAATTAATTAAGGTAAATAATAAGATAGTTATAAAAATTAAGTTCTTTTGTCAAATCATATCAAATAACATAGATAAACTGTAGTCATGGGCAATACAGTGGATATGCATTGACAAAAAACGTGGTGTTATCAGGCACATCCAAAAAAGTATTTGAAATTCATTATTATTATTATTATTATTGGATTCCTAGCGAGGAAAAATTAAGTTCCGAAGTTTGTTACTAAAGTTTACTCTGCAGGAAAGTTGAGATATCGATCCGTTAATAGGGCCAGTTAACGAACTCTAGTTCCTTCCACCTGTGAGGCCTTTCCTCAACCAACCAATAGAAACTTTTTGCATTTTGGTGACGGAATTTAGAGCGAGGCGTTGTACCGTGGCAGATAAATATTGGCGTGTAAGTTTTAATGTTGTTTGGTACTTTACTGGTTGGTATTCGTGGCACGTGAAGAAAATAAGGCTAGGGTGTTCACTAAGTATGGGATTTGGCAGCTGTTGTGGGAAGACAAGGTTTATGGAAAGTCTCGTGCAAATAATATATTCAGGATCTCTTTTCGTAATGGCCGAACTGCACTACCTTCTCCCACTTAATATGAGTTTTATGTCTACATGTTTAAAATTAAAGCATGATAGGGATAGCTTATCGTCCCGTCCGCCTGTTTAATTTCGGAAACTCTGCAACAGATTTAGGTGAATCTGATTATTTCGAGGATGCAATGTAGAAGTCATTAGCCATAATTGTGTACCGGGCAATAACAACTCCATAATTTATGTAAAGCCACGAATTAAATGAGTGAGGTTTTTAAAAACACGACAGTCGATGTACGTATAGCGTAATATGAGGCGCAGTCGTGCAAACGAATTTATTGTCGAAAATCAATAAGTGTTACATATTCTGAGTGTTTGTTTGTAGCCTTAAAGTATGTGGCATGCAATACGCGTGCGCCATATTATACCGTCTTCTGTGGTCTCTCTGGCTGTACCATATTTTTCCACACAATCTCATACACGGCACTATTTTCTGAAAAAAATGTTATTGAACATAAAATATGTGTTTTGAGCTTTAGGTTTCTGTGACCGTGCATCGTGAGCAAATTGTGAAGTGAGAGAGAAAACCAACGAGATGCAACAGTTAGATGTTTATTTTTAACAATTTCTCAAC
>Ga0123352_10014246_pt1 | contig 12656 bp, 15 predicted proteins | sample TergutLab28metaG_FD_89700 | JGI IMG/M metagenome (GOLD analysis project Ga0123352, IMG submission 89700) | Labiotermes labralis P1 segment gut microbial communities from Petit-Saut dam, French Guiana - Lab288 P1 | ecosystem: Host-associated > Arthropoda: Insects > Digestive system > Gut ... | reverse complement strand
TTTTCGTTCTTCCTGTGCTTTTTATTGTTACTTTTAATTATAAGTCGTCCCTGATAAAAAGGGTATCGGTGGCATTGTTTTCGTTCATTATATTTGAAGCAATTGTTACAGTAATAGGCAACTATATTTTTTTCCCTCTTGCACATATTCCTTTTCTGAATGCGGCATTAACCTATCATTGGCCTGCGATTCCTATATTTTCTGGAACTATATTATTGCATTTTGTTGCAATTTTGCTGCAAAAGTATTTTTTTATATAAGAAAATCTTTTTTTGATTCATCTGTTTTTTGGGGCTTAACGATAATAGTATCATATCTATGGATTGTTACGGTTCTTGGTGGAAATGAAGTGCTGTCACCGACAGCAATCAACTTTATGAGTACGGCATTTTTGGGTGTTGGTACTTTCTTTCTCTTGTTCTTATACAATTTTCACGCAAAAACTTTTGAGTACACTATAAAGTCTGCTTTGCACGCTCAAGAAAAAGAATATTATTATACCCAATGCCAACTAATGCAAGAATCCGTAGAAAACACAAAAACTATACGCCATGATATGCAATTACATTTAGTAACCATAAGAGATTTGGCTGCAAACAACAAATTGGACGAAGCGACAAACTACCTCGATAGTTTGATTGGTGACATAAACAAAAACGAAATCCATAGCAATACAAAGAATATAGCTTTTGACAGCATAATAAACTTCAAGCTGGGTAACGCCAGGCAAGAAAACATAAAGTTGGACTTACGGCTTTTAATCCCGCCATCATTAAATATTGAAGTAGCCGATATTGTAATTATAATGGGCAACCTTTTAGACAACGCCCTTGACGCTGTTTCAAAAATCGGGGAAAAGGTGATAAAGCTGGACATTGAATACAGCAGAAAAAGCCTTTTTATACAAATAGAAAATACCTTTGATGGCATAGTTCTATATGAAGAAAAAATAGATGAAGAAGAAAAGCACATAGGAACACGTAAAGACAGCAACGAACATGGTTACGGCCTAAAGAGCATTCGCAAGTCTGTTGAAAAGTATAACGGGCATTTTGACATTAGTCATGAAGGCAATATTTTTTCGGCAACCGTGCTTCTTTATGCGGACACTTCTTTCCAAGCGCATTAAAAAGAATTTAGGCATATAGCAATGAGTCCAGTCAAAGTTAAAAACCAAAGCCGAGAGATGATAATTACCAGATAAAACTACAACGGGTTAAAGGCGAAATTTCAAAGTTTGACAAGAAGCTAGATTGATAAAGAAAATCGAACTATTAGAAGTTGATATTGCTGAAATCAACAGGGATTTATCAAATTTAAGTAGCTTCATGTAAAAAGTTCTTGACTCTCCGCTTGCAGGAGATTGTAGAATAGGATTTACAAGGAGGCGGGATTGATGTTTCATATCGGAGAATTTTCAAAAATGAGTAAAGCTACGATAAAAACACTCCATTATTATGATGAGATTGGTCTTTTGAAACCCGAAATGACCGATAAATTTACAAGTTATCGTCTTTATACAACTGAGCAACTTGTAAAACTTCATAAAATACAGTCGTTTAGGCAAGCAGGATTATCTATTAATGAAATACAGGAAATCCTATCGGGGCATGGCGTTAAAGATATTTTACAAAAACGCAAGGCGGAACTTATTTCTGAACTTGAAGATAGGAACAAACAACTCTCCCAAATTGAATTTATCCTAAAAGGAGAGAAAGGTATTATGAACTATGCGGTAGCAGTAAAAGAATTGCCAAAATGCATTGTCTACTCAAAGCGGTTGACAATCCTGAATTATGAGGAATATTTTGAGGTTGTCCCTAAAATAGGGGAAGAACTTATGAAAAAATATCCCGACCTAAAATGTGCAACTCCCAATTATTGCTTTGTTGTCCACCTTGATGGAGAGCACAAAGAAAAAGACATCAATATTGAATTTTGCGAAGCCGTAACAAAAATAGTGCCGGATTTTAATGATATTAAATTCAAAGAAATGCCGCCTATTACCGTTGCATCGGTTATGCACAAAGGTTCTTATAGCGACTTGGGAAAAGCGTACGCTTTTGCTATGAAATGGATTCAAGAAAACGGATACGCTGTTGCAGACAATCCCCGTGAAAGTTATATTGACGGTATTTGGAACAAAGAAAGCGAGCAAGATTGGTTAACCGAAATTCAAATTCCTATCACGAAATAAGCCGCAAATAAAAAACTGTAAGCGTAACGCTTACAGTTTTTTATTCATTTAACTTTATTGTCGCCCAAACATATCTTTTGTTACAAAAATTTGGCGTCAGGTTTTTTTGAAAAAGTGCTTGACAAAACAAAATATCCCGAGTATAATAAATACATGATGAATGTATGTTAATAAAATGAGGTGATGAAGTGCCTAGAAACAAGTACCCAGAGGAGACGGTTCAAAAAATTTTAGATGTATCGTTGCAGCTATTCATGGAAAAAGGGTTTGAGCAAACCACTGTGCTTGATATTGTGGCAGGGCTTGGCGGTATGACGCGCGGAGCATTTTATCACCACTTTAAATCCAAAGAGGAAGTGCTTACCGCTTTGCTTGAACAACACTTTGGCGGCGATAACGCCTTTAAAGAAGCCGTAACGGCAGATGTAAAAAATGGTTTAGAACGTGTGAAATTGGCAATGAAACTTGCTTTAAAGCGCAATACTGCAACCGAGCAAGACGCTGCATTGATGAACATGTATATCCCTCTTATTTCCAATCCTCGCTTCTTGGCAGAAAAGCTCAAAGACGACATTGAAAGCGCAAAGTTTTTTGAGCCTATGATAGCAGAGGGTATGGCTGATGGCTCTATACGCAAAGGTAACCCAAAACTTATGTCAGAGCTTTTGATGGTGTTAGTTAATTACTGGATGTTTCCTGCATTGTTTCCAGCCGATGCACAGGAGATGTTTGAAAAAGCTGAAATGATTGCAGAAATTTTTGAGTCTTTGGGCTTTAATGTTCTTGATGAAGAAATGTGGGAGCAGTATAAAAATGTAATGAACGCATTAAATATATAAAGCATAGTTGTGTCAATATTGCGGGACGCCAAAGGCGGCGTCCCCTACATTTAACTTTATACGTACATTCATCATGTATATAATTTGAGGAGGAACAAAAATGGAAAGTATTATTTCTGTATCAGGATTAGAAAAATCCTTTAAAAATCACAAAGTGTTAAAAGGCGTTAGCTTTGAAATTCAAAAGGGCAGCATTTTTGCCTTACTTGGTTCAAATGGCGCAGGAAAAACCACCGCTGTGCGTATTTTGTCCACCCTCTCCTATGCAGACGCAGGTACTGCCACCATTTGCGGTTATGATGTGGTAAAACAAGCGGACAATGTACGTCAAAATATAAGTTTAACTGGGCAATACGCCGCCGTGGATGAGATATTGACAGGACGGGAAAATCTACGGCTTATAGGTGCTTTAAAACACCTGCCAAATGCCAAAAAACGTGCAGATGAGCTACTCGAAACTTTTCGTTTAGAAGATGCTGCCGACCGTCGTGCGGCTACATATTCAGGCGGTATGCGTCGCAGGTTAGACATTGCTATGTCGCTAATGGGTAACCCGAAAGTAATTTTTTTAGACGAACCAACCACGGGACTGGACCCCCAAAGCCGCTTGGCAATGTGGGAAATGGTAAAAGGATTGGCAAACGGCGGCACAACAGTTTTTTTAACTACACAATATCTTGAGGAAGCCGAATATCTTGCCGACCACATAGCTATACTCCACAAAGGCATTATAGCCGCCGAAGGTGCACCGCAACACCTTAAAGCCATGATGCCTTGTGTCGGAGCGCAGCTTGACTTTGCCACTGCAGAAGATGCCGAAAAGGCTCGCTTGCTGCTTGCAGAGGCAGGCATAGAGATAGCTGGCATAGCCGAAAAAACCCCATCTCTTGAAGAGGTTTTTCTAACATTGATTGGTGAAAATAAGGAGGACAAATAAATGCGAGTTTTTCAAGATTCATGGACAATGTTCAAGCGTTGCTTAACGGCAACTTTAAGAAATCCCGAGGCTTTTGGCGCAGCAATTATTGCGCCGGCAATGGTAATGTTTTTATTTGGAACAATTTTTGGAAATGTTATGGATGTGGGATATGTAAATTATATTGACTTTATCGTACCCGGAATTATTTTGCAAACCGTTGCACAAGGCACAATATCCACAGCAATAAGCGTAAATAATGATTTGCACAAAGGCATTATTGACAGATTCCGCTCCATGCCCATAGCCAAATCCGCCGTACTTAATGGACATGTGCTTGCATCCGTCATGCGTAACATTCTCACAACTGCAGTCGTTATAGGCGTTGCTATTGCAATAGGATTTAGACCACAAGCAGGCATATTGGATTGGCTTGTTATCGCTGGGGTTTTTATCTTGTTTATGTTTGCTCTTACGTGGATTTCTGTAATAGCAGGCCTTGCCGCAAAAGCTCCTGAAAATACTACGGGCATGTTGTTTTTGCTCTTCATTTTACCATTTTTAAGCTCTGGTTTTGTTCCCACCGAAAGTTTGCCGAATTGGATGAGAGGCTTTGCCGAACATCAGCCCATGACTCCAATTATTGACGCAACCCGTTCGCTATTTTTAGGTCATCCTCCAGGTAATTCATTGCCCATTGCCATAATTTGGAGCACGGGCATCATCATCGTAGCTACCATTTTCTCTATTCAAATTTACAAGCGCAAGCTCTCGTAATACTCATTAATTAAAATACGAAGCATATCAATGAAGCCTGCGAAACAAGTCAAGCCCCTACGGTTCGCGGGCTTTTTTGATGTTCTTTTGAGTAACCACATCGAGAGGACGAGGGAGAGAAGGATTGGATTGGAGTTAGTCTGTTGTTACTTAAAAGTCATTATAGATTTGACAAAAAGAATATTGACTATTTTTCATAAGTATGGTACTATATTATGTGTTCTGAATAGACACATGGACGACACCACGGCTTTGTTTTGAGAAGGAGGGCACGAATGCGTAAAAATGTCTTTCGTGTTGGCGGATATTTACTTATGATAGAAGATGACCCCGCAATACAGGCGGATAACAAAAAAATTCTTGAACAACATGGGTATAATGTGCGTCAAGCCTTTTCTCTCGCTCAAGCTCGTGAAATTATCGCAAGCGAACCTCCAAGTGTAATCACATTAGACCTTAAACTGCCAGATGGCTCGGGTCTGGATTTTTTGCGTGAAACTCGGAAAATTTCCAATGTTCCCGTCCTTATTTTGACTGCAAGCGACACCCCTTCAGATATTATCAATGGGCTTGAAGCTGGCGGCGACGATTATATAACAAAGCCTTACGATATAAATGTTTTTTTGGTCAGAATAACAACACTTATGCGGCGAGCCTCGCAAATTCCCGACATGCTCGAAATAGGGCCGATACGAATTAATATGGCGGCAAACAAGGCATTTTTAAATGGTGAAGACATGTGTCTAACCCAAAAGGAGCTTTCCCTTTTGCAGCAATTTACCCAATACCCTGAAGAGATAATGCTGCCTTCTGCCTTATATGAAAAAGTTTGGGGTCAAAAAATGCTTGGTCAAGATAATTCGTTAAAAGTGGCAATATCTAAATTGCGTACTAAACTTTTTGGTTCGGGCTACACAATAGTTGCCAGCCGAGGCGAAGGATACTGCTTTGAAAGAGAGTAGTATGCTCATTTATAATAAGGTTAAGAATGAGAAACCTTCGTTAATTTTCGCATTTTATGTAGTACAATACTTTATAGGGTTATAAATTTTATTAAAAGCAGGTGAGCAAGTGGAACATACAATGCGAATAGATTACGACAAAATACAGGAAGGCTTTTTTATAGCAGGACCACTTAACCTTGACCTGCATAACAAACAAGTCTCCACGGCATATGGAGTAAAAATCAATTTAAGCGAACATCAATTTAAAATGCTTTACATGCTTGCAATCCAAGAACCTGCTTCACTTTCATTTCAGACAATTTTTGACGCAATATCAAATGATTGTAATATTTCTTGCGACAAAAATCAAGCATACGCAGAAATAAACGAGCTAATGGATATTATTGGTAAAATAGGTCATGGCTTTATGTGGATAGAGCAAATTCTTGATGGTTATAGCTTCAAAACTAACTGGGGGCGGGACTTGCAAAAAGACTCCCAAATCATAATCGAAAACCCAAAGAAAATTGAGATAGAAAAAAAGCCCGTAAAAAATTTGAGGAAATTAAAAGGCGTATATGCTGGAATGGCGACAGCAGCAGTTATGGGCGTTGCTTTAATATGGGCTATATCAAATAATCCTCCGCAAGAAATTTTTACATTAGAAGACCCCAATGTTCCTCTTGGATACTTTAACGGCAGCATCGTCTTGCCCACTATACATGATGTAACAGTTTCTGAAATTGTTGAAATACCATTGTACAATCCACCAGAAAACAATTTTTGGCTGGCTTTTGAAGTGGTTCTTGCAAATACAAATCAAATTCTTTACATTTCAGATTTCTTTGCACCAGGCACTGCATCAAATATTGTGATACCTGCCGAAGTTTTTGAAATAGGTGACAACAAAACTGTTTTAAACATCCATGCATACAGTTTCCCTAGCCTTACTATACAAGAGACTTCAAGCACAGAATTTAATGTAATCAGGCAAATTTCTAATTAATTGCAAATATAAAGTGAGGGCATTACGTGGAGCAAAAAGTTAAAAACAATAAAATTAAATTGCGCATTTTAATAGCAATATTAGTTTTGAGTGCTGGTAGTGCGATTGTTTTTGCTACAATTATTTTGCACGACATAATAACAACTCGACAAGGGCAGGACTTTTTTGCGCAAATGTCCGTTCCTATTGTGCAGCTTCCTGTCAATCCACCGCAGCAAAACATCGTAGCAGATGACGAGAGCAATGATGATAATATTGACACAATAGCAGAGGAAGAGCCATTTTTACTCCCAATTTTAGACTTTGAAGCAAAGCGTGAGCTTGCTCCGAATATTGTCGGTTGGATACAATCGCCTGGAACCGTTATTAATTATCCAATAGTTCAAGGTGCAGACAACGATTTTTATTTAGACCACTTACCAAACGGCAGACGCAATTCAATGGGCTCTATATTTTTAGATTATCGCAACGAAGCGGACTTTTCAAGTCAAAACATGTTTATATACGGACACAATATGGCATCAGGCGACAAATTCTCATCTTTAAGACAATACGAAAATAGAGCTTTTTTTGAGCAACACAGCGAGATGTTTATTTTTACACCACACCAGAATTTTGTGCTTGAAATTTTTGCAGGGTATAATATAAATTCTGCAATAGAGCATCCGCCGATGTATTTTGAAAGCGAGATAGATTTTGAAAGATATATTGAAAATTTGCGCAGTAGGTCTTTTATAAGAAGTGATGTGCAAGTTAGCTACAACGACCAGTTGGTCTTTTTAGTAACGTGTGTTTATGCGGATGATAATCCATGGAGAAGCATAATAGTCGGCCGAATTATAGCCCTCGATTGGTGATTCTTACGCATGAAAATAAATTTATAACGATATTATAGGTGGTGAATGTTATGAAAAAAATAAAAAAGCTACATATTTTAGCAGTTCTCTCTATTGCGGCTTTGGCGGCTGTTTCACTTGGCTTAATGTATCAGCTTGGATACAACAACGCAATGCGTGCTTCTGCTAACAACAACGAAATCTTTATCATGACAGATTCTGCTGTGCCGCTTGCTGCTGTTGTTCCAAACCGAACAAATGTTTTGGTAAATGAGGCATCAGGACGAAATGTCAATAGAAATGCAAAAAGCGAGATTGATTTTTCAAATGCCAGTGACGGATACGTCATGGCAAGATGGCTTGACACAACCGCAACAGACGTTCGTGTTGTTATAGTCGGTCCAAACGGGGTGCAATATCAATACCGTTTAAACAACGCAGGAAGATGGGAATCGTTCCCCCTTTCGGGCGGCAACGGAAGATATGTAGTGCGTGTTTTAGAAGCAGTTGGCGGAGGTAGGTTTGCTGTAGCTAATACCGTCAATATTGACCTTACGCTAACCAACGAATTTGCACCATTTTTACGTCCTAACCAGTTCGTAAATTTTGATGCTAGGAGTACGGTTGTTGCACTTGCAGCAGAGTTAGTTTTTGACTCTAATAATGTTTTAGAAAGTGTGCAGAGCGTTTACAACTGGGTTGTAGAAAATATAACTTACGACACAGAGCTTGCCCGCACTGTGCAGTCAGGGTATGTCCCAGATTTAGAAAGAGTATTAGAAATTAGGCGCGGAATATGCTTTGACTATGCATCGCTTATGACAGCAATGCTCAGAAGCCAAGGAATTCCCACACGTCTTGTTATTGGGTATGTCGGAGATGTGCGTCATGCTTGGATAAGCGTTTACTCCGAAGGCTCTGGCTGGATTAATAATGTTATACAATTTAACGGCAACACTTGGAGAATCATGGATCCGACTTTCTCTTCAACAGGAAATCAGAGCGAAGAGGTTAGAAATTTTGTCGGAACTGGCGCAAACCACAAGCAAACTCATGTTCATTAAAAATTAATTTATTAAAATCAAAGCGCATACTTTAAAGTTATTGCCAGAAATTGGTAATAACTTTAAAGTTATTGTGTTTGTAAATGGAGGATTAAAAATGAAGCGCAAGAACCTTACGAACACATATTTATCAACACTATGCTTGGAGATGTCAATGCTTTTAAACGCAGGTATCACCATACAGCACGGTATTGGTATTATGTTGGACGACGAGCCAGACAAAAATGCACAAAAAGTTTTGCAGACTTTGGCGGACAAGTTAGATGGCGGCACTCCACTTTCTGTTGCCGTTACACAAAGCGGCTATTTCCCGTCTTATATGGGGAATATGATAGAAATTGGTGAAAAAACAGGGCGTTTGACCGAAACCCTAAAAGCCCTTTCAGAACATTATCAAAGACAAGAAAGACTCGCAAATTCTATACGAAGTGCGGTTACTTACCCCGCTATTTTGCTTGGCATGATGATTGTGGTTGTTTTGATACTAATTGTTCAAGTTTTGCCAATTTTTAATGATGTTTTAGGGCGGATGGGCACACAAATGTCAGCTTTTGCTTCACGACTTATGGATTTTGGTAATTGGTTTAGAGGTGCTTCTATCGTTATTGCAGTTGTTACTCTTTCGATTTTTGTTATTGCATTTTTAATATGGGTCATCCCAAGCATAAGAAACGGAATAATTAAAAGTTTTAGAAAAAGATTTGGTGCAAAAGGGCTTTTTGGGCGTATTGCGGCTTTTCAATTCGTTTCGTCTTTGTCCCTTGCAGTTTCTAGCGGTCTTGGCGTTGAAGATTCAATAGACCTTGCCGCCTCTTTAAATAGCGACAATGAAACATTAAGCAAAAAGTACGATAAGTGCCGCACCCTTTTGAATGAAGGAAGCAATCTTGCCGATGCTTTGCGTGAATCTGAAATTCTTTCCGTGCGTGATGGCAGGCTTCTTGCATTAGGCGACCAAAGCGGTATGGCAGACAGCACCATCGCAGAAATTGCAAAAAGAAGCGACACATCAATACAAGACGAAATTGCAAATGTCGTAGGCCGCATAGAGCCAACACTTGTTATTACGACATCGGCTATTGTGGGCATTATACTTCTTTCGGTCATGCTTCCGCTTATTGGGATAATGACTTCGATTGGATAAGGGGGTACAAAAATGCAAAGACGTGTTTTTAAAAAAAATCCCTTCCATGCTATAATTTCCGGTGTGGCACCCTTTCTATTTTCGGCTTTAATTATTGGTGCATTGTTTTTTGGTTTTAACGCAGCCGAAGAATCAAGCAGAGCAGAGGGAGTGCGACTTTTAGAAGAAACAATTATGCGGGTTGCCATCCACAGCTACGCAGTTAATGGTCATTTTCCTGAGAGTATAGAATATATTATCGAAAATTATAACGTTTATGTTGACAGGAGTAGATTTTTGGTGCATTACCAAGTGTTTGCTTCCAATATGTTGCCAGACATTATGGTTTTTGAGCTTAATTAAGGCGGTATATTATGATTAAGGAATTTAAAAACAATAGTAAAATTGACAGTGCGTTCGTCCTTATGGTTTTTTTAGTATTTGCCATTTCGATATTTTTGGTACTTATTTTAAGCGCAAGTACGTACAGCAATATGAATGAGGTTTCACAAGAAGGCCAAAACGAGCGCATCGCATTGTCGTATATAAGAACAAAAATTAGAAACGCCGATACCATTGGGGCTGTGTCCCTAGAAGACTTTTATGGAGTGCCTTCGCTTGTAATTTCTGAAAATATAGAGCAGCGTGAATTTATAACACGTATTTACTTTTATAATGGCTGGCTTTATGAGATTTTTCACGAAAGGGGTATTCATTTTTATCCCCAAGATGGTATAAGGCTTTTAGAGATTAGTGCTTTGAGTTTTGAAGAGGTTGAAAATGGGCTAATACAAGTCAGTACCGATTTTGGCAGCACATTGATTTTGCCGCGTAGTTCGGCACAAATAGAAAGCGGGGTGTTGGAATGGTAAAGCGTTCACGTTCCACACTTTTATTAATAGAGCAAATTATCGTCATTGCAATATTTGCTTTTTGTGCCGCTGTTTGTGTCAATATAATTGTGTCATCATACGTTATGACAACAAATGCGGTACAAACCAGAAATGCCTTGTCTGTTGCAGAAAGTGCCGCCGAAAGTTTCAAGGCTTTTGAAGGAAATACGGACAGAATTTTTAACCTATTAGGAGAACCAAACAGCGGACATGCAACCAACGACACACTTGTGGTGCATTTCAACGAAAATTGGCAGCCTAGTAGTCCATCCGACGCTTTTTTTGTTTTAAATCTTACAATACAAGATGACGGCGGTGCTGTTATTTTTGGAGAGGTTGTAGTTACAAAAATTGATGGCAATGATACTTTGGTAGAGTTAAGTGTTGCTGTAAGGAGGGCGTTTAGATGAACAAAGGTGGCATCGGAAGTGCTTCTATAATGCTTGTTTTCGTAGTGTTGTGCCTTACAATTTTTGCCATTATTTCTCTTTCACCCGCTTTAACAGACCGCACCCTAGCAAATGCCGAGGTGCAACTGGTGCAAGATTTTTTTGCGGCTGATACATTAGCAGAGCAGGTTTTAGCCGAAATTTTGGCATCGTATGAAGTACCTGAAACAATTATGGGTATTGAAGTGCAATCTCATTGGAGTATGGAATTATTTTTACTAATGACCTCCTTTATAGTCCCGATTAACGAAACAAAAATTCTGCATGTAGAGGTTGGTTTGGATTTTGACAGCTATCAAATTTTCTCGTGGAGAATGTACAATTTGCACGATTGGGTTGCCTACGAATATCTAAATCTTTTTGACGGCAGCGATGACTTTTTTCAAGGTTGGTAAAATCATTTAGTGTGGAGGTTGCTATGTCAGCAAGTGTTCATTATTGGCTTGAAGAAGCAGTAAAAAAGAATGCTTCGGATATATTTATTGGAGCAGGTCGCCAAATTTCTTTTAGCATTGACGGTGCGATAGCGGGACAAGGAGAAAGGCTTGGCTTATCGGAGGCAGAAGGCATAATCCGTGAGCTTTTTCAGTTGGCTGGGAGGTCAATTACAAAATATGAAAACACTGGAGATGATGACTTCCCCGTAACTGTTCCTGGAATTGCTCGCTTTAGGGTGTCGGCATATAACCAGAGAGGTTCTTTTGCCGCAGTAATTCGTGTCGTTTCTTTTGAATTGCCAAATTACCTAGATTTGGACATTCCAGAGGAAGTAATGAAAATTGCAAACGAAAAAAATGGATTGGTGCTTGTTACAGGACCTGCCGGAAGCGGAAAAACCACGACCCTTGCCTGTATAATAGATGCTATAAATAAAACTAGAAATGGGCATATAATTACATTAGAAGACCCCATAGAATACCTTCATAAAGACAAAAAATGCCTTGTTAGCCAGCGTGAAATTTCAACGGATACCGAATCGTATATTACCGCTTTGCGAGCTTGCCTGCGCCAAGCCCCCGACATTATTCTTTTAGGTGAAATGCGAGACCACGAAACAATTAAAACCGCAATGACTGCTGCAGAAACCGGGCATTTAGTCATTTCTACATTGCATACGGTTGGTGCTGCAAATACAATAGAGCGTATCGTTGACGTTTTTCCTCCGCAACAGCAACAGCAAATACGCTTTCAGCTATCAATGCTTTTGCGTACAGTTGTTTCCCAGCAGCTACTGCCAAAATTAGAAGGCGGTGTCATGCCAGCTTTTGAAATCATGCACGTTAATAGTGCTATACGCAATCTTATTCGTGAATCAAAAACTTATCAAATTGACAATGTATTACACACATCCGCCAGTTCAGGAATGATAGGTATGGACGCATATATTATTAATCTTGTGCAAGGCGGCAAAGTTTCAAGGGAAGTCGCAATCGACCGTTCTAGCAATCCAGAGCAAATGATGCGTCTTTTGGAGCGTGTTAAAATTTAACGGAATTATACCTTGACATAGTATAAAATCCATGTTATACTGCAAAATAAGAGTGCTAGACAGCCCGAATTTTATTAGGTGACTTCTCAATGACACGGGGAAACTCCCCTAATAAAATAAGGT
>Ga0123352_10014244_pt1 | contig 12656 bp, 7 predicted proteins | sample TergutLab28metaG_FD_89700 | JGI IMG/M metagenome (GOLD analysis project Ga0123352, IMG submission 89700) | Labiotermes labralis P1 segment gut microbial communities from Petit-Saut dam, French Guiana - Lab288 P1 | ecosystem: Host-associated > Arthropoda: Insects > Digestive system > Gut ... | reverse complement strand
TTGCGGGAGTAAGTTTATTTTCTTTTATTTTTTTTTTTTCTTTCACTTCTTTTTTTGTGTGTTACGGTCTTTTGTTTTTTTTTTTTTTTTTTGAATTGCCGCAGCCGATATTGTACAGGGTACCGAAATGCATACCAGTGTGTGCGAAACGTGTAGATTTTGTGAAAAATTTCTGAAGTGTTCTCATTTCATCTGTCTCATGGTACTGCAGTAGCCTACCTACGCCCACTCTACAGAAGACACTTTCGTGAGAGGGCACCAGTCGTTCGGACATTCAAGAAATTCCTCGCCTTTAACGAGACCTGAAGTTTTGTAAATTTTTTATGCGATGAGGCATTATTAGCCCCTCTCCCAGGATCCAAGTTCGAGCGCCATCCTTATCGGATGTCTGTGACTTATTCTCTGCAGCCGTTCTTATCTGGAGGTCGTCTGCTCCCATCAGCAACCCTAGGACGCGTCGTGCCGTTTGTAATAGAACATGGGTAATAAGTATTGAATACTGTCGGTACTTCGGACATTCTTGGTTACATTGCGCTCAGTCAGCTAACCTGTGTCCAATTCGGGTCTGTCTTACTGTGTGCACTTACAAGAAGCGGACTACATTAAGCCACGACCTCTTCCTCCACTACTATCCATTTTCTTAATTTGTTAGCTTCATAATGTTTTCCTTCTCACAATCGGCAGCACATACGCCAGTAGAAAGAACAATTTTACATATCTGGAGCTGCCAAGGAATAATCAAAAACCAGTTTCTGCATTATAATATAACACATACCGTGCACCATGTTCTACACTGCCCTTTTATTCACCAACTCCTTTGCACTATACTATGTTTCTTCACTCACATATTATTTCTTGCTCACAAATACACCACGTTGCGTATGTGTGAGAAAAATACATTTTTAACGGACAGCTAATGATTACGCACAAATATTTTATGTTCTGTGGAAGAATCGTAGTCGGACTGAAGCTCCCTGAAGATGGTGGTAAACAACACCGAAACGCGTAGGATCAAGAACTGGTATCCGAGTGAAGAAACACAGTGAAATGCACAACGGTTGGTAGAAAAAATGATAGTGCAGTCTTTGTATATTCTGTTTGCTGCTTCTTTTGTTTATACGTCATATTTTGTAATCCTCTGATACCTTATGTCACCTATACACTGATCATTTTTTAACAGTTAAAATATTAGATGGGGATTTTGCCTCTGAATGTGTCTGGGTCAGGTCTAAATTCGGTGAAATTCATGACCGACACGTATTATATGTAACACGTGTAAGTTGTTACTGACGGAGTGGTGAGCAGTACGTGATTGTTGACACCTGCGTGTTTCAGGCGTGATGTTGATAGACACAGAAATAGTAAGCATGCTTGATAATAAGGATTCTGACAGTGACACATGGTCACACAGCGTGAATGAAGTTTCTGGCATCGTGTATCGTTGCAGACTAAAAGACATAAGATTTTTGACGCTGTATTCCTCTTTTGTCTTCAAGTTGAACGGGGAATGGAGAGAAGTTGGGCGCTCCGTTAAAAATACTGAACGGTTCTGAGCTTGGGAGGGGGAACTTTCTGCATTTGGTTACTAAAATATGAACATTATTTGAATACACTTGTTTACACATACAAGGACGCGATTTTGTTAATAATGAATAAATACTTACTACCGGGGTGCTGATAAGTCCTTAGCCCAACTAGGAAGGAAACGAGTTCGGAAGCATGTCAGGGACGCGCGCGATTTCAGCAACATCGAGACGCGAGTTGTCATGAAGTTTTTTCCTGTAAGGCAAGGCGCCGAAGGAAATTCACGCCATTCTGACAGAAACATTAGCTTGTTTCCTTCCTGGTCGGGCTAAGGATTTATCAGCACCCCTGTATGAGGTAATAAAAAATATGAGATCTACCGCTACAGTAACCTGCTTAGCTTGCTAATGTGCTACAATTTAAATATACGTATGACATAATTTTTACTTTTCGGTATTTTGGATTTGGGTATTTTCTGGAATGTTCATTAAGATTTGTATTAATTATTATTAATGTTTCCGGAGCACATACCTATTGTGATGGGTTAGTGCTGGGATCCAGGTTTTTCGTACAGTGTGAAGGAAGTACGTGTGTTTGCCTTTTGTAGTGGTGTTCACTGGCACTGCTTTACCTTGCAGCGTCGAGCTGGGGTCGGGCTGTAGGCGAGAGTAAATGAAACAGCGTGTTGTCTAAGTCTGCTACTTCAAGTCTAGTAACTCATCCGAGAGAAACCACAGCCAGGGCTGCTTCAGTAGCGAACACAAACGTGTGGACATTAGTTACATTATTCTTTAAAACACTGCGCTCTCTAAACCGTGGATTGTGCGAGAGGATTCTCGTACATCACCAAAGTCTGGTTGTAACTCAGTGGGATGAAATTCATAATTTTCATCTTTAGATTTCCCTTCACAGTTTCTTCAGTATAGTCCAGATTATTATTTTGAATTCCAGAAGTCTGGTCAGAGTTACTTTTCTGGAAAATCTCTAATTTTTTAGCTTCAAAAACGGCCACCACATAACGGGAATTCACAGACAACCAATATAAAACTCAGCAAAATTAAACTTGTAGAATTGACCTGGACATTGGATCTGGTACACCGGAAAGGACTATCGAATTTAACTCGACATGGACCGATGAGGATTAAATTTATTTTTATGCATATTTTCGTGCTTTTCTCTTGGGACATGTTTCGGGCAAGTCTTCTTTAGCCGTCGTATGGGATGGCCAATTAATGTAGCAAGAGTATGAGAAATTCATAGGCCTACATAATTTTAGCCGGAAAAGGTGAAGAGGCGAAACAGATGTGTGATTTCAGGCTTCCGTGGCGAAATATACGAGGCCTGCGCTCTTGTGGGATATTACGCAGCGTATAGCGGCAGTTCCTTTCCGAAGTTTCGGGACAATTTGTCGGTCCCATCTTCAACGGTCAGTAAATCGTAGGTGGATTTTTTCACCACTTAAGGTGGGAGCTATAGGTTGTCCTGAAACGTCGGTGAGGAATTACCACTATATGCTGCGTAATATCCCAGAAGATTGCAGATCTCAGTATGCAGATCTTCGCTGTTTTGTGATTTTACGCAGCTTAGATTTAATTAGCAGTGTTTCGGCACAACATTTCAGTCTCATCATCAAGAGTCTCGATCCCATACAAAACTACAGCAGAAGCCTGAAGTCACACACTTTACAGATGTTTCCGTAGGTAGGATAGTGAGTCGATTTCGTGGCCTTAATGTTATGCCGAATTAGCCAATATACAATTAGTATATGAAATAGTATGTAGCTTTTGTTCAATCATGACTGAAACCGTTACTTGCTTACAGTAAATAGTAGCATCAATAGGAATGAGACACATATCTGCGCATTCTGAAGTGACCTGTCACGAAACGAATGTGTTCAGAGGTAAACGTGAAAACTTTGCATGCTTCACTGAAAAGTTTTGCGTGCCGTGCCGATATGTCCGGTTTCTGTTCCAGGTATTTGTTTTAAGTGACATTTCGCTAGTTACAAAGGTCAAAGCCCTCCTCATTTCACTGCATTTTACGACAGTATGAGGAACATGGGTTTGCTGTTTCAAACATGTTACTTTTGTTACGAATTGCGAATGTTAATTGTACTGAACACACACTTAAATGCAGAAGACTTCTACATATATCTATTATTATCTCTTTGTATTTCATTTATAGATTATGTTTACATGTTTCTGTCTTACATTTGTAGTGTTTAACTAGGCTGGCGATAGAGAAGAGTGTTACGTGAGAGTTCAGAGTGTGTTATAGTCTACTGTGAAATGATGCCTTGCAGATTGATAGATAAGAATTTTAGTCGGTTTCCCCCTAATTATCATTGCTGCTTCGTACTCGTATGTATCTGACGCTAGAGGGCCTATCAATCGCCCACATTGGCCGCGCGGTCTAAGGCGTGGTTCTGCGGTCGCTTGCTTGGTTGGGGTTGCGGATCGAATCCCGTTGGGGGCTTGGATGTCTGTCTCTTGTGAATGATATATGTATTCAAGTAGAGGTATCTGCGACGGGCCAATCACCCATCAAGAGGAATCCTACCGAGCGTGTTGTGTCTGAGTGTGATTTCGAAACCTGAACAAAGAGTAGGCCTAGGTACAACCTGTCGAAACATGATAAAAATAATAGGTCTATCATTAGTAACTGATAGCATCGCGAAAAAAAAACACTAACAAATTACTGGTGGTACTTTGATGATGGAGAAAAAGGTTTTCCCGAAACGGCCGAACATGGAAGAAAAGTTTTTCCCGAAGCGTCCGCCCACACCTACACGGTGTCACATCCCAGAAGACAGAAATCTTGGTAGTAATGCAGAGAATGTTATAGTAAATTCGTTTTAAATTTTTCTGTGCATGTATTGGTTCCAGAATATGTAAATTTTGTGTTTTTTTGATAGACCCAATTAAAGTTGTAAAGTGGGCTCATTTTAGTACATGTAGTGCCCCGTGTAAAAGTGGGCCTACACTGTTACCACGATTCGGCACTGAGCGGAATATACTACAAAATTCCCACTCTATATAATACCCTATATAATACATACATATATATCTCCATCAGCAGATATCGTCAATCGCTCTCAGTTTTATCAATGGGGATTCGAAATTCAGGATTCGAGGATTTTATAACGTGACCTCAATTAATTATCCAAATTTCCAAACAAATATATCTGTATCCTAATCTACCAAATAAACTATCAATATCACTTCTAATAAACTTAGTAAATTCCTAACTAAGTTTCAAAATTTGAGTCCAAATGTAATTTAAAATAGTTACTTCGCCTCTTTATAGAATCGTAGTCTAGGTCACGCAAATTTTGAATTTAGGATCTCAATCACACAACGAATAAAAATTGCCGAAGTTGCTCAACTCGCGAAAGAAAATTTGTAACCAAATTTTAATTTCAATACAGTCAACAAGATTCAGCTTTTATCAATAGGAAACAGCTGCACCTTATCATTACAATCACTCTGCTGCTTATCAATTGTATATTATTTCACTTATAACAAATCTTCAAACTTGCAGACACCACACAGCCGGTAACGAGCGGTAGTTCGGCGAGCAAAACAATACGTCGGTAAGTCAGTAAATGAGCGAGTGAGGGCGATTAACCTTAAACGGTAAAATTTATAAAGATGGCTTTGCAACTAAGACATTCCTTGGAGTTTAGTAAACTCCGAGACGACGTCACTTCGCGTTCAGGTATATTTCCAAGTATAATGAATTGCCTGCCGCGGCAGGATTCGCAACTGTTCGTTTCCTGTTAACTTCTATCTAAAGTATTGTAAAATGTAACACTGAAATATACTAAATTATACAAATTAATAATAATTTACAATTACAGTCTGCGTTCATTACATCAGTTTTATCTGTATACCACACAAGTTAGTGCCCCAAACACAAGGCTAAGCTTTCTTATAAAGATCAAAGCTTATTTTAGTTCATAATTTTGTCAAAATTGTCACACGTTATTAGTAAACACTTGGGGCAGTAAGTATAAACAAATAAGGCGAAAGTAAACGATCAGGAAGTTACAAACAAATGGATTAAAATAAACGTTCTTAAGATTTGTTGTGTTAAGTTGTGTTTGCTGAGTGGCGTGGAACGTGAGTTGCCTGAAAGGTTCTGATGTGTAGTCTGTTGTAGGGAATAGCTAAGTATTGATTGTAGCTACGAAATGGGCGAACATGTAAGTCCGAACTAGATATTTGCAAAGAATATCATAGTAACATAAATAGGATATTCAGGAGAAAATTAGACTTATGGACTATCAGATAAAATGTAATTAAGGAGTCTACAACTTTAAGCATTGAATTTATATACCAACTTGTGTTCTGAATGGGAAGTTTTTAACTTTCCCGAATTTATTAACTGATATAAACGTTTGCTGAACCTCACAGTTTTGCTGTTTTAACGTCTTTATTTGCGATTTGCTTTTGATATAATATTCAGGATAGTATTTTCATTGAGGAGACCAATGGAAGACCTAGGTGCAGATGGAAGGAAAAATATTTAAAATGAAAGTTGGAAAAATAGGATGTTGGGATTGTGATGGATTCAGCCTGTCATGGTGTAGGAGCAGTTGCTGGCTCCTTGAACCTTGTAATGGAACTTTGAGTAAAGAAAGAAGAAGCGGGAAATTGGGGAAATGAGGGCTATCATGATGATCGAAATGTTAGATAAGAGAGTGACAGGACTTATGGTAGGCAATAAAGTTTAATTACAGCTCAATAAATTTGCTCTGTGGGGTTCTTTTTTTCCGCGCGTTTCAGGGCACGAAATGAAAAAGTTTATCCTGAACATCGGGGTTGATCTTGTGTAATGTTCATTGTTCATTCTATTAAGAACGTACGTGAAACTTTGGAAAGCGACGGAAATTTAACATATTATCTCCGAACATGTGCGAAGTATCAGCTATCGATACTCCAAAATGTGAGTTCCTTGAGGTAACACCGCCGCCCCCTACACACACATTACAAACAACCCCGTCATATGAAGGGTTAACACAACATTCACATCCTAGTTTAAGTCATCTGTAGTTGTGATTTTATCGGCTCGTGTATGGTACAGGCTTAGCAGGATTCTGTGAAATCGCAATTCCATCTCTTACACCATGATTTTGAACATTTCTTCAGGCCAGCTTGAAAGATTTTACCGGCAATGTATTACGCTGTAATGCCGATAGGAATCTGTGTACTTTTTGACAGCTTCATAAAGACCACCGCTAACTGCTCTTCCTATCGGAAGTCACATTTACTAGTGGTTTTCATGCAAACAAACCGTGAAGCTGTTAATCGCAGCCCAATCCTTACCGCCACCACTGGAGCGCGGTAAACGTATCAAAGATATGCGAAGTTCACTTTAATTGTTTGCGCAACACAGAAACCAAAACGTAACGCATTTTATAAGATAGATAAATACATATAGATCCATACATATTATTTCTAGTGTCTGGTGTACATATTCTACGTTGTGCGTGACCACATTTATCATATTCAGGACATATTTCGTTATTAATTTAAAGTGTTGCAACTGGGAACACCATAAATTGTACGACTGCTTTCCTCCCCTGTATGTACTTACGGCACTTCAGTGTGTATAGTTTTGATAAAAATCGGCCATAAACAATACTGATTATTTTTAGTAGAGCTATGACTCTTGTACACACGGAGTGCCTGCCCCTCCTAGTTCCATCTGGTTACAGTGTCTTGTAGTGAAGGAACTCGGAATGCCGACGTCGGACAGCTGTACCTTAACGTGAACTTTATTGTCGTTGTTCATTTCTGATAGATCCTTTGAAAACATTTAAAAAGGGATGAGTGAGATGTTAAAAAAACAGATGGGAATAAAAATTGATTGTAATGGAAGGCCAAAGGACAAAGGAATGAGAAAGGGAAAGCAGATATTAAAAGATAAACAAGTACAGTTGCAAGGAAGGCCAGGGAGAAAGAAACTACTGTAGATGACTGGATGGATGGATGAATAGACGGACGCCGGATGGATGTTACAAACTTTTATTCCTAATTACTTATCTACTTTGAATTATAATATCTTAACTTACCCAAAAAAGCACTGATCGTACAGGAGGAAGTGATTCTGCATTATAAAAAGACATCTCCAAGTTACGGTCATTACTGGCATCATCATTTCTCTTTCTCAACATCATCTCCAGGGGTGTCGCTGTAGAATTCTACCTCCCGCCTTTTTCAAGTATCAAAACTGTAAAATAGCGTACCGCCCTAAGGTTACAGCGACACTGTGTAGTGGGTTAGATATGGGAATGTCTGCACCTCTCCCAGTATGGAAGCGAATTATAAATTTCGAGGTGGGTGGCAGCACTGATTTACGGATGGTTGCGTTAGTTTTTTCCTTCGTTAGGGTGATTTTATTTGCCTTTCTTCTAACTCTCTCCTTCTCTCATTGAAAGATGTTGTGATAAATCAAGAAGGTATAACTGAATGCTTTAAGATTCAAGGATTGATTCTCTTGGCGCAAATTTGGCTCTTCTCTTTGCTTGTGGTACAGGCAAAACGATATGACGCTTACTGCGCTGCATTATAATTAAAAATGGCCGTCTGATATTTTGTTCTGCTACGACCTGGAAAAATATTTGCTATTTAATTTACACAACGGTTTGCAGATGGTGTACACGTAAGTTGTATCTAATCTGCTCTCAAAAGTAGAAGTTAAATATGTTTATATTAAACGTAGGCCAGTGTTTTGTAACTAGGGTTCCACCAAAAATCGGGGAATAAAGGCATAAAATTTTTGAAATTTGGAAATACAGGGAAAAATTTCAAATTTCCCTCGAAACGCAACAAAAATGTTTCAGTTCTTTAAAATGTAAGAAGACATATATATAAGAATTTCTTTACGAATACATTTCTTGACAAAAATATAGCAGGGATTTAATTGGATTCGTTATCAGCTTCTTCTGGCCTGCAGTCTTTGTCATTGGTAGAGATTACTCAAAATAATAATAAATATTTTAGGGTTTCCAGAGTGGAAGAAAGGGTGGGAAATACTGATGTCAGGTATTGTTTATGAATAAATAAATTTATGATTTCAGTAGTATGTTCTAACACATTGCGTTCTAAGATCGTTCGTAAATCTGAGTTTGTTTTTAACCGCATGTGCTAATCAGTGAATAATATTTGTGGAAATTTGCAGTTGGCTACTTAAAGTATCAAGAAATGGCAGGAGATACTTTGTTGTCTTACACTATACATCTGATGGGTCCAGATATTTGCTTCAGGCCGATAAATCTCAATTATACCACAACAAAGATTAAATTGGTGTGTTTTCCATAAGAAAGGAATTATGTTCATAGCAGACAGTCGTCTTGGTAATTTGTGGCAGACCACCGACTATATCGTGTGTAAGAAGCGTAGCAGAGACACATTCTAGAGTATTACTTGCAGTAGGTTCATAAATTGGCTTCTAGTAACAAAACAAGGAATCTGATATCAAGAATTTTGGTACAAGTCAAGTGGTTTAACTCCTTACGCAACCCTTACGTCATTGGGTCACACGTTCCATAATAATTAATTTTACCACATTTTACTGCATTCGAAAGCATCGCAGTTTTTATCACGGTGAATTGTTTTAGCGTTACATTATTTTATTGCCTTTATATACTGCTAAGTTTAATCTTTAGGTGAGTCATCCCCGTTTTGTTCAGCATGATGTGAGCAAGGAATAAGCTTGAATAAGTTAAAGCACAAATAATGTCTTAAATATTTTATTTATTTAGGGTGACGACATGTTTCGGCCCCTGTTTTGGGCCATCATCAGGTCAAAAGTATAAATTTGAGGAATATGTACAATGTAAGTTTTAAAATAAGTCGTATAGATCTAAAATGCAACGAGATCTCGTCATTCTCATATTTACAGTGGTTATAGTGATATAACCACCGTAAATATGAGAACGACAAGAAGATCTCGTTGTATTTTAGATCAATTTATTCAACCTTCTTTCTAGCTCACATTACTGCTAGGTTTATTATATAAGTTATTCTACTTTATTTTATAACATTATATATTTATATTATTTGTTCAACTTATCTCTGCTGCCGCTTTTGCATAAATAGCGAAAATTGCCTCTTAATTTCATCGTGTCTCCCGGGATGTAGCAGCGCGTATCCCACTTGATGGATTTTCGTGAAATTTGATACTGGGGATTTTTACAAAAATCTGTCGGAAAATTCCCATGGTTGGTTAATATGGAACAAAAATATCGGGCTAAGTGCTGTCTTGTTGTTGGCAGCAGTACGAAACATTTCGTAACTCAACGACGGAGTAAAGGGAAGGAATCCACTGTTTCTTCTCCTTGGCAAGTCTCATGATTTTGTATTGTTGAACTCTACATGTAAAATAACAACACTACAAATGGAATGTATTGTTACTTTTCCATTGCAGCAGTGGCTATGCGAAGGTGCCACAATATTACTTTATACGTCCCTTGTGTTCTTTATGGTTTATATAACAACGCTGTCAGTAGTCAGTACCGAATTGTAGGATGATTATTAAATAATACATTAGAAAGATGTGGGAGTAAAGAGTCGAATCTTGGGTAGGGTACTGAAGAAAACCAAGGAAATCCTGCCAAGACATCTATTCTTCGGTTTTGAACCTGGGACCTTCCAACTTCAAACTCGGAGTCCGGATACACTTGTGTTTTAGTTTTTAGTTCTTACAGGAAGCTGAAGTACACATAAGTATAATCAACTTCAGGTGTCACTTTATAGGTATTGGCATTAGCTTCCTTGAAAAAAGTTTTAATGAATCATCTTTGCCCTTATTAGGATTTTAAATGGTCCTTCAGAACAAGTGCCACATGGTTGACTGCAGATGGCTTGCACCTAGCCTTTCATAAACACCACAAGACATCATTAGTGACTGTTAATAACCTGCTGTAGCTTCATTATGATCTGATCTTTCGGTTTTGTTATATGTTTTAGTGAAAAAAATTGTTAACCAAGTCTGGTCTCATATTAACTGATGATTTTTGATGCCAAAATATGTTCGTATTTACATTTAATTAACGGCCTTCAATAAAAACTATTTGCCAATTATGTACGCTGACCGTTTACCAAGAAACTGTTTTAGATGCAGATATTTCAGCAAATCCTTGCTATGTTACTGCACACAACCTAGTGCTGTACTATCTACTACATTGTGTCATTTTGAATTATCTTCATATTATAACAAACTTCTAAGGAATGCTCTGCCAGAAATTGCAGCCGCCTTTGAAAAAATTTGCACTCCAAAACAGACTGCAGCATCTAATTGATTGCGTGGTTTAAAAGGAAGGAGATATTTTGGCACATCTTCTTTTCCAATTTTGTTTATATTGAGAGTTTACAGCGTCCAACCTATGGTACAAACCTTCCATTGGCAGTTACTTGTTTATGGTTTGTTTAAAAATGATGTCACTCTCGTAGAATACACGACGATAAGTTGCAGGATAATAAGGAAGTAAGGAATGCAGACAGGAGCTGTGTTATACTGATATTCTGAGCTGTGTTATACTGATATTCTGTAGTGACCATGTCACCCTGTTGTCTGATTTCGGACATGTCGGAACATCTTCCAAAGCGAATTTTCAAGAGAGAGTATTGTTGTGCTTTGTGTTTCAGTGTCCAGTATTTCATCGTTTCGTTAAGGTCATCTAGTAGCTGCTTACTTCTTTTTCCTCGACTTTCTGCCCCTTCTAATTTTCCTCCAGTAACGTGTTTTAGAAGGCAGTTCTTACGCAGGATGTATCCAATCTAATTACCCTGCCTTCACTTTATTGTAGGTAAGATGATAATTCCCTCCATGACTCTTCGTGATACTTTCATATTTTTTAAACAATCGGTCCAACTGATTTTCTCCTTCCTTCTTCAGTACCTTATTTCAAAACATTCGAAATATAAACCACTAAATCTTAACTAATTGGTAGTACACTTTATAGGTTTTCAACTTGAGCATGAGCGAGTTAGTAATAGACGTTTATCCTTAAAAGAAACACGATGGATCGGCGCAGTAATATTGTGCAGAAAGACTCCTAAACGGCTGTTAATATTAAATACTATAGGAAAACTGTGTGGGGGTAATTTTGACTGGCGATACCTGGATACATATTTCGATGTCAATTGAAGTGTCTTCTGTGACGAATAAGGTACTGTTATAACTGACAGTAATTTAGCTTTAGCACGAAATTATCTCAAGTTCATGTTAACACCAACGGAATGAACAGTGTTACACGGCGGTAAATAAGAGATTTTAACATATCTATTCTTTTACTAAAAACATAGACTAGAATTTTTGATTTCTGAAATTTTGTGAAGGCTTTCTCCATTAATTTTACATGTCGTTGTTGTTTACACTTGGATCCTGCGAGCTTATTAGAGTTACCGCTTTCATTTAAAACACGTACACAATTTGAAATAAATTTTATAACTTGTTACTTGTTCACTGGAAAGAAAAAAGGGTTGGCGTACGCTTTTGTTCCGTTCGTTAATCATTAGAGCCACCTGTTTACAGAAACTGCATATAGAACACTTTCTTACGCGCATTCGGTAAGAATTCGTACCAATATTACTGAGCTGATAAAAGAGTTTCTTTATAACAGTTTAGAATATATTATATTAAACTCCACCAATGACAAATGATAAAAGGACTCGTCACATGTTAAGTGTGCAAAAAATTATGTACTGCTCAAAATAAACAAGAATGACTTCTGTTTCCAAGCAGCTCATTAATTCTTGTGACAAGACATCAATATAAAAGGCCTGTTTAATTTTCATAGGGTTGTCATGGTAAAAGATGTTTGGAAATGTAATTCAGATTCCTAATTTTACTTATTATTTATTACTTATGATAATAGTAGAAAAAACGGTAAAAGTTGTGGATTAGATAACTTACCACTGGAATTGTGGAAATTTGGAGGAAATTAATTAAAAATACACTTACTAGAGCTGTTTAACAAAATAATAGACAAAAATCAAATACCACAAGAATGGGAGACAGGAATGGTGATAAACATACATAAAAAAGGAACAAAAAGCAAATGTGAAAATTATAGAGGAATTTCTTTACTGCCTACAGCTTACAAATTATTTGCAAATATAATA
>Ga0123352_10014243_pt1 | contig 12657 bp, 10 predicted proteins | sample TergutLab28metaG_FD_89700 | JGI IMG/M metagenome (GOLD analysis project Ga0123352, IMG submission 89700) | Labiotermes labralis P1 segment gut microbial communities from Petit-Saut dam, French Guiana - Lab288 P1 | ecosystem: Host-associated > Arthropoda: Insects > Digestive system > Gut ... | reverse complement strand
CTGAAATTGGTGGGACAGCACTACAACATCCTCCATACAGCCCGGACTTAGCACCATGTGATTTCTGGGCATTCCCAACACTGAAAGCACAACTGCGCGGAAAGAGGTTCTCTTCAGATGATGAAGTGAAAAACGCCATGGCCGCAGCGCTAAAAGGGATATCACAAAACAATCTATTTCATGTGTTTGAATCGTTCATAAAACGCTGTAAAAAATGTATTCAATGTGAAGGCTGCTACTTTGAAAAAGAAAAAATTGTAGGGCTTGTAGAGTCATCATATACTGAATAAAAAAATCAGTCTTGAAACTTTTCAATCAGCCCACGTATATGTTATACCCAGAAACTCTGTAAAATGTGGCCTTTGTCAACAGTGACATGTAAAAGAACAATATACAGAAAAGGGAAGAGATTCTGAGTGACAGGTTTAGTGCTGGATAGAAAGGGGTCTGTTTTCATCCCAGAGGTTTAAAGGGGGCAGAAGGATCCTTATCTGGTGAGCCTGTTTGAAGGAGGTAGTCTGTCATTGGACCAAAAAGGTCATGAATTGTTCTGTGTTTGCTGATGTGTTTTTTTAATAAAATTTTAATGCTAATTCTTATTGTCTGATAACCATAAATGTAACATTCTTGTTCTGCTTGCAACTGGGCACAGCATTAGTGGCATGAAAATTGCTTAGGACAGTCAGTTCTTCAAATGAATTTAAAATATGGAAAAAAAAAAAGAAACAATGAATGCCTGTAATAACAAAAATATAATATTTTATATGTTTTGTTGTAAAAGTTTTCTTCCAGTTAGAGGGCTGGCATTCATGTGGATTCTTCAGTTTGGAATAGTGCTTGCTTATGTGTTGCAGGTTACAAGGAACCAGCACCGATTATTATACTACCTGCTATTTTTGAGGATGTTCCCTGTGTCCCCAAATTGGCTCATCAACTTGTCTTGCCCTTTACTGGATGTTCCAGTCCAAACATTCTTCATAACTATAGTGCTAGGTATAGTAAATCAGCTCCAAGCCTCTTATAAGAAAATTTATACTTATTTTTATTATTTGTGTTTTATTCTAGCTGTTCCATAGCTCAAGTATTTAGGTTCTGGCTTTTTATAGCAGACACCTGAGCTCATTTCCATGGCTGTCCATGTTGGATGTTTGGTGGACAGTGACAGTGGTGCAGGTTTTTCTCAGAGTTCTTAGGTTTTGTCGTGCGAATCATCATCCCACATACTTTCCAGTCACCAGAGCTGAAGTGTGCAAAAACATGATGGTGCTAATAAATAATGGGACATCATGTATACTAATGGCAAGGTACAGGATCTCCTTCAGAAAACAACCCAGCTGTGCCAAATATACCATGTTGTAATGGAACTTAACAGATTCACCACTTTGTTGTAGTCTACCACTGGACTCCCTTGTCAAGTTGTTGAAATCGTATAATTTATTTTAAAAAATATTATCCTTCCATGTGTGACATGTTCCTTCAACTGGTTTGTGCAGTTTTCCAATCCATATTTTGTATGTATTTGTTTTCTGCTTACATGCTGCATGTCTGGCCCATTTCAATCTCCCATTCACCCAAAAAGCACTTGTTGGAGAATGCAATCTATGAAGGTATGAAGCTGTGTAAGTTTTTCTTCATTCCTGTTTTCTCATCTTTCTTCCACATCTTTGTTCTTCAATACCTGTAATTTTTGTTTCACCTGTTGGACTACATGACCAAGCTTCATTATTGCATATGTGACTATTTGTAGAAGTAAACTTACTTCTTGAGCTCCATTGATCTAATAGAAAGAAGGCAAGATAAAAGCTACAAATCTATAACAAATGTCAGAACAGTATGGGTATATGATATTTCTTTTCTTATTTACCAAGCCTCACTCTTTTCAATGATCTTATTTATAAGTCATGACAGTTGCTTGTGTTGAGAGCCATGTATCACATCCAGAAAGGTTCAAGGACCCACCCCAACCCTGTTTTCTGTAGGTAAAGTGTGCCAGTATCTGAAACTTCCTGTACACTCAAGTCAGGAAAGGAATGATTACATGCAGTGAGAGTTCAAATCAGCTACTGGCAGTTACAACTTGCTGCCTTAGGAGGGGGAGCCATTTAATTTATCATTATTCGGTGTTGCAATTGTTAGTAATTTACTTCAGTAAAATATTGTCAATAGCAAGTATTGTAGTACATGTATTTTAATAGAATACAATTATATGACTTGTGAGTGGAAGTGTGGCCACTTAGTCTAATTTTGCAACATTCCCCCTTTCTGATCAGTGTGACATTAGTGTTAAACCAAGGAAATGACAAAAAAGTGATTGTAGCTTGAATATTATACAAAAAGACTACATATAAACAATACTGAATAAAAATGAAACTAATAACAAAAAAGTGTCTGAAAAAAATGCCAGGTAATTGCTAAGAATTGGAAAAGGCACACAGAGAGGAGCTGCCAACCAGACAGATGAGGGGAAGGAAGTTAATTCTTTTCTTGGTCCAAATGTAGTGTCAGCTACTTATATAACATCCCCCAGATTATTCACTGTAGATGGTTAGGCATTAAGATACTTAAAAAAAGTAAAGATTTTCAAAAATTCCTTTCTTTATGGAGAAGTGTATATTAACCTATGCCCATTGTCCAAATATGTCCACATTCTCTTTTCATACTTTTCCACAGAGTATGACTTATGAACATGGTGGCATTTTTGAAACAAGACAGTCAGTGTATGTATAATGTATCGTTGAGGCTCATTTGTGCAACCACTGATGCAAGGAAAAAGCAATCAGTATTACATATTCTGAGGGCATGTTTTTAGCCGTAGGTATCCAGCATGCAATGCACATGCACCATATTGTCATCTGTGGTCTGTCTGGCTATACAATATTTTTCCACATCTCATAAAGAGCATGATTTTCAAAAAAAGTTGGTGAACATAAAATGTGTGTTGTGATTTTCTCTACAACTCTTGTCTGCAATGTTAATCATTTCTCATTCTTAGAAGAGTTGAGCAAGATATGAACAAAAACATACATTGTTTTTCATGTAAAGTACCCATTATTCTTGTCAGATTTTAATGAAACTTGAAATTTCTTGACAGATTTTTTTAAAAATATGCACATATCAAATTTCATGAAAAACCACCTGGTGGGGGCAGAGTTGTTCAATGTGGATGGACAGACAAGACCAACAGACACAACAAGCTCATAGTCACTTATCGCAGTTTTGTGAATGCACCTAAAAAGTTGGCTATATGCTAGTGTATTAGGTGTATGTGTGCTGTTGTAAATACATTGCCTGTGAATATGCAGAAGGTTTCTCCTTCATAGATATGCCTGTATCTTATAACAAATTAAGCTCTACAAGTATTTTTGCTGCCATATTTTTTAAAAATAAGTATGTCATTCTTATTCACATTTTGTGCTCTGCAGGTTTGATGCCATACAACTACATAACAGTTCAAGCAGGAGAGATCTTAGGATCTCTTACATCTGTGAATGATCTTATTAAGGTGGACACATTAATAAAAATTGCAGTAATGGCATGTGTTGCTCTGGTACCTGGTCTGTATCTTAGGAGTGTTGATGCCTATACAGAAACATGAAGCAGAGCATACTGGGCTACTGACATTGTGAGATGCCATCCAACATTACAGTGAGTAGTGTAACTTGTATGAATAAAAGCCTGTATTTAGAAATGAAATTAAACACCATTTGCAGTGTTACCATCTGTATTTTTAAGGCTATTACATTTGTTATACAAATAAGCACATTCATTATTGGTCCATTATTCATTTGTGTTTTACAGGATTATTGGTATCCTGTTTATCCTTTGATGATATGTTAATTATTTGTACAGAATGGGATGGATAATTTGCCCTGATTTTACATTACAGCCATATTATTCCTACTGAAGACTGTGAATTTGGCAGATTCATCTCCTGGTACACTGCTGGACAGATTCTTACTGGTTTTCCTCTTGCTGTCAGTGGCAGCGGTCAGGATCAAACTTGGCATCCTTTGAATTTCTTCTATAACACATCATAACTGAAGACTGGAGCATAGCCATTAAAAAAAAGTATTAAAATATGTGCCACACATTTGATGTTGTTTAGCATATTTCAAGTGTAACCATTCCTTTTTATAGCATTAACTGGCTGTGACTGTTTTAATTTAGAGGTACAAGAGGAATCTGTTAGAAAATTTGTAATATGTATGTTACAGTACAATGTAGGGACTATACCACTAAATACAAGAAAGGAAAGACATTACTCAGAAACTCTTTATCACATGCACAGCCAGTGTAACAAACATCTGCAGACTGGTGGTGCAGAAACCCAAGGCTGACTACACCTTATGATGGGTTGTAATATACAGGGTGCGGCAGAAAAAACTCCCCGATTTGGGAGGAGCATAACTGCGGGTGGGGAGCATGTCGTCGAACAGTGGTGTACATGCCATTTTCAGTGTACACCATGGCGTGGTCGGGAGAACATCAAGCCTTTATTGTTGAGGAGTTTATAAGAAATGGCGGGTCGCCGGTAGCAACACAGCGTGCATTTTGCATCTGCTTTGCGCTTGGTCAACAGGAGACTGTTCCTGATAAGAAAACGATTTAACGTTGGGTATCAAACTTTAGACAAATAGGTTCTGCATTGAAACAGACATCTCCTGGCTGACCTTGGACCACCACAGGACCGGAAAATGTGGCAGTTGTCAGGGCTTCGATTCAGAAATCCCCACGGCGTTCTGCACGGAAGCATGCGGCTGCACTATGGTTGTCTGACAGAAGTGTGAGGAGAATTCTGCACCGAATTCTGCGAATGCATCCCCACAAAATTACGATTGCACAAAAACTGAAGGGAAGTGATTTTGAAAACCGTAGAAAGTTGTGTCGTGACCTTCTGAACGTTCGCATCACAGATGTTTTTTTTCTGATGAGGCACATTTCCACCTCTGTGGCACAGTAAACAAGCAAAATTTCCCAATACTGGTCTGAGAGTAACCCTCGTGAACCAACGAGCAGGTTATGACCCCAAAGTGACAGTGTGGTGTGCCGTTTAACTTTGGTGTGTTGGGTCCATACTTTTTTTGAAGAGGACAATATCGCTGTTACGGTGAACTGCGATCGTTATTGTGCAATGTTACATAATTTTTTCCAGCCTCGATTGGGCGAAATTTTCAATGATCAACATGGTGCTGATAATGTGTGGTTTCAGCAAGATGGTGCAACAGCCCATACATCTAGTCGTTCCCTTTCACTTCTCAGAGAAATGTTTTCTGGACATGTTATCTCCTTGTGTGGTGATATCGGGTGGCCACTGCGTTCGCCAGATTTGACCCCAGCGATTTTTTTCTCTGGGGCTACCTCAAAGCAAAGGTTTACAAACAATGTCCCCTAACTTTGGAAGCTCTGAAGGAGGCGATACGACAGGAAGTTGTTGCATTACACCTGAAATGATTCTCAAGGTCATGGACAACTACCGAGAGGCTACATCAGTATATCAGTATTCAAGGCCGCCACTTGAGTGATGTTTTGTTCAAAACACCTTGATGTAAAATGGCATTCTGTGTACTTTCCAGAAATAAAAAAACCATTTGCCGTATCTTCTTTGGTTTCGAATTTATTAGCTTCCCAAATAGGGGAGTTCTTGCTGCTGCACCCTGTATATTCCAGCTAGTTGGGTTGCAAAACATAAAAGGAAGTCATCTTGTAGGTCATACAGAGATGTTAGCTACAGTGACCTGGTTATTATTTCATAGCCTTATGATCGAAACTTTTGAAACACTGAGTTCAATAAATTTGTTACCATAAGCAATTTCAGAAATTCACGAGTGTCGATACTTGTCAGTAGAAATATTTCACAAGGAAGGGCCTACCAATTTTAATACTGTTGAACATTATCAAACAGGATTCCATTAAAAGAAGTCAATATTAAGACATCTTTAACAGGAAAGAAGAAAGGTCCAACAAACGTTGCCATTGTCCATTATTAGGCATGATTCCATTAATAGATATAAATTGGTTGGTGACTGCTAATGTATTTTGCTTTGCTAGATCTTCCTTTGTCAGTAAAAGTTCTACAAATGAAGTGATACACATCCATCTCTTCGTACTTGACGCAAGCCTCTGTTGTGTAAAATCAGGACTTTAAGACCTCTATATTTATTATCTGGCCAAGGTTTATGGGCTTTTGGGTCAACGGGATCAGGATCTGTGCGTATAAGATGATTCAGCAACTGATGATAGCCAAGAGGTGTTAGGAAGACAATGGTCAGTATGCAAGGTGAAGCCCCTCATAGAAGCAAAAACTCATAAACAGATTGCTCTTGTAGGCAGGTAACTGTAAATTCTTCAATGCCAATGGGGAGTAGTGCTATTGTACACAAAAATCTAATGGTACAAACCCTGGCACATTTTAATTTCAGTGAACTTTATAAAACATTTTACACAGGAATGTTGAAAACTATAATTCAGTACTCTTCCACTCTCCATGAAATTAGTTTACTCGACATGTGTACTTGATAATGCATATTTCACATCGCCTTCATCTGTGCCATCAGATCATCTAGGCTGACTCCCGATGTGTCATCTTCATTTGTCCTTGCTTCTGAAGCTGCTGCAGCTGGAGTGGGAATACTGTATGCTGCCTTCACACCTGTCACCAGTCCTTCACCCAAGTTCTCATCTGCCTGCAACTCTTGGGGATTTGTCTCATCTACCAGACAGATACCTGTACAGGCAAATAAATGAAAGAAGAAAACTCGGATAGTACAGAGTATTTTCATAGTATAAGTCACATTTAATATGTCCCTGTCTTTCTGTGTGGTAACCTTCAACATAAATCTCACCTGCATTTTCAGTAAGGGTATAGTGCTGTGAACAGTGAACTAGTGCAGGAAATCAGTTTTGGTAAGTGATATGTGTTGCTTAATGTTAAAACAAGGATTATGCATGACAAAATGAGCATCATAGTTCTCACTGTAAGAGTACAGGGGATACCAGCTGTTCCGATTGAGTCTTGTAGTGTGATCATTTTAGGAAACCACTTTAATCTTACACCATATACATGATTATTCCACCTACGTCAGTTCTGAGCTATGCACATGTGATTTCACAAAAGTTTCTGACTCACATGATGATAATCCATGCTCATTAACATTGCCTAAATCTAAAGGCAGAGCAACTGTGCAAATAATCCTACTACACTACTAATTCACAATTGATGTTACCATTCTCTACTGTAACTAGAGAATGATATATGGAGATTAACAGTAAATTGAAAATACTAATACAGCTAACATTCGTTATTCTTCATCTAATTCTACAGAAAGCTGTACCTTACTGTAAGAATAAGAACACAATTTTTAATACTTATTTAGGCAAAAGAGAATTATGATGAATACCAATCCAACTACACATATTTAAGTAATAACACCATACTAATCCAGGACTACTTACAAGCACAACCTCACTAATTGAACATATGGTTTGAGATTCTGTCTGTAATCTTACACTTACATTCATAAAGCCGTAACGATGTCAACCACATCAATGAAGAAATTCATAAGGCCTGACAGACAAGCCAGAACTTACCCCTATGTACATACTGCATAATGCAATAAAGAATATCATCTTGAAGTGGAATTTAAAATCATAACTATATTCCTTTGTGCTACTCTGAAGACCAGTGACATTTATATACACATACACAGGATGATCATAAGTTTTAGAACTGATTTTTTTTTTAAACAACAGAACCAGAGCTATCTATCGGCCAACCCACTACCTAAGTACTATCAACCAACATCCATTCACACACCGAGTTTCATTTGTTTATCTTCGACAATGTACGAGTTATAACTTGTCTTTTAAAGCCAGTTTTCTTTATACATCATGGATGGTGGAAATTAACAGAGTTTTGCCATAAAATTTTGTTTCAAAGCCGGTCTATCTCCAACAGAAATACTAGTATTGGTGCAAAAGGCTTATGGGAATGAGGCTCTAAACCGATCAAATGGTTTTAGATGGTATTCTCAATTTTGAGATGGAAGGGAGCTAGTAGAAGATGACTAGAGAGGTGGTTGTCCAAAATCAACTCAAACTGAGGTAAACATTGTTGCTGTTGCTTATTTGGTCAAAAGGACTGTTGAATTGCATCAAGAATGATAGCAGAATCTTTTAACATCCCAAAGACTGTAGTTCTTCAGATTCTGAAAGAGGAATTGGGAAAGAGAAAGTTGTGTGCACTTATGTCCCACACTCCTTGACACCTGAGCAAAGGGAAGATCGAGTCACATCTTGCCAAGACATTATTGCAATGGCCAATGCAGACAAAAATGATGAGACCTGGTGTTTTTTTTCCTATGACCCTGAAACAAAGCAACATTTCTGAATGGGTTGGTGAGACATTCCCTCAGCCGAAGAAACTGAAATTCCAAAGGCCGTGCATCAAGACTGTGTTGATAATTTTTTCGACCGCGTAGTGCACAAAGAATTTGTACCAGAGGGATAAACATTAAATGCAGAATTTTATAAAGGAGTAATGGGATCGCCTCCTGAAGCACATTCAATGGTCTGTCCAGCTGCATTCTGCTCTCAAGATTTTTTCTTGTTCAGTGATAATGCGCCTACCCACAAAGCTGCAAGTTTGCCAATTTTTGACCCAAGAATATGTTAGAACCCTTTATCACCCCCTGTACTCTCCAGATTTATCTCTGCCAGACTAATTTCTGTTCCCCAAGTTAAAAATGAAGTAAAAGGACTACACTTTGTGGATGTTGCTGAGATCCAAGAAGCCACAACTGATGAATTAAAGAAGGTCCAAAAAGAGGAATTTTCGGCAGCTTTTAAGAAACTGTACAACTGTGCAAAAGCCTATGTATATGCCATTGGAGCTTATTTTGAATTAAAAAAAAAAGTATGTCTCTTCGATTTTTAAAAAAATCAGTCCTCAAACCTTTGGACCTCATTGTGTATATCAATCACTCAGTTGTTCATTGCTGAACACAACTGAAATTAAAAGGAGGCATATACAAACACAGGCTACTCAAATATGTCTTATAATCTTAATGAAAACTGAAGCAGCTGTGTGCATTGGTTGCCACATTCATATATATTAAAGCCCTCTTCAGTTCAAATGGATTGGCATATCTGAGTATCATTAAATTGATCTGGTTTTTTCATGCACCCACTTGGATTCTATAGGGTTATACACTTGTTACTGAATATGTATTTTAACATACTCCTCATATCTCCAGTTTGACTTCACAAGTGGCCTATTAGAGTGGGTTTTCTTTACGTGAACACTCACATGTGTTCTTGTTCTCAAAGAAATCAACAGGAAGATGGCCAAGTGTTTGGCCGAAACATGTTGGCTAACATAATACAATAAAAGTACATCACTAAAATTAGAGTGAATTTGTTGGTCTTTAATGCATTTTATGAATCACATGATGTTGGTTTCACCTATATGCTCTTTGTCTAGGCCATTTCATCATAGTTTAACTGTCATGATACTAGAATGCAAAATTGGTAGAAGCCTGAAATCTTGCACAATACAAAAAAGCATGAAGCATAATATTCAACATTTCTACTTGCTGGCAGCAGGATACATACATCAGCAGGTTCACTGGCCATGACCTGTACAACCAGAATTCAGCTTCTTGCACAATAGGATTTCTTACAGCCACCATGCCTGGCCCCCTGTACAATTACTGATGGACGATCCTTCCCCACTACAGCAGCCAGTATGTGAAAATGAACACTCACACCTGTCTAGTACTGTAGCTGAAAAACAAGGGGTTTGATCTGCATGCTGTTTATGCCCTCTTGGTGTGTTGCTTAAAAGTCATGGGAACTTTACTACCATTTATCTGTTCTGATAGGAACCATCCCATTGTTATACAGTATGATAAAAGTAATTTATTCAGTCAAACACAACATATATATTTATATATGTGGGGACACCCACATTGCAGCTCTCCTTCCTCTGTCCGTACACCAATCGACACTCTGACCTAGTCAACAGCAGCTTAAACACCACAGCAAACCACTCTCTCACTCCCTCCTCTGTCTACTTCCACAAACAAAGGAAATGGCCCCTGACAAGCGAAACTACTTTCTGGAAGCAACACCCATCAGCTCTGCCAACCAGCCAATGGCAGAGCAGGCTGACCAGCAGTGATCTGTATAAAAGAAGCCAGCTGACCAGCAAAAAGCAGTTCATTCGGAAGGAGTAATTTGCCAGTGACACATCAAGAAGGAAGCTCTGCAAAACTACATCAAGGCAGGAGACATGACGCTTGACTGCCCGGCCACGATGCCTCGTGGACCGGGCACACCACTGCTCATCCCGGCATACAGCAAGCAGCCGACGGCCAACAACTGCACTGGCCACTAGCTGCCGACGTTCACCGTGGACCTCAGGTCAAGCCCAGCCATGCATCAAGTGGTACACCAGCACCCGCAGCTGACCGGACGCTTCTCCATGACATCGCACCACAGAGACGCTGACTGAGCATACCAGTCGCTTCCCATCCGGCAGGTTTTTCACACTACATGCCCTGCTGCAGACCAGGACTATATCATGACCATTAAGTCGTCTCCAGATTGTACGACTACTCTTGACGTTAATAAATATTGCTATATATGTGTGATACTCCGGTTGTCTCTCTGAACAATCCTACAGCATCCCACATATATAATCATTAATATATAGTTGGCAACATGTTTCAGTTCTATTGAACCATATACAGGCCAATTCTTAATGTAGTGCCTCCTGGCTTTGGTAAATTTCACTACTACTTAACCGGACAAGTACTACATATTCTGAGTTCATGATGACTATACTATCGTCCCCTTGGTCTTCATGATCTCAGATTTTCGCTGCCACCAATTGGATTTGAATTACTCACAGATATCCAGTAACTGCTTTGTTTCACTTGATATGAATTCACTACCAGGATTTCAAGGACAATGTCGTGCAATCTATATAATCATCAAGTTTACAAAAAGTATATGTGTGTATATATATATATACTATCCTACTAAATTGTCAGTAACACTATTAAATCAAAAGAAAGCAATGTTGCTGTTTATATACTGTTGTATATGTTACAAGTAAAGTTAAATTCAGAAGTTTACTAGTTATTACAAACAACTGTCTCACCTCTATTTATATAAACCAGTCCTTATCGGAATTTAGAACTTAGTCAATATATATTTATACACACACACCAAATTAAGTTAACAAAATTGCTCAACTCGGGGCCAAAGGGGAAAAAGTTAAATTTGTAGTTCCAAATTCAGTATGCATGACTTACCTTTTATAAGTAGAAAGCATTTGAACTTTAGACACATTTCAGTAGCTAAACTGTGCCAATTCTTGCTGCCTCCAAATATAAAATCTTCAACACAATGGGCACATAATCACTGGTACACGAGTGAGGTCAATTACCTATCGGTACTGAATTATATAGAGGCAGACTGTTTAGGTCCGACATTCTCTAGAGTGTACTAAACTTTCACATCACTGTTAAGCTCATGCATTTCCTAAAGTATAACGAACTGTCATAATCTGCTGAGCCGGCAGTAGTAGAATGACTGCCATTTCCTGCATATTAAACTGTTACACAAACTGGGTATTCTTTACATACTAAGATATATAAATTTGATATTCATTACTAAGTTCTAAAAATTTTACATTCATTACATTAACATATAGACATGGTGCATTCAGTGAGTGCGCACATTATGGAATACCACATTGTTTACAAACCATTTTGATTTTAAAATTCAAGTTAAAAATCTATTAGCTGATGTATCTTTTGAAATATATGTAGAAACTCCTGTCAGTACATTAGTAAATCCATATTAAAATTGTATGCTTGCTTATACAGGGTGTTTCACGAATTGTGGACATTACTGCAGGAGGTGATTTCCTAGGTCTTTGTGATCAAAAAAGTTCATATAAACTTGTGTCTGATTTTGGATGGTTACGGAGTTATGACCGCTTGAGACTCAGAATAGAAGGTAACGATTATTGACAATAAACAGAACAAAATAATAAACCAACATAATACATGATACATTTAAAATATAAATGTAAAGTTAACTTCGTGAAATTACCTTTAATATGAAGTGATCTGTGCTTAAAGCTGGCTTTTGAATATGCCACCGCCGGCTGCAACACAGGCTGCCACTCGGTTGTGAACTGCGCGGGTTGCACGTAGTTTCCGCTGGCTGTTTCTGATGCGGTCTGCGGCATCCAAGATGCGACCAAGCTATTCATCTCACGTTACCACCTTCACTCTGTAAACCAGTTCTTTCATCCATCCCCATACACAATAATCCAGCGGGCTTAAGTCTGGAGACCTGGCTGGCCAATTATGTGGACCGCCACGTCCGATACATCACCCAGGGAAACGTCAGTTCAGAAAATTTCTAACTTCACGTGAAGAATGAAGAGGAGCTCCGTCATGTTGGAAATACATACGAGCTCGTGTATTTAAAGGCACATCCTCCAAAAGTCGGGGCAATTCCTCCTGCAGAAATCTGAGGTACGCCTCTCCTGTATGATGACCTTCCAAGATGAAAGGACCAATCAGCTGATCGTTCAGAACTGCACACCACACATTGACATTAAAACGTTGTTGAAAGTTGCTT
>Ga0123352_10014242_pt1 | contig 12657 bp, 9 predicted proteins | sample TergutLab28metaG_FD_89700 | JGI IMG/M metagenome (GOLD analysis project Ga0123352, IMG submission 89700) | Labiotermes labralis P1 segment gut microbial communities from Petit-Saut dam, French Guiana - Lab288 P1 | ecosystem: Host-associated > Arthropoda: Insects > Digestive system > Gut ... | reverse complement strand
TCGTACCGCACCGCTAACCTCTAAAGTTGCATTTTATATATTTATTCAACAAATATAGGTACTGAATATTTTAAACATGGTATATACTCTCCGTTTTTTCCTCTTCAAAATGCAGTTTGTTTCGTAATTCTAACATATTTGGTTCCTGTATTATTCACATTTTATATACAGAGTGTGCTAAAATTTAAAAAAATAATTCCGGCGCCAAAAGGTTAAAGACAGCCGTGTGGGAAAAATGAACAGAAAAGTCGGTACCATAGTCCGCAGTTGTCGTTGTATAATACACCAAGAAATAGTGTGTGGCAAAGTAAAAAGAATGAATGACATTTTAAAACAAGTTAGTTCACTTGTTAATTTTATTCATGCAGAAGGTTTATGCACACTGCCCAGCTGAAAGCGGAACCTGTTCATAGAAATTACAAACCTACAAATCTGTATTAATAATATGAAAGTCAGCAATGAATTGACTTCACCATTACACACGGTTTTACAGAGCCAGTTACAAAAATATACCGTTACAAGAAAGGCTGAATTTTTTTACAACTAAATTTTTGTGGTTTCAAACGAATGAGTTTTGTAGTCGCATGTATGGATTAAACTGATTCACCCTATATCCCATGATTACTGTCTTAGGGATTTTGGTGGAGATGCTTGCAATCACGCTCCATCTAACGTTTCTTCTGAAAGAACCCTTCCTCTTTGCTGTCGCTTCTTCAGTAATAAGAAACTTGTTCTTTGAAATGTGATCACTTGTCAATGTACTGTTTATGTCAAATCCACAATAAGATGTCTCTGTGTTGTATTTTGCTTATATTTATGGAAGGTAAACTAAAATTCAAGCCTGTTACACACAGCACATAAAACTCAAATGCAAGCACAAATCACGCGACTGCAATGAGATGATGTAACAACTGCACGCGCGGTGATAAACCTGGTGATGTCTCCTGCTGCAGCCGATCAGGTTGTCATGTGCCGCTTTGATCCGATTTCTCTGCGTCATTGACAGCATGCTTCTTTTCTTCTCTATAAAGATTGGTAATACTACACAGAAGTTTGCTGTTTACCTTTCTGCAATGTTTAGCAGGTATTTAATGATTTTATAAATGAAAGTGTTGTAATTTTGGAAAGAAAATAAGATGTTAGCGACACAAAAATATGAAACCGGAACAATATCTTAGTTAAATGTGAAAATACATGAAAGAGAGAATTTAAGAATACCACTCCATGACAATATAACAATTTTTCAGATATAACTTCAGCTCTGGGAACAGTAAATAAAAATGCTAAAATTTACTGCATTTTGAAACAAACAAAACATTAAAGATGTGTCAACCAAACCTACGGTACAATTGCTACTCAGAAAATACTGAATTGCTGAGAAGCAAATTTGAACATTGATACCAAGATTTTAAGGTTTGTGAAATGAAATTTGCCATGTTGCCTACAGCATGTGATTTCTGCATTGATGAAGTGGATGAAACATATACAAATGGAAGTGATGTAACTGGAGCGTGACTTGGCCTGAAAAATATTTAGTGACACTGGAATTTGAAGTTTCTCTACCTACTTACCTCTACAAAAATTTCCACGAATCATTCAATTTGCTTGCCATATATATGTGTTATATTTTGTAGTATTTATTTGTGTCAATAATAGTTTTCATTCTTGGAATAAAACAAGAGCTCTGAAAGACCACAGTTAACACAGCACATTTTGTCAATAATAATGGAACTGCCACAAACACAGATTTTAGACCTTACATTATTAAGCACAAGTAAAAGATGCCAAGTTCCTGGAAAATCTTCTGGAGGTGAGAAATTTGAAGAATGCCCAGTTTGATGATCTAATTCAGATTTTCCTTTGGCTTTATATTTGGATCCAACAAAACATTATTTTACTTATAGTATCATATCTTTATAGCATAACCTAACAGTTTTCGTTGCCATAATCCTTCTGGTCCCACTATGGTGCTGGGGTCAACTCAGCCTCTAACAGAAATAAGTACCAGGTACATCTCCTGGGGGAGTAAAGATGGACGGTGCATAGGGCTGAAAACCTTACCACCTACATGTGCCAACTGTTTTAAAATGTTGGCGCCTCATCCTCCTGGAGCCCTCAGGGCCTGTCCAGGCATTGCTTTACCTGTTACCTTTACCTGTACATTTACATTTTAAAAGTTTGCAGCCCAACCTCAATATCTCTTGGCTCACTGCAGCCCACATTCACTATCCAGTCTCACATTACTGTTTTAGAGAACTGGTGGATATAGTGATGTATTTGGAACTATACAATATTCACTGCCAGTCTTTTTTAATTTTAAAAAAGGGTTTTTTTTGACATACCTGCCCATAATCATAATGAGGGCATATGTCCAGGAAACTGCTGTGACAGAAGTGTAACTGTTGTTTCAGCTAACTGGAGAGGTGAAAAAACAGATGTCAGAATAACCTTATTCTACAGACTGGGGCAGGGGGCATGTGTGCCATGATTCCACCTTCCACTTCTAGAACAATAAAATTACCCACCTCCTTTGGGAAGAAATCAACAAAATTACATACAATAATTAGTGATAGGGGCAGCAGCAGTTCACTAAGTGTAGTGGCTGGACTGTGGGGAGGATGACCCAGCTATGAGTCCCAGTAGGCCGACCAGCCTCCTATCTAATGGCAACCACATTTCCTTCCCAACAGATGTCAAGTGCCTCTAGCATGAAGCTGAACATTCACCTCTATCTAGTGCCAAAGTTAACAATGCCTACAGACACACCTGTATTCCTCCATACACCTTGATGACATGGTGCTTAATTAATGTGATCATTAACATAAAGTTATCACTTGTGCTTAAACAACATGCCATGTAGACATATGAGGTAGTGGGTGTATAGATTCATTGTTTTGTAACTTGCAGCAATGCTGGATGTCTATGATCAGCTTTGTGCCCCCACTCTGCTAGTCTTGGAGGAAGATCCACTGGTACTAGCTGAATAGGAAGGGTGGCCCAAGATCCTCCAGTCATCCAGCTTGTAGCCTGACTGACTCAGCTACAGCAGCCCCCTGCTTAATTAAACACACAGACAACTTCATGTCTACTTAATATCATACATATTCCATGCAGTTGTACTCCTCACACAACTAGGTGCATAAAAGCTAGCTTTTTGCGGTAGTTGGAAATAAAACTTGTGTGTGACTTTACATGTACTTTTTCAGTAACTGAAAAAAAAATTAAAAGCAACAAAATTATATATTTATCTTCATTTGTAAATGCAACATAAGATACAGGCTTGTAAGTAGAAGTTAGAAATGCAGAAATAATCACAGTACATGAAACTGTTATACTATACATTCTATAAAATGCAAGTGCCTTAACTGGAACATCTACGCTGCTGACAAAATATCATTGAATAAGACAACTTCAGTTCTAACAAATGCAAATGGCTATCAGACAACATGGCATCACATTCCAAAAGACAGGGAGTTAGTTTCCATTGTCCAATTTTCAACTTGAAATTGAAATAAAAGGAAAATCATTACAGTGTTAAATAGTGTGGTGAGTGGTGAATATGACTTAGAAAGGATGTGAAAGGTAGGGGTTGTGACCCTTTTTAATTAATTATCCCAGGATTACATGGAAGGCATAAAGAAAACCACAAAACGCTCATCAGGATAGCAGATCTTGGAACTGATATCACAACCAAATACCCCCAACTAGGCATCAAGTTCCTTTTTTGTGGTCAATTTTATGAGATTATATAGCACAGTATTACGACAGCAGGTGGAAGACAAAGTGAAAAAGACTCAGTAGGAACCAGTTATGGTCCAATTCAGGCACTGTTCAAGCACTTGTCTGGAGGGACTGAGCTGAGACACAGAAAAACCTCAGTTAAAATAGTCACTGTCATGGCAAATATTTGAAACGGGCAGCAACCAAACACAAGCCTGGAATGTTCCTTCTACACCACTATCCTCGGTGCTATTGACATGTTTCCTAACTTTCACTAGTATCTAGAGGACAAGCCAGATTTTTGGGAACAAGTGTTAATATAATGGTGGGATCATTGGGGTGGGAAAATATGACCTGGGAGCAATTCAATCCAATCAGCAGCAGTGTTCAGACATTAATAATACCATCTCTTGGTACTAACTTACTTGTTCATACACAACATAAAGAAAGAACTGTAACTGCAATAAAGTTAAAGAAAACAATAACAATATGGACTTCAACAGAAATTCAACATCTCAATCTCCTAGCATTTTAATTGCCTCTACCTCAATTCCAGATTGGCTTGTTGCATGCCACAACACCTCTAGAACATTAACCAGGTTTAGGACACTGTGTATGGACCATCAGTGATGTTTACTCTTTAAATGAGAATACAGTTAACTTTCAAAGAGGACCCTGCTCCATGGAGTTTATATTTCTATGTACTCTGTCATATTTATGCAGTAAGTTGTCTAATTTCCAACAGTTGATATATATATATTTAGCCAGCTTCTGAACTTGAGTATGTTCCTCAACAAACATATCACATGGCCATTTCAAAAAGTCCTCCATTTGGCATGTCAGAACATTTCCCCATCCTTGCTGTAGTTTCCACTGGCAACAGAACAGAAATGTTTAATTTCATGCTGTAATTGTTTATGAGGTTTGTACTTTCAATATTAGTGTTTCATTACCTACAGGTGAAAAGTCCATAGAGATATACAGTATAGTCCAATTATCTGTAAGGGAAAAGATGCACAAAAAACTGCAGAACACAAATAATCAATTTTTCAACCATTTCACCTAGAGTTCATACACTTACACTTACTTACACTTCTGCAATAGGTGAAGTACACTACAGTGTACTGAAATTACAGTGACTACTACCCATATCTCACTCCATTCTTCATTTGCCCCTCTTTTTCCTTCCACACCTGGTTTAACAGCCATAATCTTGTCCAAACATGGGAAAGGATGACAAACTAATTCATATGTGTCTGATTTAGGAATATGTGTAATTTGATATTTAAAAAATGCATGCAAAACCTGCACACTAGATAATCCACACACAGATAATATGGACTATACTCATACAGTCTGTCATGCTCAAACAAAGTTTTGACTACAAAGAGGTCTTCTTTGTAGACAGATATATAATATACATACAGGTTTCACTCTACTTACATAAAAATGGTTTGTAAATATTTTTCTTGATAACTTGACATCCAATTCGACATTTTACAGTCCCTGTATAAGAATGGTCTTCTGGGGTGTCATGCCATGCACTTTGAAAGGTATGTACTAAATTTTTCAAAAACCCTGCTACCCCCACCTTTGAGGTATAGAGGGGTACCCATCCACCAAAATATAACACTCAACATCCCAGCAGATCATAACCTAATACGCACTGCCACAGTACAGTCCCTGTGAATGCCACACAGCATATAGGGGAGTGGTATTATAGCTCCACCCATTCACACCCTCAGAACTTGATGCAGATGAGTGGTCTGCTTCCTACCCCAACCACCACTTTACCCAGGGTAGGGCATCCCGTATCCATTGAAGAAGAGGCTGGGTAGGTCTCAGAGCTAGTCTCAATGTTGTAGGGAAAAGATAAATTTCTTGACCCTGCTGGGAATCAAACCATGATTCCTCAGACAACCAGCCCATAGCCTAGTCACTATACCAACTACACCAATCCCAGTCAATTTAATGTCATGAGAAATTCACCTTATATGTGTACAAAGTTATGAGAAAACTGCAAAAGTAAGTTTTCAGTTTACTGTTGCAGTGTCCATAATGTACCATATACATTAACTTCTGATTTTCCTTACATTTGTCACACACATATCTAACATCCTTTTTTTCATATAGTTCACATACCTTTTGAGGAAGCTTGACCTAATTCCAACTTTCTGGATATCATGACCACTAGCTCTGAAAATCAAATATATATTTTAGGCCTGTAAATCCTTTAACAGTCATTGTATTTTCAAGCCCTTCTTTATAATTGCTGAATAGAATAAGTTTGTGAGCAGGAGCTTTAAGGTTTCCATTTGCATACAAATTTGAGAGCTCTCTGAACATTTCAGTCTGCTCTGGTGTTCCAGCATGATCTATGCTCCAGCGTGTCATCCAAAATCCATGAACACCAATATCCTTAAAGATGAGAGCAGAAGTAGGCACAGTAACTGGTTCCCTGGACATCCCACCATATGTCACCATAACACCACGTCTATCGAGATGGCGGAGACACTCCAATGCGTTTTTTCCACCCACACAGTTTAGTGCAAGTTTAGGCTTTGGCACCTTTGTCTTGAAAAGATCTGTAGTTCTGTTAAATGAGAAACAGAGAACAATTAGAGCTTAAAATTCACTTGTCGTTTAAATGATCAGATCCATGAGACATGGAATGAGAATATTAAATAATGGGGAACTTCTTCTCTTGGCTCATAATGTACAGAACAAGTAACAGTATAAATCTAATTATTAGTGGCATATCCAGGTAACTGAGGATTTTTGGTTTTGTTTGCTGTTTGATTTTGTATGTTGTTACTGTTTATTTTGTATTACTTACAATATAGAAATTAATGTCTTATATGGTATTAACACACCCAGTTATATTTCAGTGGCTTGTAGTCTTGTATCCTGTGTATGTCTTAAAACTTCCTCAGACCTGGGTATTTTCATCACTTATTTGTGTAAATGGATTTTATTCAAACTTAATTAATAGGTGAATGTCTTCAATTAGTACAGTACACACCCTGTGTTACAGACTTTCAAGGTACACAATGTTTTCAGAACAAGCTGCAAAGCAACAAATTAATCCAAAACAGTTTTAAAGAAATTGTTATATGTTTCGAAATTTGAACCACATACATGAGTGCATCAGCCACACAGCAGGATATGCAGCTGGCCATTTATCATGTGCCAGGACAGCTCAGTCAGCATAGCAACCACATTACAGGCTGGATGACTGTGAAATCATAGTTTCATTGACAGGAAGGGCAAGAAATTTTTCTCTTTTCCAAAGCATCAAACCAAGTTATGGTGTCCTTTCAGCCTCCTGTTCAATAGGTACCAGGGATTAAGATGACCATTCATGTCCATCTAGTGCCAAATTTAAGAATACATGTACTTTCAATCTGCACATACCTCCATGCTAAACTAAGCATATGGATAATGTTATATTACATGTACATGTACATCTTATTTCAGACTGCAGTTCATTAACCTTATATAAGTTGCGTGGAATGAGATAACAAATTTATAGAAGTACACCTAAAAGAGCATGGAGAGAAATTACACTACATCTATGGGGTGCAAAAATTTTCACATGAATCTGCCTCCTTTTATAACCTGTGAGAAACAGAAAAATAGGGTGTGTATTATGAAATTTCACATTCTGTACACATTTTCAAGAATACAGCCTGTCTGCAACACTGCGGTGTGCTGTACTAACATACAGACTGCAAACAATCAATTTCTTTGTCATGAGTCTAAATTCTGTCTAACATAAGAAGTCCTGACTCACCTGAGTTCCTCTTCAGTAAGAACATATGATGCTCCCAGACTTGTTAAAAAGGCTTTCAGTTCATCAATGTTATCTCGATTTCTCACAACATTCACAGTTGTGATCCCCCATGCCCGACACAACTGAATGACATTTTGTCCAGCTGCACTGTTTGCTCCATTCTGTATAACTGTACTTCCTTTCGAAAGATTAACAAAATCCCGTAGCATGCGGTATGCTGTGCATGGGTTCACAGTCATTGTAGCTGCTTCAACAGTGCCAATATTACCAGGTATCTGAATAAAAATTCAGTAATGCAATTCATTATTCATTTGTTGTAAGGACAATTTAAAATATCAAGTATTAACTGTTATTATTGTTACAGCAATATAATTGCCATTGAAAATTTCATGGAAACATTAGGATTGAGGAATGTGATGTCATGTAAGATAAAGTGATCCCATTACAGGCCCTGTGTGGCCCAGAGGGTGGGTAGAGGTATAGCTCTACTCTTCCACGACTGCAGCACTAGAAGGGGGTGAGTGGTCAGCCGCACGCCCCGGCTGCACTTTACCCCCGGGAAAGAATCGGTACCCATTTTACAGGAGGCTGGGCGGGCCTTAGGGCAGGTCCAGACGGGCAGAAAATCTCGTCCCCACTGGGATTCGATCCCGGACCATCCAGCCCATAGACAGTCGCTATACCAACTGAGCTACCCAGCCCACGTGATGTCATGTATTCTGTTCAACCTGGACTAGCGTTTTGGAGCAGCATACTGCCACCATATTCAGGACAGAATAAACCTAACCAGCCTCAATTCTCTGGACAAAAGAACCCTAAAGATGGAGGCAGTAGGTACCTTCAAAATGCTGGTATATGCATATACCAGACTACACCATGTCACAGCCCAGAAAACCATGAACTTAATATTCACCACCGTAACACTCTCAAACATTACTATGAAGTCGCTTCATCTGTCACATAATAATGTTGTTGTTTAAAGATGCAATTTTTAAACACAAACACAAGGTTACATCTAGAGTACCACATGCTTATAACATGTGGCACACAGTAGTGACTTTTACCACGTCCACAGGTTTTGTCTCTTGCAGAAAATAATTTTTCTTTCATGTCCTCAGCATTCACACATCCCCCCCTTTCTTCACCCTTTCCATTATTCATTTGATACCGGTAATTATCTCCAGCCCACCTTTCTCCTATATTCCTTTCCCATACCATTTATGTGTCTGACCCACTAAAATACATAAAAAGCTTGGCTGTTAAATCTAATGATAAATATAACAGACCTGAAGCCTCACATGCCATGTAAAGACATACAGCAAAAATAAACTTGTATAAAGCATTAATTAACCTTTACTGTTCATATGCTACACTACTGTGAGTGCTCACTCATGCTCCAGATAAAGGTCAATCAGTCCCATTACAGGGCTGGGGTGCCCACAGCGAGGAAGTTAAGTTTCCCAGATTATGTGACAATGGCCCAGGATGGTGATAAGGTTGTCAGCCTTACGCCCTGGCCGCTATTTACCCCCAGAAAACACTCCTGGTACTCATTTCTGTTAGAGGCTGAGTCGACCCTAGGGCCATAGCGCGACCGGAAGGATTATGTCAATGAAAATTCCAGTGACACTATCTGTAAACAAACCAGCAACCTTCTGATTTGTAGCACAGTGCCTTAACCATTGTGCTACCACAGCCCCTCATGCTCCAGATAGCTTAGTATTTTTTCAGTACAAATAACCATAACATGAATCTATATCTGGCCACTAGTGCTACAGCAGTAGCACATTTTAATCCCACACGACAAAGCTTAAACTACCCAAAGATGGTGGTAATGCCCAGTGATCATGGTGCATGACAAGATGGTGTGAAATGATGAAGAAAGTGGCTGAGTATAAGTGACAAGTTGAAACCTTCAAAATACAATTTATTTATGTTTTAATAAACTTCAAACCTGTACACTTTCACATTATTATGTCCATGGACAGATATAACTTATTTCACAAACTTACTTTCATCACTTCTTTTGCATCACAAACTGCATGTGTCCGCCACGTGCCCCAAGCATTGGCTCTGGGTAACACTCTGTCTCCTGTCTTAAGATCTGTAACTTTAGAACCTACACTTGTAACTTCTCCAACTCCTTCATTCCCAGGGATTGATGGAAGCGGAGGTTTTATAGCATACACTCCTTGAATTGTGTTAATATCTGCAGGATTAATAGGGGCCGCCAACATTTTAACTACAATCTGCAAACAAAACATCAGTATGATAAATTCCAATTATAAGACAATTACTTAATATAAGTAGTACACTGAAATCCATAAGTCATATATATCCCACACATGGTAAGTAACATCTGTAACACATCTAACGTAGAAAACAGACAACACTGATTCTCCAACCAGCACTTAACGGTTTGCAATTTTTCATTCACTAACATTCCAGGCGCTCTTATTTCTTCAAAAAGAAAAGCAATATTTATGAGTGAATATACGAATATAATCAAAATATATACTTCCATATCTGCTTTGTGTTCTTCTCACATTACCTCTTTTACCAAAATAAAAAAAAATTATTTCTTTACGCGGGATATAAATTAATTTCATTCAAAACATCTGACCTGATATAATTCAGAATTTTAAAGCATGTTTTCTGATATGTTATACATTCTAACCTAAGAAACCCACCACGTAGTTACAACATTACTATAGGCCTGCCGCCTATACTTGTAGTATAATAGAAAGCTTATTTAAAGTTACCACATCAAACACAGCCCACTCTAACCCATACAAACTAATCTGCCAATAAATTTGCCTTTAATATTTGACTGTACAAATACCTCATTTTCTTTGGGTGCCGGCAAGTTCTCTTTCTCTTGTCGTACAACCTTCACGGGATCTCCGTATTCGGAATACACTAATTTTTCGGCTACTATACTTTGGCAACGAAAGAACTGTATTCCAATAGAGGATCTTCGCGAAATATGACCAAAATAGGGCACAAAACAAAGACCTATCTTAGCACAGAGCGCCATTTTTGTTGACGGTGTATTTATTGCCTAGTAACACACACCAGCTGGTGGTGACGTGTGGAACTTGCCTGGTTCTTCGCATGTTCGCGTGCGTGAGGTACGAATTCTTCTGCATGAATGCATGTTTCAGCCTGTAGGGTTCATTAGTATTTATTAATGTTTATTATTAATCAAAATTTACAGCATGAACATACAAATAATGTAAGACTCATTTTCTGAATATTACTTTCATATCTGAAGTGACGACGCGTATTGTTTTAGAAATTTACTGACGTGTCGGAGCAACTTCCATCATTTAACTTTCACCCTCAAGACGTGAGTGCGCAGAAAATTGCGCAACTAAGGATGTAATAATTTGCACTCCATGGGTGAATAAATCAGGCATGTGTGGTAAACTTAACACACAAAACTTATGTGGGGAATAGAAAATGCAAATATTGGTTGGAAAATTAGAGCAAGGAAAGGTGCTGTTTTGGAAGTCTAGGAATAAATGTGTTAGTATAAACATTTTTGGGATTGGAGGGTTTCCCAGCTGTGAAAATTTACGGTGTGGACTTCTGGTTACGACCTGCTAAGGTTCGTAGGTGGTTACCAACATTTCGGATGAACTTCATGTCTTCATCTTCAGAGAAGAACGGTGTTATGACCAAGAACAACATACGGTGGTGTAGCTAGGATATTTTGGCCCATATGCGAACCTATCCTTGGTACCTGTTGTACCCACTAGGCACATAACCACCTGTTGGTATAACATCGTCGTAAAGAGAACTGACTTTCAAACAACCGCTTATTTAAATCGCATTTCTTATACACGTAATTACAAGCAGAGTGACTGTGCATATCACATCGAGTACTCTGTGGTCCTTTAGGCACTACTGGCGGTTACAAAAATTCAATTTCCGGAAAATTTGAATATGTGTTATTTTTAAAAGAACCCCCTCAGTTAAGCCGCAATTTAAAAATTCTAAAGTCCTGTTCTTTGCTTTTGAAAAGAAAGAAAAGAAAAGAAAAGAAAAAAAAAGAAGAAGAAGACTTAATTCCTTTAATGTTCATTTTGGATACGTCTTTTTCTTCGGTATCCAGAGTAGTAAGATTGTCTAGTTTGGTTTGGCCTATCGAATTTTTAGTATAGTCTTGTATTATTTTTAGTTCACTCAGTGCCTTTCAGAAGTGGTCATCGTTACTGCAAGCATAGAAACAACACCGAAACGAAACATTTGTCGGAAAATTCGCTCTCCAGACAACTGCAGCTTGTATGAAGTAATCCCGGAAATTGCTCAATTGACCTTTTTTTAGTCGAGTCTTTTCCTAACGAGGAAACTGTATGATCAGGCCAGCTGGGAAATTGAGAAGATAACGATCCGGATATACTTGTTGAGATTTGCACTCAGGTTTGAAGTCTCTGCGGCTGGCATACTGATGACTCTTAGGGGTTCAAAAAATCTCAAGGATTTACCTTACAGCCAGTGGTTTTTTTTTATGTTTTCGTGTTCAGTAAAGGGACACTCAGCTTATGCGCTGCGTAATGTGAACAGCATGGAGACACTCCAAAATTCCAGTCCCACATAAGACGTCCCGCTTTTGTTGACCTTAGAATTTTCCGTTACGACAAGACACTCCCTCCCTCGCAAATGGTCACAGATCCCTTTGCCTAGTATTTATGTTGTGTTATCAAGGCAATTAACGACTTTTACATCTGGTGAGTCTAGCCAGAATCAACAATATTATTTCGTTGTTGATTATGTTCGAAATTGGCAGGACACACAAGTTTTTAGAAGTTAGCCAGGTGTACCCCACGACCTTCTTGGAGACAGGAATTTTAACTGTTGTTAATAATTTACTGCCTTCACGACACATATGTAGCATTTCGGTTAGGTCTTTGGTTTCGTATTAGAAATCCCCGACACGATATTGCTGAGCTGCCCTTTGTGTGTATCTGGTAGGTGCCTGGTTTGAAATAAAAAGTCCTCCAGATATTCAGTGTACATTTTTTTTTTATTTTATTACCGTGCAATGTGATAACAATATTTATTAAAACCAACTAATTGCACATATTTGTCAAACCATTTAAAACCACATAATTGGATTAAAATGGATTTAAAATATCTCC
>Ga0123352_10014241_pt1 | contig 12658 bp, 7 predicted proteins | sample TergutLab28metaG_FD_89700 | JGI IMG/M metagenome (GOLD analysis project Ga0123352, IMG submission 89700) | Labiotermes labralis P1 segment gut microbial communities from Petit-Saut dam, French Guiana - Lab288 P1 | ecosystem: Host-associated > Arthropoda: Insects > Digestive system > Gut ... | reverse complement strand
TTACATATATATATATATATGTGTGTGTGTGTGTTGTTGTTGTTGTTGTGTATGTGTAATCAAATAAAGACTTAATCTATTCTTATAATAAGCCAACTAGATGCACTAATTTCTCAAATTTATTTTTGGAATAAAACTCTACATATTTCGGACAGTTCCTCTGTCCATCATCAGGAGTTTTTCACTGTACATCACAGCAATGGTGCATGTCATACAGGTTTGCTGACAGCTTGCGAGCAGGATCAGGACGGAACTGCAGTTCCGTCCTGATCCTCTTACTGAAAAGCTTGGAGATAAGTGACACACACGTTATTACTATTATTATTATTATTATTATGTTACAGTTCTAGAGTCGTAATGAATATGTAATACAAATTGAAAGGATGGAGTAGCATCCTGTTTAATGGAACTCAGTACTGCACTTGCCATCTGAACACACTAACCGCATATCATACAGGGAAGCATTCCGTATTCGATCAAGGACTACAATAGACGTTTGAATATACACTGCCACGAGTTAGGAGAATATTTTCTCCAATTATATTTTATACATTTTGAACATTTTGTATTTAAATATTTTACAATATAAATACACATATGCCCACAGTACAAAAAAGATTCTCATATTATATTTCTGTCTATATAGATTCTACTCGTATTGGCTGCAGAGTTCATAAAGGCCGTGAAACACAGATGTAGTTCATTTTACTGTAGAAGGTTTTAAGCTTGGTACATACTCCCTGAAGATGATACGGTCATTCCGATACTTGTCAGTGTAGTGGATATAATGTCACACACACACACACACACACACACGCGCGCGCGCGCGCGTTTGTGTGTGTGTGTGTATATATATATATTGTAATTGCATTTATTTGGTATATTAAGCGAAAATATAGTGCGCCAGTTATCCACTAATGATATTAATATGGTGGCGCTCCCAAAGGGGGGGGGGGAGCTGCCGACTTGCAGAACCCCAAAATCGAGATTTCTAAAAACATATAATTTGTAGACACGACGATATCGAACGTCTCACGCGATTTATCCTTCAGCCGAAATCAGCCACTGAAGTAAACTGACGTCAAGTACATTAGAATTGCGAAGAATGAAATAAAGAACTTGGGGAGTGCTAGATGAAATTAAGGAAAACAAGAAAAGTAGACCTTACAATTTAAATTAGGTGAGTAAGTCAAGGGGCATACAGTTATATTTGTATATACGTGCCGTTGGAAACGGCGTTACGTCACAGTCATCCCTACGATATGGTTTTATAACATAATTTTTAAAAAGAAGCAAATTTTACGTAACTTCAGGGCCATCACCTCAATAAATTTCTCAGTACGCACGTGTGCTAATGTATTTTAATGACATACTGGGTAAATGGCAAAATCCACGGAGCAGGCGTTGAGAACCCAACAGCCACTGAGCTGGACAAGAAGTTCCCCTCCTTTTGCAGAACACAAAGCTTCAGGTGCCCTGTTCAGGACAACAGTCACTGCACCCCATACCGACCCACATAAATCGTCAACAACCTAGTTCCAGTTCTTGAAAATTCACTTGACTAATGTCGTCCCATCTACATTTAGGTCTCCCACAGACATTTTCTCCTCTGAGGCACTGCACTACAAGCCGGAAAGTGGCGGGTTCGAATCACGATGGTGTCATTGGAATTTTTCATTGACTTATTCCTTTCGGCCGCACTGTGACCCTTGGGTTGACTCAGCCTCTAACAGCAATGAGTACCAGGAATATTTCCTGGGGAGTAAAGGCGGCCGGTGCCTAGGGCTGACATCCTTACCACTTTCATATGCCGATTGTCTTAAAATATGGGAACCTCAGCCTCCTTGGAACCCTCTGGGCCTATCCAGGCCTGTAATTGGATTGCTTTACATTTACTCAGTTTTTCTATTCAGGCTTCTTTCTTTAATTAATCGCAAAGTTGAGTACGATTTTTATTTCCACGAACTTCCCAGAATAAAAGCTTCTTCACCGTCCGACGCAATTTGTTCTGCTATGAACAGCAATCTGCGCGTTTTCACTTTGTACCTAATACTTACTGCAGTGGTCAAAGTCCAATTTGAATTCCCTACCTGGGAAGTGTTGCCATGGCAATTTCTTTAAGAACTCTGTGTTGGCTGTGAGACAGCTTCCTTTGTACTTTCTACTCCAAACGGCTAACTTTGAGAGCAGGCTGCTACTAGAACATTTTGTACAGCGGCGATGTCCCAGATGGTTCCGTGGTAAGGAGAAGCCATTACGAATCCTAGAAATACATCTGCGTTATATGGGTTGCTAGGTAGATTTCATCCCCAGGTCAAAACTAATTCACATTAATAACGACATTTTATGTTTTTTTGACAATCTTTGTAAATAACCAACTTGACGCACAATTCTTTTTTCTTTATATTTGTTTATTCCAATTCTCTACATGTTTCGAGCAACCAAGTGCTCATCATCAGGAGAGTCAATTATATCAATACGAACTCTGGTGGATGCCGGACTGCTGGCTAGAAGTCAGTATTCGGAAGGTCCTGCGACCGGCCACCCCGACACAGGTTTTTCTTGGTCTCCCTGTGTCTAAAAGCAAATGCTGAGATGGTTCCCAAAATTCCAAGTTGCCACTACATGCTTCTCATGAAGCCCTCCCGAATTAAATTTAGTAGTAACAAATTTCATATTTTGTATACATATAAAATAACCACTGTCACCAAGTGACAACCCAATTGCAGTAAATAATAATAATAATAATATGCCGCTCTATGTGGGTGACCGTGTGGTATGCAGGTTTAAAACCTGCATACCACACGGTCCCTTACATACAGTGACATATACCGGAGGTCGTATTGATACCATTGACTCTCCTGATGATGAACACTTGGTTGCTCGAAACATGTAGAGATTTGGAATAAACAAATAAAAGAAAAAAGAATTGTGCGTCAAGTTGGTTATTTACAAAGATAATAACGACAAGTTCTATACGAAATCCTCCACTAATGAAAACAAATCAAAGCTTCAGTGGATTAGCCAGTTATTTCAAACTAAAAATAACGAACGTCGATCAATATCTCTCTCGGACATGAGCTCCATTCAACAACTGGGAGGGGGGGGGGGAACTTATCTCACTCCGGACACCGAAGTAAATACAGTACGTTTATGAAACATTAAAATCATCACTCGCGTCAATAGGTTTGTTTACTCGGAACATCGTTTGATTCCAGTCACGCCAGTGTTGAATGGCAAGGTTTATATTGACACAGAATAGCTTACTAAATGCTTTGCTACAGAAATCCCGAGGGGAGACGTACGTTGTTCTGTGACGGGTGAACGTAGGATCAATTCGACATTACGTGTTTACATATATGGACTGCGGTATCTATCTGTATCATCCATCTCCTGTTACTACAGTATCAAAATATGTCGATCAGTCTACAGAGTTCAGAAATTCATGAACACTTGTGTATTTAACACTACAGTGTACGAATATTTAAGTTCGAGAACCGTCACACAACACGGCTATCATAGAGATATACACATAACTAGTAGAGCATTTGGTACATCCTATGCCACCATTTACACATTCTCAAAAGAATTATATTATTATTATTATTATTACTATTATATTCCCGAGATTCGTTACTATCAGGAAGGAAACAAGCTAATGTTTCTGTCAGAATGATGTGAATTTCCTTCGGCGACTTGTCTTGCAGGAAAAAAAAAAACTTCGTGACAGTTCGCGTCTCGATTTTGTTGAAATCGCGCGCGTTCCTGACATGCTTCCGAGCCTGTTTCCTTCCTGGTCAGGCTAAGGACTTATCAGCACCCCGGTATAACTCGAGACTATAATCCACGGGAGATGTGTTACTGTAAAACACTTCGTAGCGAACTTCTATTAGAAAATGTCAGTAATGTTGTTAGGTTAACGCTACTAGAAATAACAATGTTTAGTGCACAAAACTATTGTTGGACATCATGTACGGTACATAAATATTAATGAGCATTTTGATTCGCACGGAGAAGATATCGAAGGAAAGGGGGAGGAGTGATTAACAGAATGATTCTCCGCATCGCGTAACTTTTCCTTCACGAAACATCATCATCATCTTCCTCCATGCATTAGGTCGTTTGACCTGTTCCGGCATCGAAACATTGCCATCGTTTCCTGGGGCGTCCACGATCTCTTCTTCCTCGAGGTTTGTAGTTGAGGGCGTGTTTCGGGAGTCACGTGTCGTCCATTCTTTCAAGGTGGTTGATCCAGTTGTGTTTGTATTTGAGTCTCACGTCTTGTATTCCAGAGATCTCTAGTTCATAACGAATAAATAACACATTTTCCTGGGCAGAATTTCCCTGACGTTACCACTACGTCTAGCACTCCTTAAGCTTTTAAATGTTAACCTCAAAAAAAAAAAAGCGAGTGCAGATACTTTCAGCTTGCCTCCAATATAGATTTATGATTTCCTCCTCACACAAATTCAGCTTGTGATGGTCATAGCTCCGGATTATTCACAAGCTAGAGAAAGTTAAAGTGGATAACAGCTCGAACGCATATACGAGACTCAAGCGCGTCTAAATGAAATTTTTGTTCCGACAACAGTCTCTCTATGCAATATACACGGTACATCCTCTAAATAAAAAAGACAGGGAGATTACGGAGACAATTTACTACAAAAATGGCGTGGCATTGTGTCACTTCCATCTAAAATATGTGCACTATTCTCTTCTCTCCGCTTGTTAAACTAAAAAAAATAAATCAAATAGAAACATCCTAAATATACACTGAAACGTCTGAAACTGAACCTGGGCGTAACGTAACCTGTATTTTTGCGAAAACTTTTACAGTCACTAGAGTTCAAACTGGAATCACCTGTTTGAAACGGAAACTGCGAACAACCGAAAAAGTTAAGTCCCTTGCGGTTACATTAAAGACAGAATTCACTATAGTTAAACTGGTCTCTCCCTGACATAATGACTCATTTTATGGTCGCAACCTTGCCAAAAGGCGAGATGGATATTGACAGTATGCAGAAACAACAATATATTATTTAATTCATAATACATTACGTCCGAAATGTTTCGAAATAATAGTCCACTATCGAAGGCTTCGAAACCTGCAGAGATTACAACACATCTGTAGCATAAGGTAATTTACACGAGGATCATAGAAACGGAATGGAATCGTAAAATCTACAAAAAATATAATTTTCTCGTAAAGCCATATAAATTAAAGGCGACTCTGTTTTATGCCATATACTATATTTACAATGGGCAGGGATAGCTCAGTCAGGGAAGCGACTCGCTACGGGCTGGAAGGTCCGGGGATCGAATCCTGGTGGTGTCGAGATTTCCGCACCTGTCCAGACCGGCCCTGACGCCTAACCAGCCTCCTATACAATGGGTACCGGGTCTTTCCCGGGGATAAGGCGGCCGGGGCCTTTCGTTGACCACCCACCCCACCTAGCGGCGAGGTTAAAGAAGGAGTAGAGTTATACCTCTACTCCCCCTCTGGGCCTTCGTGGCCTGTTCCTGGGTGAAGTTTACCTTTACTTGTGCAATATTTACAGAAGGTAAACAACGAAACAACCATACGAGGTGTATCGTTGAATGTGAACGTGACATAACACTGACATGTGAGACATTTTAAGTAGAATCACAACACACTGTGCAGTGAAATGGCAAATACGAACACTTTGTTTCCTGCAAAATATTTGACTGGGTGTCAGAATTGTTAAATTTGTATGACAACATTTTACGAAAGCAAAATCTAAGCTTTCTGCAAGCATTACAGACTTATAAAGGCAGTTCCTTATTAAAAGTACCCGAAGGAACGTTCCATGATCACGTTCTTATTGCATTTATAAGCGTAAAGAATTTTAGTCGATAATTACGTAAGATAATTTCATTCTGCAGACAACTTTACTGTTCAATGACCGTTCCTCGTCAACATAAACACATTACACGACACTATCCTGTTCATATCCCTGCACTAATTTCACTATTTAAAATGAAGACAAAGAGTGCACACATGTATTATTAACACCACTTAATTAACACTACATCACTCTTCAGGGAGGACGACTGATACATTTCAACAGCAAGGTCAACAATATGAGTTAACAGATGTAAAATTAAACACAGTGAGTTACTAGATGTAATATTCAACACAATGAGTTACCAGATGTAAAATTAAACATGAGTTACCGGATGTAAAATTCAACAAAACGAGTTACAAATTAAAATTCAAGAAAATGAGTTACCATATGTAAAATTAAACAAGATGATTTACCTGATGTAAAATTCAACAAAATGTGTTACCAGATGTAAAATTAAACAAAATGAGTTACCATATGTAAAAATTCAACAAAAGTTACCAGATGTAAAATTAAACATGAGTTACCATATGTAAAATTCAACAAAATATTCACCAAATGTAAAATTAAACAACATGAATTACCAGTAGTAAAATTCAACAAAAGAATTACCAGATGTAAAATTAAACAACATGTTTTACCATACGTAAAATTCAACAAAGAGTTACCAGATTAAAACTAAAAAACATGAGTTACCATATGTAAAATTCAACAAAGAAGTTACCAAATGTAAAATAAAACAACATGAATTACGAGAAGAAAAATTCAAGAAAATGAGTTTCCAGATGTAAAATTAAAAAAAAAAAAGATTTACCATATGTAAAGTTCAGTTTCATTTTCTTAATTTTTGTTGATCTGTATCAGTCATACTCCATGGGGATGGCCCTCTGAGGGCCGCAATGCGTCAGAGCGATATTCTGTTAATAAAATGGTGATAATAATGAATGTGTGCACTCATCGGTCTTTAATTGGAATACATCACATGACGATTTCGCTTGCCTGTATTCTGACGTGTTTCGACGTACGTGACACTCCACTGCTGAATAAATGAGCAACGCGCTCCCAAATTTCATGCACCCATGCCGTTCCCTCTCGTATCCCCGATTTGTACATCAGACGCACGGCAGTAATAATTGAACAAACTGCTATCATTTGCGGTGAGCACTGAACCATGCAGGTTAAACAGTCATCGGGTTTCCGGAATGAGTTCACAACGACCGGATATGACGCTGTTACGTGAAGCAAAGTGAACTGCAGCATTTATTGTGCAATGAGATAGGGGGGGGGGGCACGGCGCCATGCACTGTGCAGCGGTTACACTGCAGGACAGGAATCCGAAAAGCAGCACAAATGTTCACATTCTGGTTACATCCATTTATAACAATGCCTGCAGCTAATGGGTGCATTAACTATTGAATTGCGTTTTCTTTACCGAATCCTACACGTTTAGTGTTTGTAAGCAATTCATTTTCATACAGTGCACTATTCTACACGTGACCACTGTACGATCTTAAGACAAATAACATTTTTTTTCATTTGAATTCCTTGTTTGTTACAATCTGTCCGGAGACATTTAGTAACCGTTGTGTAGATAGCGCTAATGGCATGTAGGAGATACTTCCAGTGAAGTTCTCCCTTCTATTCTCAATCGCAAGGATTGATGTTGTCTCTGGTGAATGTTGCTGAGTTAGTTAACGATTAGTGACGAGGTTACAGTAGGATACAGTCTCTTAGGTCTGCGAGTTCCGAATTTCTCTTTAAATAATGTATTTGCTAGGTTGTTGGAGTGAGTGTCGAGTCGTTTTCGGTAGTTTGCACTGAATTTTCGTGTTTCTTGTTTGACCGTTGGTATTTGTAGATCACGTTTGATTATAGTATTAGGAACATACCGTGGAGCATCTGACAAATAACATGAGATTATCATCTTAATACACAATGGGCCTCCCAGCCTCTTCTACAGTGGCTACCACGGCTCTTTCCGGGTTAAAGGGGCCATCCACCCCCACCTAGTGCCGAGGTTAAGAATGACAGAGCTCTATAGCTACTCCCTCCCACCCCTTCCTACACTTGCATGTTATGAGAGACCTTTACCTTTATTAGATTACATTGAACTTTTATCGTACTTATTTAAATCGACAGGTAACCATCAGGGAGATCTATCAGAGAATATGCATTTCAAACCGCCAGTATTTTCACAGTATAATCACTGATGCTTAAGGGCCGACGGTACACAGTACGACCCAGACGAAGACGGAAAAACCAGGAATACCTCGATCTTTAAAGGAACAGCTTCTTTGTCCTAAAACATAGACACGTTCATGATTATGTCGTTGATGATGATAGTGATAATACTGCAATCATTGCAGGAGAATGAACTGATTACACTACACACTGTATTAACCCATAGACCATAAAATGAGAAATGATGGCCGTCAAAACCTGCTAAACTGTATTCGAGTATTTACTTCCAGCGCCAGGAAAACAGGAGCATAACTAGCGACTGCAGGACGGGATGGGAGAATGAATGACTGTAAGAATGGAGAGAGTGATGAAGCACTAAATGGTTGTAGTGAGGGCAAAGTGTCACCGAATTCTTGTCGGCCCAGGATGCAGGACTTATTAGCGATCCACTTCACAAAAACACAACATCCGAACACTCTTCGTTCGTTTACTATTATTTTCTATGACATGTTTCGGTCGTTCATTCGACCAGCGACAGGTAGAGGATATAAATACATAAACGGAAAGTGTGCTATACTTGGACAGTAGAAGAGGCCTCCTTTCACAAACAACTTGATATAACACATTAAATATTTTACGTTTTTTGCACCGTGCAACATTAAATATTGTTCACAATAAACGAATAATAAATAATCAAATGTGCAATAAAATTTACAACAAACATCCAAAGCATCATAAAAAGAATTTAAAGACCTTTCTGTATATTTCATGTCTACTGGTGAGGAAATGAAGCACGCAACTGGTATTGTAAATCCGATCTCAAATAGCAGTGTGGTACTGTAAAAATTTATCAATTTATAAATATAGTGGAACTGTTTAGAGTTTGTTTATAATAGAAGATATAAAAATGTATTAACACTTACGGATCACGTGTGGAGTAAAGAATTCTGATTTTCTTCTGTACGTCAGATTAACTCCTACGCTTGAGTATCCGAAGTTATGGAACATTCTGTTTTGCTAGTTAAAATATTCGACGTTTGATGTTTGGAAACTGTTCCGTGCTGTCGTCTGTCGAGTATAAATACGTAAAAATTCCCGCGAAAATTAAGAATAGCGTGTTTTCCTTACAGTGGGGTATGCTACAACGAACGAATGCTACAACGACGCGGAGAAATACTATCGGCCGACGTAGCACGCGCGTGCGCTTGACGTGTCGGGCCTTCCCGCTTTGATTAGAGGGCCAGTCATTCTGTTCATTACTGTTTGTAAGGTTCAGTTATCAGTTTATTTCAGTTATCTGCTTATTTGCGCAGTGTATAAACGTTAAATAAATTAATTTTATATTATTTTTACACTTATATTTTCGATTTTGTATTATACGTGTATTTTTTCCTGTTTAACTTGTTGTGTTGGATCGTACCTTTGCTCAAGGCTGGAACGGATTACTCCTAAATACATATACTCGTATTTCATTGTATGCTAGAACGAACAGACGCTATAACGAACGAGGTTCTAGAACCAGTTACGTTCGTTCTAGCATACCCCACCGTACTTGTAAAATGTGGGGTAATATTATTATTTTTAATAGAACAGTTTTATTACCGGGTATTTCGGACATGACTTCATTGAGTCGTTTGGATCGGCATGATGTCAGTCAGTCTGTCGGCCAGTACACCAACCTGTCTACATCTGACCTCCGACGTGAGACGCAACTTGCCTCTCAGGTCACTCAGGCCTGCAGGCGCGGCTCTAAATCGTTACGCTGTCCTGCAGCAGTCCCAACAACCCGGAGCACAGCTCCTGCCCCACTGATGCGTCAGCCGTGAGCTCCCGGGAGAAAGAACATTACAGATGCCGTTTACACAGGAATCATTCTTAGCTTTACAGCTCTGCCATGTAAGAAGATACATGTGATGCAGACGAAGCGTAAGAACTGAGCAAGTGACGACAGACATTACACGGGAAATCGTCGTAATTTCCTTGTTTATGTTATTGAGTGAGCAATGTAAATAAACTTAAGTTTCTGTTTACTTACTAATATCTGCAGCCGAAAAAAACATACGCGGTTACTATATTAAGATGTAATTTAATACCCGATTTTATGCAGAGACAGGGAAATGTTCAATTTTCTGAACACAGCGGTAACAGGGGTTGTCTTTCTTCTGACCTACACGTCATGAAATTGAGCTCCCGCACATGTGGAAATGGTTCAATATGAATTTTTGGTTCACGCTTCTCCGGAACAGTTATGGTGTATTATTATACACTGTGTGTACTTTGAAAGGCTTCTAAGTAAATTAATTAGTTTATTTTAACTGACAGTTATTCTATCTGTGCACATACTTCTGTCCAGTAAAACAACGAACTACAAGTTTATCTGGGGGGACCGCGTTGTCACAGTGGTTAAGGTGCTATGCTACAAATCTTAAAGTCGCTGGTTCGATCCCAGCTGGTGTCAGTGGATTTTTTATTGATACAAAATTCTTCCGATCTCACTACGGCCCTGGGGTCGACTCAGCCTCCAACAGAAATGAGTACCGGGAGTATTTTCTGGGGGCAAAGGTGGCCGGTGCGTAAGGCTGACAACCTTATCACCATCCTGTGGCGTTGTCACGAAATCTGGGAGCCTTAACTTCCTGGAACCCTTGAAGCCTGTTCAGGCCTGTAATGGGACTGCTTTAACTTTTTTACAAGTTTATCTGTCTCATATATTTTATCACTTCCTGCCGACTGAAACAATTGCACCGAACTTGGGAAAGTTAGAGAGCCGGGCTACACCCACGCCGTCGCGGAGAAGTTATTTCTGTCTCTCGAGTCGTCGACCGTCCGTCTTAAGTTGCAACAGACCAAAGTTGCAACAGACCATCACCGAAACACTTTGTGTCTGTAGGAAACGAGCGGTCCTACATCGTCACAAATTCAGACGGAAGTTTCCTAATCAGCCGGTTCCAAATTCGATAGAAATCTACAAAATCTTTAAAAGGTTTCGAGCAACAGGTTTCATTCTAGAAAGAAATAAAACAAGCAGAAATGAGGTACTGAGTAGTTTTTGTTTTACTTACTGTAAAATAAAAATTTTGTGCATCAAATTGGTTAATTACTGAGATAAAAAAAACGAGGTGAAATAGGTTACGAGATGAGAGACAACTGAATCATGAGCCCGAACTGCAAACAATACTGCTGATCCGACATCCATGTAAGACATTTATGATTCATGAACTCCACAACAGGCTGTATTTTGTGACCTGCTACCTTCTTGGAATACATGATGGAGGAACAAACCCCTTATCCGTTCTTTTTACCGGCGAAGTTTGGTTTCATCTCGTTGAATACTATAATCTCTAAATAACAAATTTACCGTGTTAATTCGTAAAGTGGAACTGCGTGGTATTAAATTTTGAGCGTGGTGTGCTATGAGTGCAACCAGGAATACTGGGCCCATTTTGCGTTTCACAATTCGCATTTGACGTAAACGCTGTGGTTGAATTACAAAAACCGAGCGTGCCGTAACGAAGTCGTACACAAAAATGCGTAACAGGCGGTACACAAACTTCTTACTATATGGCAAAAGAATTCTTTCAGAGCGCCGTGTTGTGACATGTAACGTTGGGACGGAGCCATCAGGTTGATGAATGATGCTGCTGTTAGATCCATACCGTTGTGTCCTGACAGTGAGGAATAGTCTTCACAGCACTTAGCGTCCCACATCACGTTCTTCAACTGTTCTCGGTTCTATACAAACTGTTCTTTTAGACGAAATCAGATCCACCGTGCTTCCATGTGCTTGTGTTTATACTTAGGCCTGCAACAATCACTACGACCCACTGCGTATTACAAGAATTTCATTGCAAAGTAACTCGTTACTTCCCAAAACAAAATAAGATTCTTGCAATAACATAAACAGCCATCTAGGTGCAATAACAATAATTTTATTAAAAATTTCAATTAGCTCAACATGTTTCGGGCAATAATTTCGCCCATCCTCAGGAGCACTGGACTGTGTTTACAGCTTGTGGTATAAAGCACCGACGATGCTGCCTGCTGGTGACCACAGTTCCACCTCATCCTGGTCACCAGCAGGCAGCATCGTCGGTGCTTTATACCACAAGCTGTAAACACAGTCTAGTGCTCCTGAGGATGGGCGAAATTATTGCCCGAAACATGTTGAGCTGATTGAAATTGTTAATAAAACTATTATTGTTGCATCTAGTTAGCTCTTTATGTAATTGTATCAATGATACACGGTTACACAAACATCAAAAGAGTCTTGCACTTTGTGATCAATAATCTATTGACCTTTGTTAATATTTTGACAAGCAGATGTGATACAGTACGTGATGAAAGCAAATGATACTAGAATTTTCAGGTCGTTTGATATACCACGTTATATCTCGGGTACTTGGTTCGAGCCGTTTCGAACTATGGTAATTTCATCCTCCGGGTCAAGGAGCTGAATATATTAGAATACTTCGAAACAGCGGGAATTACTTACCCTGGGAGAGTGGCATACCGAAGGGGGTTTGGGGTGTTCAACCCCCCCCCCCCAGAAATTCCGAAGGCCCTCCAAAATCGTGCCAAACCCAACCCGGTTGTGAAAACTGTTAAAAATTGCT
>Ga0123352_10014240_pt1 | contig 12658 bp, 8 predicted proteins | sample TergutLab28metaG_FD_89700 | JGI IMG/M metagenome (GOLD analysis project Ga0123352, IMG submission 89700) | Labiotermes labralis P1 segment gut microbial communities from Petit-Saut dam, French Guiana - Lab288 P1 | ecosystem: Host-associated > Arthropoda: Insects > Digestive system > Gut ... | reverse complement strand
TTTCGTTCGCCCATTTCCTTTTTTTTCTGTTTTTCTCTCCCTAACAGATGGGGGGGGGGGGGTGGTATTTTAAAAATCAGTTTATCACGAATCGCCGTAGAAAAACCAAACAAGAAACTGCCACTGCCCATAACCAAAAAATGATATCCATTAATTTTAAATTATTTTCTATATTAACGGACGAACGTACGGGAGCGAGAGCGAAACAACTTGCTATTTTGCATTCGTGGAATCGACGTGGCGTTCAATTACATATGGGCAAACTTGGTACCAATGAATAGACTCGCTGGAGGTGCAGAAACAAAATGATGCTGCATAATATTCACATAAAAATGGAGTTACATAAAAAGGTGACGATGGAGCAGCAAGAATGGCCGGAAGGAAGAATGGCGGATCCTCGCGAAAAACACAACGGATTGACAACACTGCTTCAAATACCACGAAATTCTCCGCCCTAAATCCTTTAAAATGTAATGGTGTTAAGAGTATTTTGAAGAAACGGGAGGCGATGTACGTACAAACGTAACAATGAAACGCGTTCTATAACCGTTGTTGCTGTGGAAAGGAAAAAATGTTTTCAATATTGTGAGTGTGTGTCTGTAGCTATAGTCATCCGGCACACAAATCGCATGCGCTGCATTATGTCATCTGTGGCCTCCATGGCTCTACCATTAATTTTTTCCACATTGTCTCATAAGCGACGCGGTTTATTGACAACAAAACGTGTGTTTTGGTTTTCTCTACAACTTCTGCCTGAAACATTTCTCATTCTAAGAAGAATTCGGCATGATACTGTTATAAATGTGCATAGCTCTTCAAATAAAGTACCCGGTATTCTTTTCAGATTTTAATCATACTTGAATTTTCTCAACAAATTGAAACAAAAAAGCCCAATTATCAAATTTCAAGAAAAATCTGTCCAGTGGGAGCCAAGTTGTTGCATGCGGACAGATATGAAGCCAATAGTCGCTTTTCGAAATCTGACGAATAAGCCTAATAACTCGTTACTTTCACTAGATCGAAATAACTTTATCTGTGCTAATTTACATGTCGTCAGTAATATGGAGCGTGAGTACCCCTATTACACAGAACTGCACTGACCAGACCGTTCCCAGATTAGGCAGCGCGTGTAGGACGCGAAGTCTGGAACCGAATTCTGTACATGAAGGGGAAACCAGTCCTCCTCTGTGTCGTCACCATTCAATGTGCGAATCTCTCTTACGTACTGCCATCGCTCAACACATGAATGAACATCAACCTGCAAGAAGAGAATCGTTTTGTCAACGAAATGTTTGACAAAGCAACGGCGCTCAAGGGGAAACTTCGACTGCCAGAACCGTAGCTTTCATCAAACATGACACACTTCCTTGTTCTGGGAATGAAAAAACTGAGAGATTCCAAGAACTCCACAGGAGGGGGAAAAAACAGCTTCTTCAACATGAATTCAAGATTCAAAGACGGGTCTATGCATAAGTAAGAAGCCACGCTCGACTTTTACTACCCGATGTTAACGTTAACCGATGCCAGCCGAATTTCAAACGCATGCAGCACAAGACTTCACTGCCAGTGTGATGCGGATCTGAGAATTATATTTCTGCAGAGGTGCACAAATTACCCCAAAAATCAAGAAGCCACATCAAAATTCTAGGCGCCAAAAAGTGACGAAGTACGTTCCACACCGAGGACCCACAAATATTAGGGGCAACCGTACAAACCCTGCAACTGCATGCTCAACTAGACTTTGTAACTCTTGTTCCATTTACCATGAACGGGAAATACAATTCTTTATGAGATCATACGTTAGTTAACAGAAAAGGGTTAAACTTGTCCCTGCGTAAATTATGACGGCATTGGAGGGAGAAGACGTATAGCTCCACCCATTTTTACCTCAGCACAAAACGGAAGTGGTCAGATTCAAGCCCCAGCCGCTGTAACTGCTGTGAAAGCACCCCCCAGTACCAAATCTGGAGGACGGTCGGTCGGTGTGCTCCAGAGCCAGTCACAACGTTTTACAGAAAAGAAAACTATCCTGTCTGTGTTGAGAATCAAGCCCACTATGGGCTCCCGTCTGAGTACTAGGTAGCTTTTCACCCTTTTTATGGGCCACGAAGGCCCTTAGGGCGAGTAGAGGCATAGCTCTACTCTTTCTAGGACCTCGGCACTAGATAGGGGTGGGGTCAGCCCTACGCTCCGGCCACCTCTACCCCCGGGAAAGAACCAGTACCCACTGTACAGGAGGCTGGGTGGGACCCATGGCCGGTCCGGACGGGCGGAAAATCTCGTCCCCACCGGGATTCGATTCCGGACCGTCCAGCCCGTAGCTCAGTCGCTATACCGACTGAGCCACCCGGCCCACCCGTCTGAGTAGTCCTTTACACAAATAAAAGTGGGCAAGAGTTGTCCATAATTCGACGAAGAAAAACTGAAAGACTGCCTCGCTTCCTCCTCTCACGTTCTGATACTGAGAAAGTGAATGCAAATGTAAAGCAAATTCGAAGTGAAGGTCCTCAAGATAAAAACGACCTATCAGTGCTTTTCTGTTACTTTACATGACGTGGACTCGCATTACAAGTGACGAGAGAAGAGCCGGGATAGCGCAGTCAATATATCGACTGGGCTTGGGGCTGGAAGATCTGGGGTTCTAATCCCGGTAGGGCAACATATTTTCTCCAAGACTTCCAAAACTGTTATGGGGCCCACACAACCTTTTATTCAGTGGGTACAGGGAAGCGCTTTCTCCGAGGACACAAAGCGGCCGGGGCGCGACAGTGGACAGTTACCGCCATCTAGCTCCGATGTTAAGAATGAGTGAATCTATACCTCCATTTCCCATACATGCCTTCACGGCGTATACAAAGAAGTTTTTACTTTGGTCAGGAATCACTTCCAGCGTTTTCACATTTGACTCGTGGTTCGCACAGGTTGTGACGTTTTCAAACGGGACCGTCGTACAAAACATAGTCTCAACAGAACTGTTCTCACTGATATTCATGTTTAGCCCAGTAATAATCACGGGTACAGATAACATGCTGATTATCCAAATTCCAACCCAACCCCCCCCCCCCAAATGCTGAAACGTTCCGGAGAGCGTATACTAAAGCGAAGTTCAAAAGCGACGGCAATAACTTTTTCTGTATTTCATTTCAGTGCTGAATGCGTAATTCACGAAACAAAAAAAACGCCTACATACAAGAACTTAGCTACTGGTTTCGTTTAATCACATTTTCATTAGCATAACTAGTTTCAAGGATACACCTAATTCACTGAAAATGGTACACAATATCCCTGTCCAGACGTCTACAAACAACGTATGTTTTGTCCAATTTTACTCCCTGATTTTCTCCGGCATCTGACGTAAGCACAATAACTGACCAGCAATGACCTATTACATCAATGCACATTCATGATCCCTAATTACGTCCACACTGGAGTCGACCTTGATAGAAGAATGTTGGCTGCAACTTTGTATAGCCACATGTAGAGTCGTTTTACTTGGTAATTACTACAGACAACTTCACTGCTCTATTTATAAACATGTTCAACAATAAATCCATGAACTACTGCGGCATTTATTCCAAACAAATATACGAAACTTTTTTTTTATCTCAAAACTTACAATTTCACCATCTACCTGGACCAATTCGGCCAGAATGTGAGAAACATCTGGCAATTTTTACCTGTTTAACTTTAATTTAAACCTCTGAGCGAAAGGGTCGGGTACACACGGCTCACCTCCATGCATTTTATAAGTCTGTCAACATCATTATCCCAAACGGGTAACTGAAATAACCTTCTCACCCACTGAGAATGTTATGTTCAGACACAAGCAAATTACCATTCTAACGCAAGTTAGTTCCAGGCTTACAGCCTTTAAATTCGATTATGCCACGACGAGAGCACTCACAACAGAATTTAAAATAACTCCAAACGTTTAATCATTAAAGCTGGAATGGTTAAATCATGGAGGATGAGATAGGCAGGGCACGCAGTATGCGGAGATTAATTAATTGACACATTCTGTCAGGTATACCTCAGAGAAGATACGTCGTTCAATACCTTGGTGTATGTGTAACAAGGATGTTAAAACGGATCTGAGGGAAATACAGTGCGCACATGTGGACTCGATTCGACCGAATCCGGACAAAATCCGATAGAATACCTCTGTACAACAATGACGGACCTTGACCAAGTTCGTTCATAAAAAGCACAGAATTTCTTGACCGAATGAGCACAACCATACTATATAATATTAAAAGTGTTAATGTTCAATGAAACGACAGATCTTTGCGCAACTCTTATTTTAGTTCAATAATATCCTTTAAATTATTTATGTAAACGAGATATCGTCCGTTTTATGGCACTGCATTATATACACTCCTTTACATTCGACTGAAGTTGGCTTTTAAGAGCCGAAACATGTTGCTCTAAATTTACAACGATAGTTATTTAAGTTGCGTTAAACTCTATTTATTATTATTTTATTTTTTTAGTGAAGGCCTCCCACAGAGCTGAGATATATTAACAGAAGGAACTGCAGACAAAACAAATCCAGAAGGAACTCAGAAATGTTAAAAAATTAACCAGGCACAAACTCAAACTCTTGTCCACTAGACAAGGGTAAATTTTAGTTAGGCAATGCATCGACTTTGGACCAATTATTAATCTGCACTTCTGTGGGCGTAGCATCGTATACAGCAACATATCAAATCTACCTAGAGTCTCTCATCTTAATGGCAAGACAGTAACTGCGCTTGTTCTGGGCTGTTCTCAGGACATGCGATCCTATTTTCCCCATTCATATACTGGCACTGAAACCTCGTGCCCCATACGTCTACGGCCAATTTTGCGCACATAAGTTATTTTCTTTCAAAACCTTCCACCGAAAAGGGGTGAAAGTTTCTACTGTTCCGTTAATTAATACAGAGGTCCAAAAATTTTCAGAAGATCGAGTCACCTCCAAACCTCAGACGCCAGAAAGGTGGCACGAAACGCGTTCAGGACTGAGACACAACAATCCCTCCAATTACCTGCAAATCTCAGTGTCACGTGGCGCCTTCTGTTCGGTGCATTTGAACTGATACACATTTTCGTATGTAGCGTAAGGGGAAAAATTGCAATAATTATGCTGAAAATACAACATGCCACCGCGCCCAAGATTTAAACGCCCTTGTTACCAAGAACCTATAATCTGTGCACCCCTACCTTTATACAATAATACTCCACTGAGGATTAGTACTGTTGTGATTTATCAGCCCCGACGTCAGGGGTCGTGAATGAAACATTAAAACGTTGTCACCTGATCGTGCAATCTCGTGTGCATTCTCTGCACTTTTTGTAGCAAAATGAACGTAACGTACGCATTATACCTAACACATCCGAAAAGCGACCGGACGAGACCTAACGACTGTCAACATTTAAAATAACGGCTAGAACAAAAATACCCCCGACAATGGACACTGTCCGGCATTGTACCCGTATAAATCAACCACTGTCACAATCTGGATAGAACTCTCTCACAGAGTTTCTGAAACCGCGATGCACCCTGTCAGTCACGCACACAGGAACTGTCAGTGCAGAAACTTGATCTTTTTTTTATATAACAAAAAAAAACCTGTACTGTGCCAGGTCAACCTCCTTATCGAAGCTTCACAATAACATCCCGACAAACCACAATCGACAGAACTCCCGTTCACGAGGGATCGGCCCAATCGCAGAGACCTTTACCTGACAACACACAACAATCACAAGAGGCGGACATCCATGCCCCGGCGGGATTCGAACCCGCAATCCCAGCAAGCGAGCGGACACAGACCGACGCCTTAGACAGTGCGGCCAGTGGGATCTGCAGGAACTTGATCACTGTAAATTGCGTAAGCACTGACTGCGAAAAGTATTCCAACAAAAATATACTGCGCAGCGCAGGGAAGATAATCCAAATCATCTAAACTCGTCGGTGATATTTCAGAAGCTTAGCCGCCGCCGTCGCTTCACTTCTTTTAAAAAAAAAAAAAGAGGGAGGATCCTAACAAAAAATATCCTCAGTTTTCCCCATGCCAATGACAGGATGCAAGCACAGCAGAAAAAGCCTCACGATACCGTGTAACTAAAGATAAACATACCAGCACCTCAAACGTTTGCACAGCAGCAAGTTCGTACTGATCGTGGCGGTAACTGCAAAAATAAAAGACTGCAAAAAAAGGGGGCTAGGTGGGCCCCACATCCGGTCTACGCGCTGTGGAGAAGAAATTTCTTACTACTGCCAGCAACTGAACCCGAATACCTTTCTCTATACAGATTATGCTGTCCCGGCTTCACATGCAAGGTGTCCTGAACATACGTCTTCTCACCCTCATATAGCCGCTAACTGAACAAGACAGGCAACTGACGAAACACTGAGGCGCGTTCTTTCACCCATCGTTGCTGTGTAAAAGCAATAGGTAATAATTATTACATATTCTGAGTGTGTGCTACAGCCTTAGGTATCCAGCATGCAATCCGCATGCGAAATAGTCATCTATTGCTCCCGGTTCTACAATATTTTTCGACAATTTTTTCATAAACGGCACGATTCGCAAAAAAAAAAAAAGCATTTAACATAAAATGTGTGATTTTCTCTACATGTTTTGTCTGAAACATTTCTCATTCTATGAAGAACCGAGTGAGATGATAAAAAATGTATATTGGTCTTTGCGTGAAGTACCCTTTATTCTTCTCAGTTGTTAATGAAACTTGGATTTTCTGGGCGGATTTTCGAAAAGTATTAAAATGTCATATTTCATGAACGTCCGTCCCATGGGAGCGGAGCTGTTCCACGCTGGCGGGCGGACCTACGGACAGACGAGGCACGACGAAGCTAAAAGTCGCTCTTCGCAATTTTGCGAACGCGCCTTTAATGGTTTCCATCTTTTCGTTGCATTGTAATGTAGACTGCTACAGCGTTCAGTTTAACCGCCACCCGGCACTAACTTGTGCTACATGTAACACAAACCAACGCGACACTAAAAGGCGCTGAGAGTTATTCAGCTGGTCAAAAAATAACCTGCACTTACGGAATCGTGTTCAGAAACGCCTGCAATTGCGCCCCATCCTGCGTCTGGCAGATCTACACAATTGCAGTGCGACTTATTTAATGCCGAAGTCAACACCGCTAGTCCATGTCTACTGACTGTAAACAGCATGAAAATGGAATCTATATGGAAAGAAAAAATAAGTGTTTTGTGAATATAATTCTCATCACAAATGTTACACGACAAACTGAAGAAAATACACATTACACACAAAATTTCAAAAACTATTAACATAGAGCAGAAAACAAATGCAGTATTTAACATATCTTGCAATCGTTCGTTGCTGTTCCAGAACGAAAAGCAGCAATTTCAATAGATAACTACAAATAAATACAACGTGTCAGTCAATAACACAACACTTTATTTTATATACAATAAAAGTAGTATATTGTCAGGGCGACATGTTTCGACTTTTATTAGGTCATCTTCAGGCCCTCTGGGAAAAGAGATCCAAGATCTATCTATCTTTCAATGCATTGTGGGATCCCAAATAACACAATCTATAAGCATTTGCGATCCCACAATGCATTGAAATATAGATAGCTCTTGGATCCGTTTCCCCAGAGGGCCTGAAGATGACCTAATAAAGGTCGAAACATGTCGCCCTGACAATATACTATTTTTATTGTATATAAAATAAAGTGTTGTGTTATTGACTGACACGTTGTATTTATTTGTTTTAACACTTCGGGATGGTGAACATTAAAATTAAACATAACTACAATTTTAGTGCAGTATATTAACTCCGCCCCTAAGTTCTTCCGTTCAACCTGATGATGGCCTTTTAGGCTGAAACATGTAGTTGGAAAATTATAGAACAAATTGTCGTGTTTTTACTGAACATTCATAACTACAACGGTGCATATGCTAGCTACGTTTCTCTCTCCCTCTCTCCACTGTCCCCATTAAGCTGCTATACACATGAGTCACAGTTCCCTTTCCACACTAAACCAAATTACTAATTCTAAACAAATATGGCTTATCTGCAAGTATAATTGTGATACCCAATAAAAGTAATCCATCCACATGTAACGGTTATAAACATGTATAATATATTTTAAACTGCATTCACTTCTGGAATGTGCGTTTTCTGTGTTCGCAAACCATTCCTAACACACATACATCCAACTGTCGCTTGTCCTTAAACACATTCATATTTTGGTGCATATCATCTGCCTAAAGCCGCGACCACAGCAACTGAAAACCCCGCGTAAAACCAATTCACAACACCTAACTTACAAAATGCACAATGTTCTTCCTCAGACATTTATATCTAATATAAAATAATCCTAAGTATTCCTACATGTTTCAATCCACATGGGATCATCACGGAGCAACAGGTATCAAATATTGCATTAAAATCATCTATTTTTGGTCATAATGAACATGGTGTAAAAGTGTAACGTACTAAAATGTAAATAGTTGTTTGCAGAACAGTTGTGTAAGTAAAATGGAATCAGTACTGTGTCAACTTCTGCTAAGCCAGCACGCCACCTCATAGATACCGCATACCGGGTTGCCAGTTCACTTACACAGCTGTTCTACAAAGAACTGTCTACATTTTACTACTTGACTCTTTTACATCATGTTAATTATGTACAAAAATAGCTAATTTAGCTTTGCACAATATTACTTATGAGCTCCCTGGTGATGATCCCTTGTGGACTGAAACATGAAGCAATAGTCAGTGTGATATTATAATATAAATGCCTAACGAAAAACAAATGTGCATTTTGTTGCTCGAGTGCTGTCAACTGCTTAACATAAATTCCAGGTAAAACGCAACGTTGTTAGACCAGGGTCTATGCGGCTGGAGCCTCACGTCCGCTCCCCAACTGACGGTAACTACCGGCATCTCGTCCCACGCTGACTAGATTGCTGCGCTTTTCTCACGGTTGGGAATGAAAATAGACTGAAAAAAATCAGTGCAAATTCACACCTATATATGTCACTGCATGCTGCTTATGTCTGTCGAAAGTACCTGTGGCCGTTAGATGTGGCAACAACAGAGAATAAGCCCGAAATTTCCAATGTCATAACTGTAACTATGTGGGCCGAGATAGCGATGTCGGTATAGCGACTCGCTTCGGGCTGGAAGGTCCGGGGATCGAGTCCCAGTGAGGGCGATATTTTCCGCACCTATCCAGGCAGAGCCCACCCAGCCTCCTACACAGGAAGTACCGGGTCTTTCCCGAGGGCAAAGCGGCCGGGGCGTGGCATTGACCACCCACCCCCATCTAGCGCCAAAGGTAAGAAAAGAGTCCAGCTATATATCTGCTCCCCCTCTGGGCCTTTGCGGCCTGTCCCAGGGTGAACTTTACCTTCCCCATGACTGTAGCTATAATACAAAATTCATTATTTTAACGGACAACTATCGGCAGCCACTTCCTGTCGCCTCATTTATCACGCCGACACGCGCGAAGGCCTGCTGTCAAATAAAAAGGGGACCCCCGTATTACAAGCTACATCTGTGGTGAAAAGTGCCTGCATATTCGCACCACTGGAAAAACGACTGTACTTGAACGATTTTCTCAATGGGAGCAGCGCAGTGCGGTAGCAAATGTTCAGCTCCCTCACATGATAAGTTCCATGAGTACTGTGCCTATAAAATACGGTGCACATGAAAAATGCCTCTACAAAATATTTTCAGACCTCAACATCTGCGATTCGCATGCAACCAAACATCCTCTTCCGGCATCCGACTGAGTTCCTCACACCAGCAACCCGAATGGGATTTAAAAATTACAGCTGTACGGCTCGCAAGCGCTAAATTTACAATATGGTGCCCACATACAGCATTTCGTTCTGGCCTGTGTACATTCCCATCCTCATACCGCCGCAATTTTTACAGCATGTTTCATTTAACAGACATACTAACACAACAAATTAAATTACATGACACCAAGGAAACCTGTTACCACACTGGAGTTTGTTGAGGAATTATGCAGATATTCCTCATTGATCTACATGCTTTTACCTAGCATACAACCAGAGAACTCTGTTTTTTTAATTTAAAAAACGGAGACGAAGCATTACAAACTGGTACCGTATTGTAAAGATATCAACAGTTATAATCATCAAAATAATAGTGTCCGTAATTATGCCCTACAGCATAAAGTAATGTGCTGAAGATGAATTCATCACGCTCAAAGCAAGACAACAAACGTACACTCATGGGAAGAAGTCTAAAAACATTAGGCAAGGCAGCAACAGGAATGACTAACCTGACAAGCACTATAAACAACCTGAGACATAACATACAAGAAACTGTATGAAAACATAGTAAGTAACGATTTCTTGCTAGGCTCTGTTTCAATTGTATTCTCTATTAAAACACAAATATGCAATATTAACAACGCATATATACATGCACAAAAAGTCCGCATAATAAAAGGTGGTATTCAGCATCAGCAATAAAACAGTGTGTTGTATGTTTGTCACCAATGCAATAGAAAACAAGCGTGAAAAACAATATTACAATGGATTGCTCGTAGAATTATTATTTCAATTAAACCGAAAATTTTTACATCCTAGCCTCGTTCACTGAAAAATGAACAATCAAGAATTATCTTTATAATGATTAACAAATTAAATTACTTATGTCATTCATGAAATGTAACCTAAACCTTGTACCTGCAGAAAATACGGGGTTTTCACATTATGACGCTGCCAACACACTTGCAAAATCGAGGAGACGTAGCGTTTAGGCCGGGAGTACGCAGCGTCATATAATGAAAACCATGTATATTTGAACTCAGCTGGAACTACTGGAACAGTATTATTTCATCGATCATAACATGAAATATTTTAATGCTATTTGAACACCCAACAATAACCAATGGCGTTCAACTCATACTTGCTCCGACTGTACCCTGAGTTGAGAACCACTCAACAAAATGGCTTCCCTCACTCCCCTCGATCGAACGTTACGGCCCACAACATGCGTGGAGGGGCACGGAGCGGTGTATAAACCCGCATACAGCGGCCGCCGTCCATAACCCCAGCCGAGCTGCATACAAATATGACAAGCCAACCTCACGTACCCTCTGATATAAGCGTGAAGTACCGTGCGATGCTTCTTGAAGATGTCCCTATTTCGTCTATTACAATAGACGAAACATTCCTGTCCAGGTCTTGAAACTGTAGCCGCGCGCAGAAATCCGTGACCAGGAGCGGCAGCAGAATGTCGTCTTGAACCAGGCTTCGGGCGTTGTCAGTCATTCCACAGCCCAAAAGTTTGGCCTTATCACTGCACTGCCTTTAATTAGGAATGGTAACTTCCCACAATCAGTAGCACAGCCAATAAACACGACATAATCCTGATGGAACAGCATTCCATTGTGTTTGGCGGGTTGATCAACACACGCGTCAGCTCAGCATTAATACACATAAAAATTATTTTGCTAGTCGGTGTTAAATCTTAAAATACATTTTTAAACACTGCTTTCCAAGCACATCATATCACTAAACAGTTAACCGCATGACGCCATACTCTTCTTCTGAGACTTCACTAAACAAAGACGAGAAAGCAACGCAGCAGAAAAAAAATAAGTATTTCCTGAAATGGCCGCTTCAAACACTGAGAGACAGCAAGCAACACACCAAACAAATAACTCACCGCGTGTTTACATATATCAACACACACAACACCTGAAACAAGGTACATAGAAAACTCATGAACCGATTATTACCTCCTTAATGGGCGAAGCAACTACTGGTGCTAAGCACAAAATGCTACGAATAAGAGCAAAGCGAACAAACACCAACCTCCGTTTGCAAGATTCATGGGGCTCCATTTACACCACGGTATCCAATAAGAAGGGATGTCGACAAAAATGAAACACCAAAGCTCCTCACTCAATGGCGGACACTGCACTTTCTCACAAGGGCTGCCCGCTTCCCTGCTGTATCTCTCTACACACACACATGGCGGAGGCCTCCGCTGCGCTCGGATTGGTTGTCATCGGCACGGCACGGTTTCATCATACCTCAGCCACGCGGAGAGCCAACGACCATTATGCACAATCCAGGGCCGGCCATATAACACTAGCAGAGAACCGGAGAGACTCGATTGAACATTCGCCATCGCTTGTTCAAGATCTCGGGAGGTTTAACTTGTGTGACGAAGTCTGCCTTTATCTGCCGGAGAAAATGACTAAAAAAAAACTCATTTCACCTTCAAGATGCAACATAAAATACTAGTTCTCTTATTTGTGGCTTCTCAGTCGAATGAAATAAAAATAGATTTCCGAACACAAAATACGGATTGCACTGGGTATTTTGTCGAACAAAACTGTTGGCTGATTTTTCATGGTTAGTGTAAGGCAATAAATTTTCGTGCACTCGACTGCAGATTGCTTCAGCAGTCTGACTGAATAAATACTTCTAGATATTAATGTAGTACGGAAAAGAGACCATTACAGTGAAGCAAGAGGTTGTAGACCACATGTCTTTTATTGGAGGGGGGGGGGGGGAAAGGGAAAAAAAAATGCCAAAAAAAATGGTTTTTTTGGTTATTTACAAGCAAAAATTCCCAAGAAATGAAGGGCAGACTAAAAATCTTTGTTTTTTTTTTAATTTCTTGCACCAAG